>Ga0065701_1000744_pt1 | contig 13641 bp, 11 predicted proteins | sample Biomet1_FD_59088 | JGI IMG/M metagenome (GOLD analysis project Ga0065701, IMG submission 59088) | Microbial communities from bioreactor (seeded with anoxic lake sediment) at LBNL, California, USA - Biofuel metagenome 1 version 3... | ecosystem: Engineered > Bioreactor > Anaerobic > Unclassified ...
GAAGAGGAAGACGAGAATCTCGCCTCCTTCGATGTCACCGAGAAGATGCAAGAGGTCAAGAACCAGTACATCGAGGCCCACGATCGCCCCGACGCCACTCACTAATTGGCCCACTGAAGAATCAGCCCCATCGCGCAAGCGGTGGGGTTTTCTTTTTTTTGCCAGAAACGGAGGATCCTATTGGTTTGGGTATTTGAAGGTTTCTAAGCAGATCTTTTATTAATTTGGTTTTTTACACAGCGGTGGTAATCTTAAATACGCAGGGGGCTAAATATGAGTGTGCTTGGAATCGCGAGCGTTTTTGCTTCGTTGCTGGTCGCCCCGACGACTAATCCCAATTCGGAAGTGATTGGATACCGCTTCGAAACTGAACCTGTCACAGTTACCAAAAAAGTATTTTTTGATCCGGTGCTTTTTTCTGCTATCAGAGACAGTGGGCGAACGGTTCGGTTCGAAATAAAAAGCAAATATGAAGCGCCAGCTCCGTATTTCATTGCCGATCCCTCTATGCCAGAAATCGTTTCGGTGAGGGAAATCCGAAATGATGTCGACTCTTTACTCTATATGACAAGGCAATTGGAGAGCCTTTCATCAGGACAAGGGAAAGCCGCCATTGCAAATGATGCAATGGGCTATATCAGAACAATCAACCGATCCTATGATGATGAAGCAATTCTTGGGCAATGGCGCCTTTTGGCGGGAGACCGACCAAATTCCTTTATCTCAATGGTGGAAGCCGATCATACAAAAGGCCTCACATTCCAAGATTTTTTTGGACAGTTCGTATGTTATGACTCACAATACAATCTATCCGGGCATCAAAGCCTTGCGGAATCGAGACAAAGAATTAACAACCCCCTTCGTTTAATTGACCCCTCTACCAGCACTGCCTCAATAGACTTGATTCACCTGTTTGCCTCAATGGATGGGATTTATTCCGACACGGGGTCAACCTTGATTTCAGGTGGGTACGGAAACAACCACATCGAACGTGATTTGGCTTCTTGGAACGGAGATTTGCAGCAAGCAGTAAAATATTCTAACGGATCAGGGAGCCCATTCATTACACCTGAACCGGCCTTTAGTACCATCATGAATAACGTTGGCTTCGGATGTTCTGAGGAAGACATCAAGGCCGACATGGATGCGATGACCATCACAAAACTTTATTTTGAAGGTTATTCGTCCTATACGATAAGCAACTCGCTGTATTACTATTACTCCCGTTCGGGCCAGGACAATTGGTATCGACCATATTCCTTTATGGTTTCATCGACTCTTGAACCTGAAAATGGCAACATCGGAGATCTGACAGTCGATTTCTCTCGAGAGGTTTATAGGGAGTTCAATATCAGTTTTCCGAGTTTTGGGGACGCCTTGTACTATGATTGGATTTCTGTTCCAATGTACATAATGATGAATGGTGGTACGACGATACCAACTATGTCGTCGCGGGTTTTTGTAACAAGAAGTTTTGTTGCTTATGTGGTCGATGGAGCTCAAAAAGGGGGTCTGCTTTAATGAAAAGAAATACACTGCTCTATTTCGTTCTGTCACTTCTTTTGTGTTCTTCCTGCGAGTACCAACCTTATCGTTCGGAAGTGAATGAGTGGGCCACGTTTTCATACTTCCTTTCACGAGTGAAGTCGCTGGGGTCCGTCTTCTCAGTTAGGCCTTCACCATTAGGAACCTTTTCCATTCCGGAAAACGACAAGGAAGGTTTTTTGACGCCGTTTCTCTCTACTCTCGAACCCAGTGAGACAAGATTCCGAAACACCCTTTCCGATTCCATTTTGGATATCTCCGTTTATTGGAGCAATGCATCCGTTTCTCTCAAACTCTCATCCACCCTTTCTGTTTTTCAAATTCAGTCGTCAAACCTCTATGGGCTTGACACCTACAAAGCAACTAAAGAGTACGTTGTCCCGGAAGCGGAAGGACTCGCCCTCTATCAAGGGGCCCAAACTACTTTTTAGTTCCCTTTCCTCATCATCTTCTCGAACTTCGACGGCTTACCATAGCCTTAGCTTATTGTCCTATTTTTTGCTTGTTGTAAAATATCGAATCAAGAAGGTGTTGACAGGCTTTTTGCCTACGTGTATAGTTACGCTCGGACGTGAAGAAATGCCAAAACGGCATTTTATTTACGGACAAGATAGACACACTGGGAAATGTGTGCTTCAAAGGCAAAGGAGAATAACTGAAAATGCCTACTATCAACCAATTAGTCAGGGATGGCCGTCAAACCGCTGAGAAGAAGTCCAAGACTCCGGCTCTCGGGAAAAGATGGAACAACCTCACCAAGAACGCTTCTGACCAGCCGAGCGCCCAAAAACGTGGCGTTTGCACCCGTGTCGGAACCATGACGCCGAAGAAGCCGAACTCGGCTCTTCGCAAGTACGCTCGTGTCCGTCTCTCGAATGGTTATGAGGTCACTGCCTACATTGGCGGTGAGGGCCACAACCTTCAGGAGCACTCGACCGTGATGATCCGTGGCGGACGTGTCAAGGATTTACCTGGCGTTCGTTACCACATCATTCGCGGCTGCCTCGACTGCGCTGGTATCGAAGCCCGTCGTCAAGGCCGCAGCCAGTACGGCACCAAGAAACCGGCGCCGGCTAGCAAATAAGGAGGACATGAACAATGTCACGCAAAGGAAAAGTCGAAAAGCGGGATGTCCTTCCCGATCCGATGTACAAGAGCAAACTCGTCACTCGTTTAATCAACCGCGTCATGTACGATGGCAAGCGGGGAACTGCCCAGACCATCATCTATGACTCCTTCAAGATCATCGAGAAGAAGACCGGCAAGCCAGCCGCTGACGTGTTCTCTACTGCTCTAAACAACATCATGCCGGAAGTCGAACTCAAGGTTCGTCGCATCGGCGCTGCCAANTATCAGGTCCCGACGGAAGTCACGGCCGAGAGAAAGCAGACCTTAGGCCTCCGCTGGCTCGTCTCCTATTCGAGACTCCGCGGCGAGAAGACCATGGAAGAGAAATTAGCCGCTGAAATCATCGATGCCGCCAACGGCACCGGCGCTTCTGTTAAAAAGAAGGAAGATGTCCACAAGATGGCAGAGGCCAACAAGGCCTACGCTCACTATCGCTGGTAAAGGAGGAAGTATATGGCCAACGACGAGAACATGATACAGGAGGCTGACATTTACGACCTCCCGCATACCAGAAATATTGGCATAATGGCTCACATCGACGCCGGCAAAACGACGACGTCGGAGCGCATCCTCTATTACACCGGCCGNACGCACAAGATCGGCGAGGTCCACGAAGGCACCGCCGTCATGGACTGGATGGTTCAGGAACAGGAACGTGGTATCACCATCACCTCTTCCGCGACCACCTGCTTCTGGAAGGGTTACCGCGTCAACATCATCGACACCCCGGGGCACGTCGACTTCACCGTTGAAGTCGAGCGTTCACTCCGCGTTCTCGATGGCGCCGTCACGGTCCTCGACTCGAAGAACGGCGTGGAGCCGCAAACCGAAACCGTCTGGAGACAAGCTGATAAGTACGGCGTTCCGAGAATCATCTTCTGCAATAAGATGGATGCCATCGGCGCCGACTTCGAAATGTGCTTAGCCACCGTCAAAGAGAAACTTGGCGTCAAACATGCCGCCATCCAGTATCCGATCGGCAAGGAATCCGCCTTCATCGGCGAGATCGACCTCGTCCGCATGGTGGGCTGGCTCTACACCCAAAACAAGGATGACCCCCCGAGAGAGATCGCCATCCCTGACGAGCTGAAAGACAAAGCCGCCAAGTACCACGCCATCCTCCTCGAGACCATCGCCGAATACGACGATGAGCTCATGGAAGACGTCATCGAGGGCAAAGAGCCTTCGGTCGACAAAGTCAAAGAAGTCATCCGTCGCGCCACCATCACCGGAAAGTTCTTCCCGGTCATCTGCGGCACCGCGTTTAAGGATAAGGGCATCCAGCTCCTCCTCGACGCCGTCATCGACTATTTGCCCTCCCCGCTCGAGATTCCGGGCGAAAAGGGCGAACTCAAAGGTCAACCTTACGTCTGCAAAGTTACCGACAACGCTCCGTTCATCGGCCTTGCCTTCAAGATTGCCACTGACCCCTTCATCGGCCGTTTGGCCTATGTCCGTGTCTACCAGGGCGTTCTTAAGAGCGGGACCTACATCCTGAACTCGAGCCACGGCACTCAGGAACGTATCGCCCGTCTCGTCCTCATGCACGCTAACCACCGTCAGGAAGTCAACGTCCTGCACGCTGGCGAAATCGGCGCGGTCGTCGGCCTCAAGTCCACGACCACCGGCGACACTCTCACCGATCCGGCCGAACCGGCCGTCCTCGAAAGACTCGTCTTCCCGGAACCGGTCCTTGAAGAAGCGGTGGAACCGAAGACGAAAGCCGATATGGAAAAGATGGAAGTCGCCCTCACCAAACTGGCTGAGGAAGACCCAACCTTCCGCGTCCATACCGATAACGAAACCGGCCAAACCATCATCGGCGGCGTCGGCGAACTTCAACTCGATGTCCTCATTGACCGTATGCGCCGGGAATTCGGCGTTGAAGCCAATGTTGGCAAACCGCAGGTCAACTACCGCGAAACCATCCGCGCCACTGGCGAAGCCGAAGGTCGCTACATCAAGCAGACCGGCGGCCATGGTCAGTACGGCGACGTGTGGATTCGCTTCGAACCGAACCCGGGCAAAGGCTTCGAATTCGTCGATGCCATTGTCGGTGGCTCCGTCCCGAAAGAGTTCATCAAACCGACCCAACAGGGTCTCGAAGATGCGCTCGGCCGCGGCATTATCGCCGGCTTCCCCATCATCGACCTCAAAGCGACCCTCTTCGATGGTTCATACCACGATGTCGATAGCTCTGAAGCCGCCTACAAGATTGCCGCTTCGTTGGCCCTCAAGGCCGCCGGAGCCAAGTGCAACCCTGTCATCCTCGAACCGATCATGAAGGTGGTCATCACCGTTCCTGAGCAGTACTACGGAGACGTCCTCGGCGATGTCAGCCGTCGGCGCGGCGTCATCAACGAAGAGACCCAACGTGGCAACGCCAAGGTTCTCGACTCCTTCATTCCGCTCGCCGAAATGTTTGGCTACGTCACCGACCTTCGTTCCCTCACGCAGGGACGCGGCAACTTCACCATGACCTTTGATCACTATGGCGAAACCCCGCGCTACGTCCAGGACGAGATCGTTAAGAAGTCGAACATGTCGATGAGGTAGTTCCTTACCTTTAGGGTAAGTGTTGCTAACTCAAAATCGATAGACTATCATTTATTAGCGCGTTTCTAAACAAACCATTTTTGGAGGAAAAAACAAATGGCAAAAGAGAAATTCAACCGTGACCGTGTCCACGTTAACGTTGGCACCATCGGTCACGTCGACCACGGCAAGACCACTCTCACCGCGGCCATCATGCACGTTCTTTCGATGAAGGGCTGGAGCAAAGACGTCGGCTATGCCGGTGTCGATAGCACCCCTGAAGAGAAGGCTCGCGGCATCACCATCAACACCGCCCACGAGGAATATGAAGACGAGAAGCGCCACTACGCTCACGTCGACTGCCCGGGGCACGCTGACTACGTCAAGAACATGATCACCGGCGCCGCTCAAATGGATGGCGCCATCCTGGTCGTTTCCGCCGCCGACGGCGTCATGCCGCAGACTCGCGAGCACGTTCTTCTTGCCCGCCAAGTCGGCGTTCCTTACATCGTCATCTTCCTTAACAAGACCGACATGGTCGATGACCCCGAACTCATCGACATCGTCGAAATGGACGTCCGCGACCTTCTCACGAAGTACGGCTTCCCTGGCGACACGACCCCGGTTATCCGTGGCAGCGCCAAGCTCGCCGGCGAAGTCAAGTCCGTCGATGACCCGAATGCCAAGTGCATCTTCGAGCTCATGAACGCCCTTGATACCTACATCCCGGATCCTGTCCGTGCCAACGACAAGCCGTTCCTCATGCCGATCGAAGACGTCCTGACCATCTCTGGCCGTGGCACCGTCGTCACCGGACGTGTCGAGCGTGGTATGTGCAAGATCAACGACGAAGTCGAACTCGTCGGCATCCGTCCGACCCAGAAGACCGTCGTCACCGGTCTCGAAATGTTCCGCAAGACCCTCGACTTCGCTGAGGGTGGCGACAACATCGGCGCCCTTCTCCGTGGCATCACCCATGACCAAGTCGAACGTGGTCAGGTTCTCGCCAAGCCGGGCTCCATCGTCCCGCACGATAAGTTCACCGCAGCTGTCTACGTCCTCAACAAGGACGAGGGTGGCCGTCATACTGCCTTCCTTAACGGCTATCGTCCGCAGTTCTTCTTCAGAACCACTGACGTCACCGGCGACATCACTCTCCCCGCGGGGACTGACATGGTGATGCCGGGCGACCACGTGACCTTCACTGTTGAGCTCATCCACCCGATCGCGCTTGAGCAAGGCACCAAGTTCTCCATCCGTGAGGGTGGCAAGACCGTCGGCGCCGGCACCATCAGCGAAATCCTCCACTAATTCGCCTACTTAGCCAAACAAGCCTCGTCGCAAGACGGGGCTTTTTCGTTTGTTTTTCTCTTGCTAGCAACGAAGGGCAATTGCGTTTAAACTAACTCCGTATGAACGAGACCCTGGCCCTCCCCGGCTTTGGCAAAAGAATCCTTTCTCACACCCTAGATCTTTTCGTGGTCTTCTTGACCGGACTCCTCCTCTACGCTTCCGTCACCTCGACCTTTTTCCTCAAAGCCATCGGTGGCGTCGATGATAGCGAGCGGGCCTATCGTTTCCTGGGCGACAGCGGCCTTTTCTCCCTCGAGGAAAAGGACGGTATCGCCACGGCGTACGCCGCGAAATCCTATCTCCCGGACTCCAGCGCCGCCTCCGGATCTTCGCCCGCCCAAACGGATCGGGGCTATGTCCTCTATTTGCATGATTGCTACAACTTTTACGTCTCCTTCCTCGGCTCGGATCAAAGGGTCAGCCCCGTGCAATCAGGCGACCTTCTTATTCCCGCAAACGAGTTCTACACTGCGGATTATTTCTACACGTCGATTATGGGCTTGCCGGTCCCCGCAGCCGTCACGGTTACCTCTGAGGCCTCCCGCGCGGGCACCAACCCCTATTTCATGTACGCTTTGACGGAAGATAGCTCGGCCCTCGATTTGACGGCGGAACCAGTCCTTCAAAGCGAAATAGCTACCAAGGTAGCCGTAGGGGACGCCAAGACCCTGTCCAACCTCAAAGAATATTTCTGCCTGACGACCGATATCAGCAATAGCGGGCTCTTCGTCGATGCGGTCAATCGCGCCCTCGCCGACCCGTACTTCACCAGCAACGCTTTCTCCTCTGCCCTCAAGGTGTGGGCCGCTTACGCTCTCGCGGTGGCGCCCCTTGTCATCCTGAACTTTCTGGTATTGCCTCTTGTCGACAAAAAAGGACGGACCCTTGGCAAGATGATCACCGGCTTAGCGGTGGTGGGTGCTGATGAGGCGCCTCTTCGCGGTTGGCCGAAAGTCCTCCATCCCCCTCCTCATGGGCGCGGAAGTCCTCGTCGCCGTCATTTACCCCCTCACGATTGGCCTGATGGCGTTCCTTCTCGTTTCCCTGATCGATTACACTTCCGCGGTGGTCAGCAAGTCCCATCGGTCGTTCCATGAGAGGATCGCTCGCACGAAGGTCATTGATGCCCGCGCCTCGGCGCGTTCTCGCGTAGAAGCCCCCAAGAAGCCGTTTGAGACCCCCGATCTTCTTAAGACCAAGCCTGAAGAAGGAGCGATAGCTTCCGAGAGCAATATTCTAGATCTACACAAAATTGAGAAAGCCCGCGCTGAGGCGAACTCCCTCAACGAATTTGATGAGGGCGAGAAGAACCAAGGCGAAGCCCCGTCCAATCAAGAGGCCCCCGTCATGGACAAGCCCGTTGAAGCGAAGCCCGAAGGAAAGCCTTCGGAACCGGCGGGCGATTTCCGCGACCAAGAAAAGAAATAGCAGCGTTTGGGTATATCAATATGGACATGGAAAATTACAACGTCGTTTCGCGGGACAATCTTCTAGGGGAAGAGGTGAAACCTCTTTTCATCCCCGCCAAGAACTCGGTTCGCCTGCTTTCCGAAATGGCCGACATTTTCATGGCCCTCATTTTGGGGGTGATTCTCTACATCGCCGCCTTGGCCCCCGCTTTCGGCTATGACACCCTGACTGCGGAAATGTCCAAGCTTTCCAACACCATGCTCTACGAAAGCCTAGATTCTTCGCTGGCCGTTCAAAACCTCGATGGAACGATGTTTAGCGAGGCTGATCTGGTGACCCAGATGGAGAACGTCACCTATTACAAGTCGGGCGACTCCGCGAACCAAGAAAAAGACCTGCTTTCCTCCTACTATTGCTCCTATCGCAAAGCCGGCACTTATACCGTTTACGAATACAACACCAATATCCTTGGCTTGCCATCCACCCTGGCGGGCACCAACGAGTCGCCTTTCTTTGCCTACGACGCTAGAGTCACCGATCCCCTTAATTCCTTGGGCGTCCTTTCCGCGGAATCCTACAGTCGTCTCCGCGATTACCGAAACGGCAGCCGGACGGCCGAAAGCATCGCCTTCCATAAGAGTCTCGTCTCCTTCTACACCGACGCCTACGAGAAGGCCTTCCAGGAGTTCCGCGTCAGCCAGCCTTTCTACGGCTATGTCCTTCAGATGTCCGATTTAATCAGACGCCGGTCCTACGTGGCCACCGGAGCATCGCTCTCCTCTTACCTGATATCTACCTCAATCTTCTTTATACTCGTCCCGTTCATCAAGCTCAAAGGCACGACGCTTGGAAAGAAGATCTTCAAACTCGACGTTAAAGGCACGGGTGGCTTGTCCCTTAAACCCTGGCAGATTTTGTCCCGAGGCGTGGTGGAGATGCTCGAATATGTCTTCGAGGTCCCTTTCGAGGCCATGCTCGTCTTCGGTTTTGACACTCTGGCTTTGCCGCTTTTCTCGATTGGCACCAGCACCGTGACCATGGTCGCTCTCCTGATGGCTGGACTTCTCGTCACCGGCGTTTCGACCCTCTTCCTCATCTTTGGCAAACGCCACCAAAGCTTCCACGATTTCGCTTCCTTGACCAGCATCTACACCAGCGACTACGCGATTATCGATTCCGAACGGGCCAAACTCAAGGCTCAGGAAAGAGGCCAAGCCGATGAGTGATGACGTAAAAGAAACCCTTCCCTCCTCCGAGCCGGCCCCGAAAGACCAAGCGGTGGTGGAAGCGGGCGCTTCCGCAACTGTGACCCTCGAGTATTACAAGGCCCCCTTTGGCAAACGGGTCATCGCTTTCTTGCTTGATGCCATGATGATGTTTTTGCTGGCCCTAGGAATCTTCGCCGGCACGCGGCTCCTGATCGAGAAAAGCGATAGTTATGTGTCCGCGTTTAACACCTATGTTTCTATCTCCGAGGAAAGCGGGCTCTACGTTTACCACGAAACCGAAGACAACCTCGTGACGATCACCACCTATTACGAAGATAAAACCTTCGAAGAGCAGAACTCCTTGGAAGAGGCGGCCTTAACCTCTTATTACACCATGGACAAGTTCTTCGATCAGACGGATCCGGAGAGCGGAATTGCCCTCTATAACAGCCAAAAAATCGGCGATAAACGCATCGGGGCTTCCGAGAATCTAAACTACTTCGTTTATAGCGAGGGCGACGAGATTGTGGCTAACCCGGATTACACGGCTGAAAAGATTCATGATTTTTACGCGACGGCCGTCAATAACGGCATCCAATATCTGAACGATTTAGACGAATATGTCGCCGCGACAAGAACGCTTTCTCAATGGATTAACTTCATCATCATTCCGGTTTCCGTTTGCTTCTCATTTATAGTTTTTGAATTTCTCCTGCCCCTAATTTTCTTCCGTCGCGGTTGGCAGACTTTGGGTATGCGGGTCTTCAAGATTTCCCTCATAACTTCCGAGGCGATTTCCCCTCGTTTCAAAACGTTTTCATTCCGGTTTTTATGGATGTTTTTCGTCGAACTCATCGCCTCTTCCATGACCTTTCTGGTCCCAGTTATCGTTTCCTTCTCGATGATGGTTTTCAGGAAAGATGGCCAATGCTTTCATGACTACATGACCGGTACCTATATGGTCGACACCTCGGAGCAGAGCATCTACCTCTCAAAAAATGAAAGGGCTTACCTTTTGAAGAAAGCTGAGAGCACGGAAGCCCGGACAGATTTACTTTTTCCTGACGTAAAACCTTGATAAACGTCCCCTAATGTTGTTTCATATATTGTTCCCTCATCATTGAGGTAGTAACGTTTGGCGCTTATAATAACTTCGTTGTTATAATTTGGACGCAAGGAGCGGCTTTACCACATGGAAATTAGACTCAAGAATTTGACGAAGGTTTTCCCGGGCAATCCAAAGAAGGGCATTCCTGACACTATTGCTGTCAACAAGATGGACATTACCGTCCCCGATGGCAAGCTTATGGGTTTGCTTGGCCCTTCTGGTTGTGGCAAATCAACGACCCTGTATATGATCGCTGGCCTTTTGGAGCCGACCGACGGCGAAATTTGGTTTGGCGACGAAGACGTAACCGAACTTGAACCGGAAAAACGTGGCATTGGCCTCGTTTTCCAAAACTACGCCCTTTATCCGCACATGACCGTCTATAAGAACGTGGCTTTCCCGCTCACGAATCTTTTTCTTGAAGAAAGAGCCACCACGCCCGATGAGGCCAAACGCGCTTTGATCAAACGGGACTACGCCGTCAAATTTGCCAAAGCCAAAGAAGAACTGAAGGCCCTTGAGCAAGCCGGCAACAAAGCCGGATGCGAAGAAAAGAAGGCCGAAATCATCGCCTTAAAAGGCCAACAGGAACTCGACATCAAAGATGCCGTCATCCCGCAGAACGACAGCCAGGGCAACCCCGTCATGAAGCGTCGCCACCTGACCAAAGACGAAATCGACAAAATCGTTCGCGAAACCGCGAGAATCGTTCAGATCGAACCTTTCCTCGAAAGAAAGCCCAATCAGCTCTCCGGCGGTCAGCAGCAACGCGTCGCCATTGCCCGCGCTCTCGTGAAGAAACCGAAGGTTCTCCTTCTCGACGAACCTCTTTCCAACCTTGACGCCCGCCTCCGTTTGCAGACCCGTGAGGAAATCCGTCGCATTCAGCAGTCCACCGGCATTACCACCGTCTTCGTTACGCACGACCAAGAAGAGGCTATGTCCATTTCCGATGAGATCGTCGTCATGAAGCTCGGCCTCGAGCAGCAGCGCGGCGTTCCGCAGGAAGTCTACAACAACCCCGTCAACGAATTCGTGGCGAACTTCCTTGGCACCCCTCCGGTCAACCTTTTCAAAGGTCAGATCAAAGGCAACAAGATTTATATCGGCGATGAGATGGTCCGCGAGATCACCGAGAAGAACGTTCCCGATCAGGAATGCTCCGTCGGCATCCGTCCCGAAGGCATCGTCATCGACGAAAAGGGCTCTTTCTCCTTCCACGTCGACCGCATCCTCACCATGGGCCGGGACATCATGCTGGTCGCCAACCATCCGTTTGCTAAGAGCAACACCAAATTCGTCGTCGATTCCTTCGTCAAGGTCTCGGTGGGCGACGTCAAAGCCTCTGTGAAGCCCCATAAGTGCTTCGCCTTCTCGCTCAACGAAGGCAAGACCAGGATCATTTAATAGGATATGACTCCGGAAACAACCACCGTAAACAATAGTCAAACCACCAAGAAGGCCAACCCCATCAAGGCCTTCTTTAAGAGGCTTTTTACGCCCAAAGAGCGTATTGGCGCCGACGCTGGTGAGAAGAATAACTGGAAAGCCTGGCTTTACCTGGCCCCCTCCCTTATTCTCTTGGCTGTCTTCACTTTCTATCCCCTTATCAACACGATCGTCATCGCCTTCCTTAAGAACTACGATTACACGAGCCAAGTCAGCGAAGGCTTCACGATGGACAACTTCGGCGTTGTTCTCGGCCTTGTCGGAAAAACCGGCGGCAGCGACATCGTCTACAAGTGGCAGTGCATCTATAACTCCGTCACGAAGACTTGGAGCTACGTCAGCGGGGCCGGCAGCGTGCAGGTCTATTTCCAGACCGACGTCATCAACTACGCTTTGCCGAACACCCTCATTATCACGTTCGTCACCGTCCCGGTGTCCATCATCGTCTCGCTACTTATTTCCATTGGTCTCAACTCGATCAAGGCCTTTAAGAAACTCTTNCAGACGATTTTCTTCGTCCCTTATGTCACCAACGCCATCGCCGTCGGCATGGTGTTCGCCGTCCTCTTCGACTACCAAGGCATCATCAACTTCATCTTCAATTTAGGAGCCGCGCCTTGGGTCGACCAAGCCGCTCCGACCTGGAAGGCCATGATCGCCCTNTGCATCTACATCGTGTGGCACAGTTTGCCTTTCAAGATCCTGATCTTCCTTTCGGGCCTTCAGAACATCGACAAGCAGTACTACGACGCCGCNAAGATNGACTGCGCCGGCAAGTGGAAGACGATGATGAATGTCACCGTGCCGCTTCTTTCTCCGCAGATCCTCTANATCATGATCACNTCGTTCATCGCNTCCTTTAAGGAATACACCAGCGTCGTGGGCTTGATTGGCATGCCTTCAACCGATGGTGGNGGCACGAAGAACATGTACACCGTCGTGTACTACATCTATGACCAAATCAAAGGCAACGTCGGCTATGGCGCTGCCGCGGCGGTGCTTCTATTTATCATCATCATGATCTTCACCGCCGTCCAATTCCAAGTCTCCAAGAAGAGGGTTTACTATTGATTATGGAAAACGGCAATAAAACGCAAACAACCGATACACGCAACTTCCTTCAGCGTCTTTTTAGGATGAAGACGGCGCAAGAGAAGCAAGCCGACCGCGAGAACGTCCCCTCTTACAAATCCATCAACACTTCCGGCATGACTCTTGTCATCAAGGAAGGCCGAGCCAACGTCCAACAGCTTGAGACGATTCAGAAGGTCGGCCACATCGTTGGCACCATCCTGGTTTATGCCTTCCTCGTCTTCATGGCCCTCATCGTCCTGTTCCCGTTCTACTGGATGGTCATCACGTCTCTAAAGAGCACGACCGAGATTCGGTCTCTCCATCAGACGTTCTTCCCGACTAACGTCCTATGGAGCAACTACATNACCGTTTTCAACTCCTTTGACTTCACNACCTACGTCGGGAACACCCTCGTGGTTGGCATCATNTCGACGCTTGGCACCTTGGTCACGACCATCTTCGCCGCNTTNGCCTTNGCCCGTCTCAATTTCCGNGGCAAGGACGCGATCTTCGCCATCTTGCTCGCCACCATGATGATCCCGGGCGAAATGATGGTCATTACCAACTACATCACCGTCTCCCGCCTTCCGTGGTATGAGTTCGGCATCGGCAAAGTCGATGGCTGGCTCACGTACAAGGACTCGGTCTTCGCCTCCATGATCATTCCGTTCTGGGTTTCGGTCTTCTACATCTACCTCCTCCGCCAGAACTTCAAACAAATCCCGAACGAACTCTATCTGGCCGCCAAAGTCGACGGCAAGAGCGACTGGCAGTATCTTTGGAAGGTCATGGTTCCGCTTGCCGCCCCGACCTTAATCTCCATCTTCATCC
>Ga0065701_1040520_pt1 | contig 13617 bp, 13 predicted proteins | sample Biomet1_FD_59088 | JGI IMG/M metagenome (GOLD analysis project Ga0065701, IMG submission 59088) | Microbial communities from bioreactor (seeded with anoxic lake sediment) at LBNL, California, USA - Biofuel metagenome 1 version 3... | ecosystem: Engineered > Bioreactor > Anaerobic > Unclassified ...
CGGCCGGTAAAGCCGACGTCGTGGGCTCCCAGTTCAAGCAGTTTGCCTATATTCTGCGGCTTCATAACTTTTGCTTCAAGATCGTCCTGATTGACTGTGGGGCGGTATGCGCGCTCGGGCAGGTCGACTTTTATACCGGCTCCGCTGAGCAGACCGATGACATTTTCATAAATTCTTCCCTTTGGAAGCAGGATTTTCAGTTTTTCCATAAAATACTCCGCAGATAAATTTACTAATAGTAAAGTTCTTCTACTATATATAAATTCTGCCAATAAATCAACATTACCGCAGCTGTAACTCGAAAAACAATTGTTTTTATTCACAATACAAAGTACAATCAAAAAAGATACTTTTCTGGAGGAAAATTATGAAGAAAATCGTCGTTCTTTTAGCAGCGTCCGCATTATTGGCCGTTACCGGCTGCGGAACAACGTCTGCCGTAAAGGGCTCAGGCATTAAAGGCGAACAGCCGGTTATGTCAACTTCAAAAGCTAAAATAATCGATTATCAGGGTGCTGCGTTCGGAACCGAGATCCCGCAGTGGGTTATTCAGGTTGCACAGGGTGAGTATTCGGAATCCGCGCTCGCAAAGGTCATGCCCGATCTGAAGGGCAGAAAAATATTCGTCACCATGGCCGACGGCGACAATCTTGAATTTGTGAAGCAGTGGACCGATCTCGTCGACGTGGAAACACAGGTCGGCGACACGATGCAGCGCGTCGTCGGAAAGGTTGTCACCGCCTCTGAAAACGTGTCGGCAAAGGAGTCGGGCAAAGAAACCGACCCGACAGAATTAACAAGAAAGCTCAACCTGTACAAGGAAGCGGTCGCCGCCGTGGAGATCAACGGACTTGAAAAAACGGCCAGCTACTGGGTGCAGAAACAGACCGGTTCGGAAAAGGACGGTACGAGCAAAGAAGTGTTCGAGTATTACGCCGTATGGTCCATGGACAAGAGCGTTTTTGACGCGCAGCTGAACGCCGCTCTTCAGAACGTAAAGGACAATACGTCCGAATCTGCGGCCCTCAAGGCAGCACTCAAAGACAAACTGAACACCCTTGTACTTTCATCAAACGACTTGACGGCGGAAGGCGCGTCCGACTGATCGTGCGATTCCTTTCATAAAAAAACGGGAATCCGGGTCTGCCGGGTTCCCGTTTTTTTATGCCCTCTGTTGTAAAGAATATAAATGTGTTATAGTCATAGGGAGTATATTACGGAGCATATGTATATGGATGAAACTGAAGAAATACTTGGCCTTCTGCGTGAAAATGCACGTCTTTCCGTAGAAGACATTTCCGCCATGACGAGAAAAACGCCTGACGAAGTGCGCGCTATCATTAAACGGCTTGAAGACAGCGGCATTATTATGAAATACGCCGCGATCGTTAATCCTGAAAAGGACGGAGAAGCAAAGGACAGAGTACGCGCTGAAATTGAAATTCAGGTAACGCCCGAGCGCGACAAGGGATTTGACGCGATCGCCGACCGTATTTACCGTTTTCCGCAGGTAAAGTCGCTCTATCTGATGAGCGGCGGCTACGACCTCAAAGTTATCATCGAGGGCGATTCGCTCAAGGAAGTTGCATTCTTCGTGTCGAATAAACTTTCCACGCTTGACGGCGTCCGCTCGACAAAAACGCATTTTATACTCAAAACGTACAAAGAGAACGACATCGTCTACGTTGAGCAGGACCGCGATAATCGTGAAGGAGTTTCCGCATAATGAATACGAGAGAAGACCGTTTCTCCCGTAAGATGGTTGCGGCGCCTCCGTCGGGAATTCGTAAATTTTTTGAACTGATAATAGGCCGCGACGACATTATTTCCCTCGGCGTGGGAGAACCGGATTTTCCTACTCCGTGGTCGCTTCGTGAAGAAGCGTTCTATCACCTTGAAAAAGGCCAGACGTCGTATACGTCGAACTGGGGACTGCTGGAACTGCGTGAAGAGATCGCCAAATATCTGGAACGGTTCGGCATGTACTACAGTCCTAAAAACGAGGTTGTCGTTACGATCGGCGGCTCTGAAGCAGTCGACGCTGCGCTGCGCTCAATACTCAATCCGGGCGACGAGATAATCGTGTGCGAGCCGTGCTACGTCTCCTATCAGCCGCTCGCCGAACTGTGCGACGCGAAGCTCGTTCATCTGGACACGAGCGTGAACGGATTTTATCCGACGGCGAAGCAGATCGAAGACGCGGTAACGCCGCATACTAAAGCTGTCATGCTGTGTTCGCCGTCGAATCCGACTGGCCGCGTTATTCCTGCGGACGAACTTGCCAAGATCGCCGAAGTTGTGAAGAAGCATCAGATATGGTGCATTAGCGACGAAATCTACTGCGAACTTATATACGACGGACGTAAGCACGTTTCCATCGGCGGCTTCCCCGGTATGAAAGATTACGCGATCGTTATCAACGGTTTTTCAAAAGCGTTCGCCATGACCGGATGGCGCATTGGATTTATGGCAGCTCCCGCGGATCTTTCCAAGCAGGTGTGCAAGCTGCATCAGTATTCGTCTATCTGCGCGCCGATCATGAGTCAGTACGCCGCTATGGAAGGACTCAGAAACGGCTGGAGTGAAGTGGAACGGATGCGCGTGAGCTATCAGCAGCGCCGGAATCTCATGTACAAGGCGTTCTGCGACATGGGACTGCCGTGCACGGAACCGGAAGGCGCGTTCTATCTGTTCCCCGATATCCGGTCGACCGGGCTTACGAGCGACGAATTCGCAACACAGCTTATTGAGAAGTATCAGGTAGCCGTGGTTCCCGGAACGTGCTTCGGAAAAGGCGGCGAAGGCTTTATCAGATGCTGCTACGCTACCGATATTAATAAAATTAAAATTGCAGTCGCGCGTATTGCAGAAATGGTGAAAGAATTGCGGAAATAAGGGAAACACATGGAGAATATTTTACCGGTTCTTATTGCTGTTATTACGGGCTCCGTCCTTCTTATTCTTATCATGATCGTTCGGTCTGGAAAAAAGAAAGGCGGGAAGACGTCAAATTCGGCACGACAGAGAAACAGAGCTGTTATTATCCGCGAATGCACGAAACGTCTGACGCACGATCCGCATAATATTAATTCTTTACAGGAGCTCGCGGATCTGTATTTTGAAGAACAGAACTGGGAAAAGGCGTTTCCGCTCTACGATTCTCTGCATGAACTGTCGCTGGTTCATCCCGAAATAGACATTCAGAAGGATGCGATCCGGCAGGGAATGTGCGCCCTCAAGGTTAATAAACTTGACGAAGCCGAAAAGGGGCTGTTCGCCGCGCACAAGCTCCTTCCGAACGATTACGATACGAACTTTTATCTGGGACAGTACCTGTTCCTGCGTAAGGAATACGATAAAGCGATCGCCTGTCTGCACAAAGCGCACACGATCCGTCCGGACGCCTCGGAAGTTAACCGCCCGCTTGGTTTTTCTTATTATAAGTCGCAGCATTATAAGGAGTCCCTGTCGTACCTGCGGCACGTGCTGGACGAAAATCCTGAAGATAAAGAAACTCTTTTTTCACTCGCGTCCGCGATGGAAGAGGCAGGGTTCGGTGAAAAGGCGCTCAAAGTGTTCGTTCATCTGCGGCCCGATCCCGCGTTCGGCGCGCAGTCGTGCCTGGCCGCCGGAATGATCCACGAACGGACGAAACTGTATCAGCAGGCTGTTCAGGATTATGAAATCGGGCTAAAGCTGGAAAACGTTCCGCCCGACATGCAGACGACGCTCCGCTACCGCCTTGCAAACGCGTACATTTCTCTTAATAATATTGCGAAAGGGTTGTTCTACCTGCGGCAGATCCAGAGCACCATGCCGAATTATAAGGACGTGGGAACGCTCGTTCAGCGGTATCAGGAACTGAATTCCAATTCTAACCTCCAGACGTATCTTATGTCGGGAACGAGCGACTTCGTGGCGCTCTGCCGTAAATTCGTGGAAGCGTATTATCCGAACGCGGTTGTAAAAATAGAAGACATTTCCGTCGCGACTGAATCGATTGAAATTCTGTGCAGCGTGGAATCAAGCCGCTGGGAAGATACCGAACTGTTCCGCTTTTACCGTAATTCAGGCGCCGTAGGCGAACTGTACGTGCGCGATTTTCATTCCAAGCTCAGGGATATCAAGTGCGACCGTGGTTTCTGCGTAACGGCGGGAACGTATACGGAAGAAGCGCATAAATACGTCGAAGGACGGCCGATAGACCTCATAGAAAAAACCACGCTTGTCTCGATCCTGAAAAAAATCGATATGCTCAGCTAGACCGGACGTTTTCCGATAATAACGAGGTTGCGCTCCGAGTCGGAAAGAAACGGAACGGTGAGCTGTTCTATCCTGTAGTCTTTCACAATACCGCTGATCCCGTTCATTTCTTCCTTTATATTCGCCATTTTTGCTTTATACGCGGCAAGATATCCGCCGTCGGCTGTGAGTGCAAGCAGTGTTTTTGTCATTTTCATATCAAGGGGACGGAACGCCCGGAACACGCTTACGGAAAAACTGCCGGGCGGCACGTTTTCAGCTTCGGCTTTAAGCACAGATACGTTTGTAAGGCCCAGAACGGCCGCGCAGTTTTCCAGGAAAGCGCAGCGTTTGTCCATGCGTTCGACAAGCGTGAAAGAGAAGCGGGGAAACGCCGCCGCGAGCGGGATACCCGGAAGTCCGCCGCCCGATCCGATGTCGCCGAAAGAGGTCGGCGATCCGCTTTCCTCCGCGAGCGATCTTAACAATTTCCACGGTGAAAGACTGTCCAGAACGTGACGGACGACAAGCTCGTCCCTGTCGTCGGTATTAACAAGATTGTAGGCTGAATTGAAAAGCTGCAGTTCTTTTACGTACGCGTCCATCTTTTTCGCAAGACCGGCGGCGGCGTCCTGGTCGAAGCCGAGCAGGTGTAATCCTTCCGTAAGCTTGTCTGTCATTTGTTTTGTTTAGTTCCCGTGTCTATTAAAAGATCCATGTTGTATGACGGGGCGTTCACCCGCATCGTAATGAGATTGCCTGTTTTTGCAGCGGACAGACGGTCTTTCTGCGCAAGCTGGTACACGAACGAATACGCGTTCGGATAGTCCTGCACGACCGCCGGTTCGACCGAATACTGGGTTGACGATCCCGCGCTGCCTTTCGCCTTGAACAGCAGGTAGAAGGTTTCCGCCCTCGTTTTACCGTCGGATGTGTATTTTCTGTCGCCGGTCAGGAGAAACGAACCGTCGGTTTCACAGTCACTGAAATAGATCGTGCGGCACGTCGCGAGCACGTTGTATCCATTAACGGTGAACCTGAGAATGGCGGGCTGGGTACAGTCGCTTCGAGAGACGGCACCGTTCGTGGTGCCTGCGTTTTTTTCCGCAGACGACTGTTCAAGCGTGGATTTGTTTTCCGCCTTGATGTCGTTGAGCTGCTGGAGAATATTCGAAAGCATTGTGTTTGTTTCGGATGAGGAGCCGCTGCCCTGACTGTTCATGGACGAATACAGAGAATTGAGCAGTCCCGCGCCGTCGAGCGACGACAGGTCTGCGGCTGTCACGGACGATGAAAGCGATCCGGCAGCTGCGGCTGAAGAAAGCGCGGTGCTCTGGACTGTTGCTGCGGTGGGGGACGTCGGCTGTACCGTGGCCTGGGTGCCGGATGCAGCAGCAGCGTCCTGGTTTGCAGAACTTGTCGTGCCCGTTATTCCCGGCGTGTAGAAAGAACTGCCGATGGTCGGCGCGCTTATCGTAGGCATTGAAAGTGATGATATGACCGGCGGTTCGGGCATGGCGGGCATTTCCGCGGCGGTGCTTTCGGACGCAGTTTTTTTCTTAGCTGCCGTTGATTTAACGCCTTCTGCTGACAGGGAAACGAGAAGAGACATGATGAACAGGGCGCAGAAACAGGAACGCAGCCGTTTAAAGAGTACCAAGAGCATCCTCCACATATTCCAGCCGCTGCTGCAATTGTGCGATCGTTTTCTCAAGACGCATCCGTTCTCGTTCCAGTTTTGATTTCGGGTCGTCAGCTTTCGCAGACGCGCTGTTCCGTTTCATCATTTCGCGTACGGTGACGGGACTTGTGCCGTTCATAAGGTGCTGTTCTGCGGCGTTCCTGTCTTCCGGTTTTTTGATGGCGGCAACGAGCTTCATGTTGTCGTACCCCAGCGCAGGATTCACGGGAATGACGCCGAGCTTTGCAATATCGCGTGCGGAGTTGCGCGGCAGACAGAGCACGCGGTCGACGTAATCTTCGTAGCGTATGTTAGCCTGTTCGCACAGTTCGTGGGCTTTTGCAAGCAGTCTGCCGAATTCCTGCATGAGCTGTCCGTTCTTTTCCAGATAGTTGCTGCGGATCTCCTCGGTAAGCTTTACAAGCTCAGGGGAAGCATCTATGCCGATCACGTAGTACCCTTTTTTTTCGGCGACTGCGATAAGATCGTTGAATCTTGCCCAGAACGCCTGCGTGTGCACTTTCGCGTTGAGCGGCGCGTGACTGCCGGAGATGGCGATCGTTTCCTCCGTGATAAGGTGATGGGTGTACTCGTGAACAGCAGTGTATATAAGCTGATTATCCGTTTTGAAGTTCTTGTTGTGCAGCAGGATCTCATGCGTGTCCGGTTTATACAGGCCGTTCACCCGTTTACTGTCTTTTCCCGTCTGAATGACGGTAAAGTCCAGCTTCGACTCCTGAATGTCGAGCAGGATCTGTTTGATTTTTTCGTTATCCATAGATTCGCTCTATTATAGCAGAAGTGCGGATTGAATTCAAAGGGTACGCAATGTCCGGGCGGAATGAACAAAAATACACGGCACGCTCACGCATGGAACGGAAAGGATCAATAAAAAAACCGTATCCTAAAACAGGATACGGTTTGCAGAATCAGAATGCAGCCGGATGCATGACCGTTAGTACGGTACGCCGTCCGCCGCAGGAGCCGACATGTGCTTTGACGAGAACACAAGGGCAACGAGTGTTACGACGTACGGGAATACTTTGAAGATAACGGTGGGCACCGAGCCGAGTGCCGGTATAACCTGAGACACGTTCGCAAGCGTCGTAAAGAAGCCGAAGAAGAACGTTGCCCCGAGAATGCCGAGCGGCTTCCACTGGCCGAATATCATCGCCGCGATCGCCAGAAAGCCAAGACCTGCGACGCTGCCGTTGAATTCACCGCTGTACGTCACGAGCATGATGCCGCCGCCGAGTCCCGACAGCGCGCCGCTCATCAGAACGCCGAAGTAGCGCATTGCGTACACGTTTATGCCCGCGCTTTCGACTGCCGAAGGATGTTCACCGCAGGCGCGAAGACGCAGTCCGAACGACGTACTGTAGAGCAGCCACCATGAAAATGCCCAGATGCCGAGCGCAAGCCAGGACGACCAGTACGATCGTGCGAACAGCAGCGGTCCTACCGCCGGTATCTTTGACAGTACCGGAATGTCGTTGCGGACAATGCCCATGAGAATGGGGATGTTGCCGCTGCCCGTGATCATGCGGGCTGCGTACACCGTAACGGCGGCTGCGAGCATGTTGATCGCAGTTCCGGAAATCGTCTGATCTGCCTTCAGATTGATCGACGCGAACGCGTGGAGCAGTGAAAAGAGCATGCCGCAGACGACTCCGGCCGCAAGGCCGAGCACAAGGCTCAATCCGTGAGGCATGAGCGGTTCTGTCATTTTGATAAAAAAGGCTGTTGCGAAATATCCTGAGAGCATAAGGCCTTCCAGCCCCAGGTTGGAGACGCCTGAGCGTTCACTGTATAATCCGCCGAGACTTGTGATAAGCATCGGGATCGTATATGCGATGACGTATGGAAATATCTGTACGAAAAGTCCCCACATTATTGTGCCTCCTGAGCTGTTAGTTCCGCAGCCGCATCTTTGTCCTGCTGCCTTTCGTGCAGCTTATGGAACAGTCCGTTCCACAGTTTTTCAAACAGAACGCTGGTGGCGGTAAAATAAATGATAACGGAAATGATAGTGTCGGCGATTTCGGGAGGAACGGAAGTCATTGCGTTCATGAAACCCTTTCCCGATTGAAGTATGCCGAAGAAAACCGAGGCGAGCAGGACGCCGACGGGTGTAGAAGCACCCAGCAGCGCGACGGCGATCCCGTCGAATCCCTGCGACGGCATGACGCCGATCTGCATGTTCAGCGAATATCCGGTGTAATATGACAGACCTGCGAGGCCCGCGAGCGCTCCTGAGATCGTCATGGAAAGAACGATGTTGCGGTTCACGTTGATGCCCGCGTATTCGGCGCAGCTTTTATTTGCGCCTACAGCTTTAAGCCCGAAACCGAGCGTCGTGCGGCTCAGCAGGAACTGGATCAGTATGATCGCAATGATAGCGATAAAAATGCTGTTGTTGATGTATTCCGAACCGGTGAACAGCTTTGCCAGCCACGGTGCGCGAAGCGACTGGGTGAGTGCGATCGATGAACTTTCTGTTTCAAGCGACGGCCCTTTCAGATACGCCGGGATGAAATAATAAATGCTCCAGTATGCGATCCAGTTCATCATGATAGTGGAAACGACTTCGTGTACGTTGAACTTCGCCTTGAAGAAGCCCGGTATCGCCGCCCACGCGGCACCGCCCGCGATTGCGGAAAGAATAAGAACGATAAGGTAGAGCGGGCGGGGGAGAAACACGTAATGCGCGACGATCGTCGCCGTAAGCCCTCCGATGAGCATTTGACCGGAACAGCCGATGTTGAACAGTCCCGTTTTATACGCGAACGCGAACGCAAGTCCCGTGAAAAGAAGCGTCATGGAGGTGGCGAGCGAATTGCCGATACGCTCCATGTTCATAAGGCTTCCCTTGAATATGTACATGTACGCTTCCAGCGGGTTTTCACCTATGACGGCCATGAGTATGCCGCCCGCAACCAACCCGAGTATGACAGCGCTGAACGCAATCAGAAACGGACTGCTTTTCCGTTCTTCCTTTATTTTTGCTTTGTCTGCCATCACTGTGCCTCCTGCTGCCTGACGCCTGCCATCATAAGACCGACCGCGTGTTCGTCGGTTTCCGACGTATTGACGATGTTCATAAGCTCTCCGCCGCTGATGACCGCTATTCTGTCCGAAAGATTGAATATTTCATCAAGTTCCAGCGAGACAAGGAGAACGGCGTTGCCTTTGTCCCTGTGCGCGACGATCTGTTTGTGGATGTATTCGATCGCTCCCACGTCGAGTCCGCGCGTCGGCTGAACCGCTATCAATAACTTCGGGTCCATGGCGATTTCCCGGCCGACGATCATTTTCTGCTGGTTTCCGCCCGACAGCTTTCCCGCCGGCGACCTGATCCCTTCTCCGGACCGGACGTCAAAATTATTAACGACGTTCTGGGCGTATTTCCTCATGTATCCGTCGTCAAGAATACCGTTGCTGCTGAACGGCGGACGGTAGAATTCCTTGATAGCCATGTTGTCCGAGATCGACTCCGTCGGAACGATGCCGCGTTTCTGCCGGTCTTCGGGGATGTGTCCGACGCCAAGCTCGTTGCGCTCGCGTATTGTCAAGTGCGTCGCGTCAGTGCCGTCGATAATAATTTCTCCGCTTTCCGCGGGCGTGAGTCCCGTGATAGCTTCGACAAGTTCGCTCTGTCCGTTGCCGTCAACGCCTGCGAGACCGACGATCTCTCCTGCGTGTACAGTGAGAGTGAAGTGTTTTACTCCGAGTACTTTTTTGGAGTTCATGACGCAGAGGTCTCTCAGTTCAAGAACCGGCCGCTCAGGTTTTGCCGGAGCTTTATCAACTTTAAAACTGACAGGACGCCCCACCATCATTGCTGCCATGGACTGCATGCTCGTGGAAGCGACGTCGACCACGTCGATCATTTTACCGCGCCGGATCACCGTGCAGCGGTCTGCGGCGGCTTTGATTTCGTTGAGCTTGTGAGTTATGAGAATGACCGATTTTCCTTCCTTTACCAGATTTTTCATGATCTGCATAAGGTCGTCGATTTCCTGCGGCGTCAGAACGGCTGTCGGTTCGTCGAAGATGAGGATATTCGCGTCGCGGTACAGCATTTTAAGAATTTCAACACGCTGCTGCATACCGACGGAAATGTTTTCGATGATCATGTCGGGGTCGATATTCAGCCCGTATTTTTCGCTCAGCGCCTTGATTTTAAGGGATGCTTCCTTTCTGTGCAGTACGAACCCGTTCTCCTTGCCGAGAATGATGTTTTCAGTCACCGTAAAATTGTGAACAAGCTGGAAATGCTGATGAACCATGCCTATGCCCAGTCGCGTCGCATCGTTCGGATTTCTGATAACAACTTCTTCTCCGCGTACTTTAATAGTACCGCGGTCCGGATGATACAACCCGAAGAGTATGCTCATGAGCGTGGATTTGCCCGCGCCGTTTTCTCCGAGAATAGCGTGAATTTCCCCTTCCCTGACCTGAAGCGTAATATCGTCGTTAGCTACGATACCGGGAAATTCTTTTCTGATATGGAGCATTTCAATTACATAGTTGCTGTCCATCAATGCCTCCGAAAAAATTTTAAACAGTATATCATACTTCTACAGATTCCGGCATAAAAAAAGGCCGCCGGATACGGCGGCCCTGTTCAGCGCGAAAAATTATTTAATAAGTCCGTCAGCAGAAGCTGCAACGGTGATCTTTCCCGCTTTGATGTCGGAAAGCGCCTGCATGGCGTCTTTCTGTGCTTCGTCCGAAAGATTCGGGTTTGTTTCCGGTATACCGATTCCGTCGTTCGCGGCCGCGAGTTCAAGCTCTTTTCCGCCGGGGAACTGTCCGCCGATCTCGTCTTTGATCATGTCGTATGAAGCGCGGTCAAGGTATTTCATAGCGGATGTAAGAACAGCGCTCTTTCCGTCCGGCATAACGCCGTCGTTGTACTGGTCTACGTCTACGCCGACCATCCATACGTCTTTTCCGGTCGAACGGCGTGTCTTTGCTTCGTTGATAACGCCGACGCCGACGCCGCCTGCTGCTGCGAACACGACTTTAACGCCTTTGTCATACATGGAAGCTGCAAGCTGCTGACCTGCGGCTACGTCAGAGAACGTGCCCTGATAAATAACGTTTTCCGGTTTGATTGAAATTTTTGTACCGAACGTGGCGTTCGCGTATTTAATACCCTGCTGCCATCCCCAGTTGTATTTCTGAACAGCCGGGATCTCCATGCCGCCGATGAAACCGAATTCGCCTTCTTTGATCTGAACTGCAGCTGCAACGCCTGCAACGAAACCAGATTCCTGTTCAAGCCATGAAACGGCGACGGTGTTTGCTCCCGTTTTGAACGTTGCGTAGTCTGCGGTGTGCGGTTTTCCGTCGAGAAGAACGAATTTGACGTTCGGATATTTGTCCTGTGCGTTGTACACTGCCGTTTCAAATTTGAAACCCGGGCAAATGATCATCTGATAACCGGCGTCTGCAAGATTGCCGATTTCTTTAAGATAGTCAGCTTCGGTCGTTCCTGCCGGTTTAAGATACTTGCAGTCGATGGACATATCTTTCTGAGCGCGGAGAATGCCTTCCCAGGTGCCCTGATTGAACGACTTGTCGTCGATTGTGCCGGAGTCGGTGACCATACCGACTTTGAGAACTGTTTTCTGAGCCGCTGCTTTTTTTGAGCATCCGGTTACAGCAAGTGCCGCTACTGCGAGCGAGCATACGACAGCTAATGCTTTCTTCATAAAAAAACTCCTCTGAACGTGTAGCCGTTCAAATTATCAATTCCTGAACATGATATCTTAAATGCCTGAATAAGTGAAGAGGATTTTGTTATCTCCGCGCCTGTTCTTTCCCGATCGACACTTCTCTGGCTCCCGTTTTTGCGTCGCTGCGTAGCGAACGGGTTTCTTTGACCATCCGTACCGTAGCAGTGTCGCCGGACTTGAACGTTATGCCGTCGGACGTTACGGCGAGCGTGAGACCGAGTCCGCTGCACGCATAATACCCGGTACGGTGTCCGGGCAGACGGATAGGATCGCTTGCGATCCGAAGCTTCAGCGTTCCGGTTTCATCCCCGGTTTTTCCCGCCTTCGCAGGTACGGCGTTTGTTGCGAGCACGAAGCTGAGCACCGCGCGTTCCTTGGGAATACCTGTGTCTGCGGACAGCTTGAGAAGCTGCTGCGGCGCGTCGTCCGTTGCGAACGCGAAGTTGCACCATTTTGCAGTGCCGCCCGTGCGGGCGTGCAGACCGTTCATGGCGCACGCCTGCGCGTGAGGGCAGGGTGCAGTGATTGACATATTCTTTTTTATGAACGAATCGCGGAGCAGGCTTATGATCCGCGCCTGCTTCGGCACACCGGGTTCGACGACGAGCACAGTATGTTTTTCCGCAGCGTACGAAAGGAGTGAAGCGGAGTATTTCTGGGCAAGGTCTTCCGGCGCGTACTGTCCGTCCTGGAACAGTTCGTTCAGCATATTCGCGCAGGTTATAAGCGACGCTTTTCCGCGTATTTCCGTTCCGAGCGCGCCCTTTACGCGGATAATGTTCCAGTGGGGGTCGGCATGCTGGTCAGCCGGCGGCGTGCGCGCGGCTGCTGACAGATACAGATCTTCTCCGAGCGCCAGCGTACCGGGCGAGATATCCATGCAGTACCAGGTGAGTTTTTTTGCGCGGAGCTCCGGGCAGGCGAGCCACAGCGCGGTAACGACCGTGAGCGGTCCGCTGCCTGCGTCGAGGCAGTTGTCTCCGTCGCTGACCGGGAAGGCGCCGGAACCGAGGTTCGCGAACAGCCGCGTAAGGCGGACAAGATTCCACCACATGAAATAACGGGTGTATGCGGCCAGACTTGCCGGCGAGTTCATATATCCTACGCGCCGTTCAGAGCGTTCGTCTGTGAGCTCGTGAGAAAGCTGCCGGATGTCCCCGGGCAGCGCGAGCAGCTGTCTGCCGTTTGCGGGAAACACACCCTGTACGATCGAGGTGAACGAGAGCAGTACTTCGCGCGCGTCTTTGGGCACGGCTGAAGCGTCGAACAGGTGCCTGACGTCTGTAAGCACCGCGTCCGGCGACTGCGGCGTGCGGACCGGTCTGTCCGGGGTGGTACCGTTCCCGTTTCCGTACGTACGGACAGCCTGTTCCGTTCCACGCCCCGTATATCCGCCTGAAAACCGGTCTCCGGGGGTATCCGCGTTTCTGTTCTTTCCGGTATGGGAACCGTACGGACTGCCTGTCTGTTTTTTATCATGCCTGGAAGGCTTTGTCGTTTTAGAGAACCGGTCGTACCATTTTTCTCCCGGCGATGAATCAGTGTGTTTCATTCGTTTCCTGCTGTGAATCGGTTTGCCGCGGACGATATTTTCTGATCGTCAGATAGAGTGTCGTCAGATCCGTGCGCAGCTCGTGGATCGCGTGGAACAGCTCCGTATCTTCCGCAGCGACGGTCGCTTCTTCAATGATCTGACTGCGGGCGCCCTCGATCGTAAATTTTTTAACGCCGATAAGATATTTCAGGCGGAGAATAATGTCGATTTCCCGCTGGGAATACACACGCCGTCCGCCCATGTCTTTCTGCGGTGCAAATCCGGGAATAACGCTTTCCCAGTAACGCAGCACGTGAGCTTTTACGCCGGTTATCTCTTCAATTTCCCCGATAGAATATCCTGTCATATCGTTCCCCGCTCACGTCATTTCTGCCGTTCAAGCCAGTCCTGCCGGC
>Ga0065701_1040524_pt1 | contig 13483 bp, 10 predicted proteins | sample Biomet1_FD_59088 | JGI IMG/M metagenome (GOLD analysis project Ga0065701, IMG submission 59088) | Microbial communities from bioreactor (seeded with anoxic lake sediment) at LBNL, California, USA - Biofuel metagenome 1 version 3... | ecosystem: Engineered > Bioreactor > Anaerobic > Unclassified ...
CCAGCTAAGAATTTAACGGCCTCAGGGAAACTACGGTTCTCAATTTTCATAATAAAAGTAAAAACATCCCCGCCTACACCACAACCAAAGCAATGGAATAATCCCTTGCCTTCATCTACAGTAAAAGAAGGCGTCTTTTCGCCATGAAAGGGACAACAGCCCCAGTAGCGTCCGCCTTTCTTTTTGAGAGGAACATAATCAGACACTACTCTGACAATATCTGCTTGTGCTCGCACTTGCTCTTTGAAGTTTTCATATTTTTCTTTCATTTCTTCCATAACATCAACACCCTATAATTATCATACTATCTATATTCCCTATAAAACATAATTATCCTCTTTTCAGTAGCATAATTACGTTTGTTATATCAACTACCATTTAAATAGCCGGTTCAAAATATTTGCGGAAAATTCTCACAGCCGCTTCATCTGTAATACCTGAAACATAGTCAATACAAGCCTGCTCTACTCCAAATCTATCTATCTGTTCTCTTGCCTCTATAGGTAAGCGTTCCGGTAAAGTTAAAAACATGTTCATAAGTGTTTTTACCACGTGTTCTGCTTTCTTTTGTTCCACCATCATAGCAGGACAAGAATAAACTTGCTCAAACATAAAAGCACGAAAAGCAGTAACTGCTTCTTCATAATAGGGATCCAAAATTATTTTTGGTGTATTTAAAGAAAGTTCTATTATATTATTAACCAATACATCCAAAATAACACTAGGATCTGTACCTAACCGCGTAGCTACGATTTCCGGCAAACTTTCCGGCCCTACCATTCCTACACTAGAACCATCATCATAATCGTGGCATAAATAAGCAATACGGTCACACCGTCTTACTATCATTCCCTCTAAAGTCGTTGGCAAAATATCCCCTGTATGACACAAAATAGCTTCACGGACTTGAGTCGTTAGGTTAAGACCACGCCCATTACGTCCATAAATATCTGCTACTCTAAGACTCTGCTCATTATGATGAAAGTAACCCACACATTCTGCCATAGCCCTCTCACCGGCATGTCCAAATGGAGTATGCCCTATATCATGTCCTAGTGCCGCCGCCTCCACTAAATCTTCATTAAGGTCTAAGGCTCCGGCAATTGTGCGAGAAATTTGTGCCACTTCCATGCTATGAGTCAGGCGCGTGCGATAATGATCACCTGAAGCCAAATATACTTGAGTTTTATGCTTTAATTTTCGAAAAGCAGTACTGTGTAAAATTCTGTCACGATCTCTTTGAAAAGCTGTGCGTATAGGATCCAGTTCTTCTTCCTGTATACGAGTAGCCATAATGCTTTTGGTTGCCCAAGGAGCCAGCAATTTTTCTTCTCTCGTTTCGGCCTTTTCACGTATTAGCATAATAGTCTCCTACCATAGTTTTTTTTAGTAAATTCTGTTATGATTAGGGAAGAGGTGATTTTGATGAAAAAGATTTTCACTTTTCTCTGTTTATTCATGTTTCTCCCCACTCTTTGCCTTGCTGCTCCGGACATTAAATACAACAAGCAACATTTTGATCCCATCCGCGGCATTTACTATTTAGAAGGCAATGTTTCTGTTACTGTTGGAAGTCGTGTCATTTCTGCCGATAAAGCCCAGGTGGGAATGTATTCTATAGAAGTTCACGCTCAAGGAAATGTCCACCTTCAACAAGATGATATTGATTTTTATGGTAATACCGTTGATGTATACGGCAGCCGAAAAACAGCTGAAGTCAACGGTAATCTGAATTTCACACAAGGTGATATTGCTATTACCTCTGATTCAGGCATTTTTAACTGGGATACCAAAAACGCGATTTTCACCGGTAATGTAAACGTAACGACACCTAACGGTAATATGAAAGCCGATAAAGTTGTCTATAATGTAGTAACCCACCAAATTGTAAAATAATTTTCTAAAACAGGCATCGCACAAATTGCGATGCCTGTTTTTTATTTATTTGTATCTGGTTTTTTTTGCGTATATTCTAAAATCATACCAGCAGTTTCTTCAATTGCTCTATTGGAAACATTTATAATAGTACAATGAATCCTGCGCATAATGGCCTTAGCATACTCCATTTCTTCGTTAATTCGTTTCATGTCAGCATAACTTGCACCATCAGCAAGCCCCATAGTTTTTAGCCGTTCAGTACGAATTTCATTTAATTTAAACGGATCAATCAACAACCCCACCACTTTATGTGCCGGAACCTTAAACAATTCTTCAGGAGGTGGTATCTCCGGTACCAAAGGCACGTTAGCTACCTTTAGCTGTTTGTTGGCTAAATACATGCTAAGAGGAGTTTTGGAAGTCCTTGAAACCCCTATAATAACAATATCAGCCTTTAACAATCCCCAAGGATTTTTACCATCATCATATTTAATAGCAAACTCAACTGCTTCAACCCGTTTAAAATACTCATGATCCAAAGCGTGAATTAAACCTGGTTGATTTTTGGGCAAGAGTCCTGTTGTTTTCTCAATAGATTTTAGCATTGGGCCCAAAATATCAACTACTTCAACATCATGCTCCATAGCTTTTTGTGCCATAGTCTGTCGCATCTCAGGAGAAACTATGGTGTAGCAGACAACAGCATTATGCTCTTTAGCTTCTTCGACTATTTTTTCTACTTGTTCAGCGTTCTTCACATAGGGAACGCGGATAATATCAAATTTTTCTTGTGCAAACTGACTCACCGTAGCTTTTACTACAGATTCTGAAGTATCACCAATAGAATCAGAAACAGCATATATTATTGGGGTACTAGCTATGATAATTACCTCCCTTGCCTTCTGCTAACTCGACTAAAAGTCTAGTAAAATTTGTTTTCGTAATACGTCCAACTACTTCAAAACTGCGTTTATTGTCATCGACGCATCTAACTACCGGCATACAGTCAATTTCATTATCAATAAGTCTTCTAGCCGCCAAAGCAACTGAGTCATCCGGCGTTACCGTAATAAGTTTTGTAAGTGTCGTCATTACCATGACTATAGGTAGACCATGCAAATCTGTACCCGTATTCATGGCTACTTTTAAAAGATCCTTACGAGACACGACTCCTACTAAAAGGCCTTCTTCACTTGTAATAAAAACGGTACCAACATCTTCTAAAAACATAGTAACAATAGCATCATAGGCACTTTTATCATGATTAATTACAACAGGTACTGATTGAATATCTCTTACACAAATACCGGATATTTCCTCCAATAGCATACCTAAAGTATTTTTACCGGTAAAATAATAACCAACCTTTGGTCTGGCATCCAAAATGCCGCTCATAACCAAAATAGCCAAATCAGAGCGCAAAGCAGCACGTGTCACATTAAGCTGGGAAGCAATATGCTCTCCGGTAATGGGGCCTTCTTGTCTAACAATCTCTGCAATTTTTTTCTGCCTGCAACTTAAAGAAATATGACCCACATCCTTTCTAAAACATATAAAAGTATATACTACTATATACGCTAAGAATACTAAAAACCCTTTTTTAAGTGAAAAAAAGCTCTAATTATTAATAATTTTTATTTTCTGATACACTATTTATCTTATATTTGCCCATATATGTCAAGTAATTTACTGCAAAATCATTATTCCTTAATTCGAAAAGCCTCGCTTCAAATGAAGCGAGGCTTTTGTTTCATACAATTACCATTTCAAGTTCTCATCATCATTTTTGCGGCCTTTACCGGTCAACGCATCAAGCATAATACGTTGTTCAACTTGAGCAACCATTTTTTTCGTAAATTTCACGGTATCAGGGTTTACGGACATACTGTCAATTCCGCTCCTAACCAAGAATTCCGCAAATTCAGGGTATACACTTGGAGCCTGCCCACAAATGGAAACTGTCTTGCCCTCACTGTGAGCGACTTCAATAAGATGCTTTACAGAACGGCGTACAGCCAAGTCCCGTTCATCAAAAATATGAGAAACTGTATCATTATCTCGATCGCATCCCAGAGTCAACATGGTCAAATCGTTAGAACCAATAGAATAGCCATCAACAAATTTATTAAATTTATCAGCTAAAATAATATTAGCAGGAATTTCAGCCATTAGCCAAACCTTGAAATCTTTACCACGCTGTAAACCTTCCTGAGCCATTAAGTTGATTACTTTCTCACATTCCTCAACTGTACGGCAGAATGGAATCATAACGTTAAGATTCTTCAAGCCATATTCTTCACGCACTTTACGAACAGCAGCAATTTCTAATTTGAAAGCTGCAATGTATTTAGGATCATAGTACCTAGATGCTCCACGCCAGCCTAACAAAGAACTCGGCTCGTAAGGCTCAAACTCATCTCCGCCCTTTAAATCGCGATATTCGCTGGATTTAAAATCACTAAAGCGCAAAGTAACCGGTCTTGGTGCCATAGCTTGGCAAACTTGACGGAACCCTTCAGCTAATTGATTTACAACTTTTTCAGGATGACCTGATTTTATTAAGTACAGAGGATGTTCATGAATGTAAGTGGTCCAAATGAACTCTTCACGCATAAGACCAATACCATCGCAAGGCAATACAGAATATTTATCTGCTAGTTCAGGATCGCCCAAGTTCATATAAATTTTAGTTCCGGTAACCGGGAAGGTCTCTGCCATAACAACATTTTCACTGTCTGAGGCATGCTTCTTTTGGGTTTCTAAAATTCCTTCATACACAATTCCGTTGGTAGCATCCACTGTAATATCGGCTCCGTTAGGGATCGTAGTGGTAGCAGCCTCACCACGGCTCTTTGTTCCTACAATACAAGGAATACCAAGTTCGCGGCTAACGATAGATGCATGACAGGTCATTCCTCCGCTGTCAGTAACAATAGCCTTTGCTCTTTTCATAGCAGGAACCCAATCAGGTGCAGTCATCTCAGTAACAAGAATCTCTCCATCTTTAAATTCATCAATATCAGCAGGATTTAAAATAACATGAGCACGGCCGGCCTCTAAGCCCGGGCTTGCAGGTAACCCTTTTACAATTACATTGCGATCCGTAGTTACAGAACTTATCATCGTAGCCTTTTTTCCTCCATCTTTGTTGCGACGGGACCAAACTGTTTCAGGGCGCGCTTGTAAAATCCAAATTTTACCATTGCGTTCGTCAACCCCCCACTCCATGTCCATATAGCAGCCATAATGTTTCTCTATTTTCATAGCATAACCAGCTAATTCAATTATCTGTTCATTGGTCAGTGTTTGTTTTTTGCTGTCTTCTTTAGACACAGGAACTTCTACACAATCCCCGCCCTCTTTGCGAATAAGCATAACATCTTGTTCATTAACATCGCAGGCAATAATCTTCATATCTGCTTTGGAAACAATATAACTATCAGGAGTTACTGTTCCCTGCACTACATATTCACCCAGGCCATAAGCCGCTTCAATCATTATGTTTTTATCATCACCGGTTGCAACATTTACCGTAAACATAACTCCTGCAGCTTTGGAAAACACCATCATTTGGACAACTGCGCTCAGGGCAACTTCAAGATGATCAAAGCCCTGTTTCTCACGATAATAAACCGCACGATCAGTAAAACAAGAAGCATAGCACTCCTTAACTTTAGCAATAATAGTCTCGGCGCCCTGTACGTTAAGGTAAGTGTCTTGTTGTCCCGCGAAACTAGCATCAGGCAAATCTTCGGCAGTAGCACTAGAACGAACAGCTACATAAGGAGCCTTTGTCCCCACCTTCTCGGCTAATTGTTTGTATGCTTCGGAAATAGCTTTTTTCAAATCCTTTGGCATCTCTTCAGCCATAATAGCAGCACGTAAACGAGCACATACGTCACGCAGTAATGCTCCATTTTCTACATCGGTTAGTTCTGACAAGATCGTACGCATTTTTTCATGCAAACCGCTCTTCTCAATAAAGTATCTATAGGCATAAGCTGTAGTTGCAAAGCCATAGGGAACAGGCACATCTGTTTTAGAAGTCATTTCACCAAGGGAAGAAGATTTGCCACCTACAATAGCCACATCTCCTCGTTCTAGTTGCTCAAACCACAGTAAAAATTGCTCTTCTTTTTTCATGTTAGATCTCCTTTTGTCATATGCTTTTTATTGCCAATTCTTTAATATAGTATACACTATATCATATTTATGTTTTAGGTTCAATAAGAAAATAAAGAATTTTTAACAATGTTTTACAACACAATCGTGCTTAAGTCACCAACCATATTAGCAAATTCTTTAACTTGGTGCAAAAGAGCCAAACGATTATTTTTTACATCTTCATCTTTATCCATAACCATAACAGCGTCAAAGAATTTATTTACCGGAGCCGCTAATTGGTCACCTTTTTGCAAAACTGTTGCGTAGTCATATTGAATTAAAGCAGGAATAGCTTCTTTATGCAACTTCATCAAAAGTTCATGGAGTTCTTTTTCTGATGGGTCTTGGAATAAACTTTGATTAATGGCGATTTCACTAATTGTTTGTTTACAAATATTATCTACCCGTGTAAAAGCTTGAATACTATCTATGGCTGCCGGGGTTTGCACATAGTCTGCCAAAGCTTTTGCTCTAGTAAATAGATCAACTAAGTCATCATTACTATTATCAGCTAGCACGGCATCTATTACATCGTAGCGAATTCCGTTGTCTAACATCATATTTTTTACTCTCTGTTTGAAGAATTCCAGCAACTGTGGTACAAGCCGCTTGATATCTTCTATAGAAACATTAAGTAATTGCAAACCATCAGCCATTATTTTTTTCAAAGAGAAATTATACTTGGCTTCCAACGCAATATTTACTACACCTAAAGCTTGCCTGCGCAAAGCATATGGATCTTGCGAACCGGTAGGAGCTTTCCCGCGGCTAAAAGTAGCAACTATGTTATCAATTTTATCGGCAATACCAATTAATCTGCCTAACTCCCCTTTTGGTAGTTCATCACCAGCAAACCGTGGTAAATAGTGTTCATAAATCGCTTGTGCTACTTCTGGTTTTTCTCCATCCAACAGAGCATATTCCCGACCCATAACACCTTGCAATTCTGTAAATTCTGTAACCATGCCTGTAACCAAATCAGCCTTGGACAAGCCTGCAGCCTTAGTCAAATCTTCCATGTTAATAGAAACATTAACTTCTTCTTGTAATTTAGCAGCTAAGGCAGCCAAGCGAATAGTCTTCTCAAGCATATTGCCCAATCCTTGTTGGAAGGCTACCGTTTTTAGCTCATCACGATGTGTAAGCAATGATTTCTTGCAATCTAAATTAAAGAAAAATTCAGCGTCACTAAGACGTGCCCTTAGTACTCTTTCATTACCATGAGCCACAGTATCTAAATGCTTATCATCGCCATTGCGTACAGTTATGAACTTGGCAAGCAGCTTGCCTTCAGCAGACAACACAGGGAAATATCTCTGGTGGTCACGCATAGGTGTAATTACCGCCTCTTTAGGCAGTTTTAAATATTTTTCATCAAAATGTCCACACAAAGCTGTAGGATATTCTACCAAATACAATACTTCTTCCAATAAATCTGCATCAATGGCAACTACGCCATTTTCTGCCCTACCTAGTTCCTCAACTTGCTTACGAATAATAGCGCGCCTTTTATCTTGATCTACAATAACGAAATTGTCTGACAAGACTTTCTCATAATCACCGGCAGTGGCAATAGTAATTGCTCCACTACTTAAAAAACGATGACCCATGGTTTTGTTTCCAGATTTCACATCTGTAATTTCTACCGGAATTACTTTGTCGTCCAACAAGGCTACCAGCCAACGAATAGGGCGGACAAACTTGAAGTCGTAATCAGCCCAACGCATATTCTTGGGAAAAGAAAGTGAATGAATGATGTCATCTAGCATAGCCGGCAAAAGTTCTATTACAGCTTTTCCCTGTAAATGTTTAACGGCATAAACGTATTCACCACGAGTATCTAAATCTTTTACATCAATTCCTTGGCCGCGTGCAAACCCAATTGCCGCCTTGGAAGGTATCCCATCAGGGCCAAAAGCTATTTTAACAGAAGGTCCTTTGCTCTCTACCGTAGAATCCGCTTGTGCCTTGGCAATATCATCAGCAATAAACGCCATACGACGTGGAGTCCCATAAACTCGTACCGAGCTAAAAGGAATGCGAAGTTCTTCCATCTTTTTTTCTGCCAATGTTTTTAATTGTTGCAAAATATCCGGCATGAATTTCGCTGGTATTTCTTCTGTTCCTATTTCAAATAATAATTTTTCCATTATTTTTTCCCTTCCTTCATAAGTGGATATCCCAGTTTTTCTCTCTGCTCAACATAGGCAGAAGCACATAACCTTGCCAGCGCTCTCACCCTACCAATAAAAGCTGTGCGTTCACTTACGCTAATAGCACCCCGAGAATCCAGCAAATTGAAAGTATGAGAACATTTCAAAACATAATCATAGGCAGGACGAATATTTCCAGTAGCAATGACCCTTTTGGCCTCTGCTTCATACTTATCGAAAAGGTCGAATAACAGATCTATATCTGCGATTTGAAAATTATAAAATGATTGTTCAACTTCATTAGTATGGAAAACATCTCCATAAGTAATACCATTTACCCATTCAATATCAAATACGTTTTCTACACCTTGAATATACATAGCTAAACGCTCTAATCCATACGTTATCTCCACTGTAACGGGTTTTACATCAATACTCCCTACCTGTTGAAAATAGGTAAATTGAGTAATTTCCATACCATCTAGCCATACTTCCCAGCCTAAGCCCCAGGCCCCTAAAGTAGGTGACTCCCAGTTGTCTTCCACAAAACGTATATCATGTTCTTCTTGACGGATGCCTAATTGTGCCAAACTCTCCAAGTATAACTCTTGGATATTACTAGGAGATGGTTTTACAATTACTTGAAATTGATGATGCTGAAATAATCGGTTAGGATTGTCGCCATAACGACCATCTGCAGGCCGGCGAGATGGTTCCACATAGCAGACACGCCAAGGTTCGGGGCCTAGAACTCTTAAAAACGTTGAAGGATTCATGGTGCCGGCACCTTTTTCAATATCATATGGTTGTGCCATAATACAGTTTTGCTGGCCCCAAAAGGCTTGTAAAGTCAAAATTATAGTTTGAAAATTCATAAATACTCCTCCTTAAAATATAAATCATCTATCCTTATGCCACTGGTCTCTTTCATAAACACAAAAAAGCTTCCCTCCCTGTAATATAGTTTTAGTCTATATTACAGGGACGAAAGCTTTTCGCTCCGCGGTTCCACCCTGCTTGTCAGTATAACTGACCACTCTTGTCTTACTAATTGCTCCCGGCTGCCATTCCGTTCATAGCGTATAGTAGAAATATAACAAAATAGCAAGTATTTGTCAAACTGTTCGTTCACAATTTATTCGCAGTTTAGCCCTTTCTTTGCCATATATATATATTATACTTTAAGCATAGTAAGGACCACCCCTTCTTACTATAATCTTCCCCATCAAATCATCATAAGAACTTCCTTTCTAGAACGAGCCATTTGCTTCCCCAAGCAGATGGCTCGTTCTCTTTTTAGCGTGCTATCCCTTTATTAAATTATAGCTAATGGAATTATCTTTTCAGATGCCAAAGTAATCATAGACTTGTTGCACTATGCTTTGTGCATTTTCAGGGCTGAATCCCACTCGCTCCGACATTTTTATAATTCCTATCATTTGTTCTTTTATATATTTGGCAAAATGTCCTTTATCTATGGCGATGTTCTCACCACTAATTTCACCATTGGCACACTCCAAAATAGTGAGCAGTTTCAAGGTACCGGCTTCTTTTTCTGCTAAATAAAGCATATAGGGAAATTTTGCATTGAGATCCCTTATAAACGCTTTTATTAGGGGTTCTTGCCAAATTTCCTGTTCGCTATAATTATCAAAATAAAGCGTAAACTTACCACAAAATTTTTTAGCAAATTCTATGTTTTCACCTACATAGCGCAAAAGTTCAAAATAACGCCCAGTATTCCCTGTTATTAGTTCATCCTTAGTAATGAGAAACTTAATATATTCCTGCGTATTTAAATATCTAGCAAACTTTTCGTCCATATTTACTCGTCTCCAATATTAAAACTACTCTGGTAAAATGATAATTTTTAATATAATTTGCTTATGTTTTTCAAATAATCCTTGAATTCTTTACCCAGTGACACCGGAGCAAGTATTTGCACTTTATCGCCAAATCCCACTAGCCAAGCAAAAAATACCGGACTTATAACAATGTCTACTTCAATAGTAAATCCTATGCTATCATTTTTTTTAATCACAACTTCTTTGCCGAACCTGTCTATAACGGCACCGGCTAGAGAATTATCAAAGTAAATAACAACTTTTTCAGCCTTGCCTGAATACATACCAAAATACTTGTTTGTGTGCGTATTTATATCAAAACTTTTTTTCATTCCTTTAAAATCACAGCCTATTTCCAAAATACGAACGTCAGCCATTTTATCTACTCTGTAATGCACAAAATCATTGTATTTAGTGCTATAAGCAACTAAATAATAGTTATCATTGTTCCAACAAAGAGCACAGGGACTAGTAATATACTTATCACCATTTTTCCGTACTTTCTCTCGTTTTTCTAAATTCCATTCCCAATAGTTAAAAGCCACTTGTTTCTTATTAGCAATTGCCTGATGCAGCTTGTCTACGGCATAGTAAATAGTTTCATGCATATTTTTAATCCGGTTTTGTACTTGAACCTGTCTTTGTAGTTCTTTTCCCTGATAACGACCAGTTAGCTGTTCCAGTTTTTTGATAAGTTCCATGCTCTTCTTCTTGGTAATAAATTTGGACGCCACCACAGCATCTACTAAAAGTTTTAGTTCCGGCAATTCAAAATCTCTTGCACCACAAAAGTATTTATTGGAACGGCTGCGAATACAAAGTATATCCATACCGAATGCCTGCAAATCTTTAATATCGTCATAGATGCTCTTCCGCTCTGCATTAATGCCCAGTTCTGCCAACCGTTCAATAATGTCACTAACGGTCAAGGTATGATTCTCATCCGTACATTCCAGCAACATTTTTTGAATATACAACATTTTAAGTTTTTGATTTTCTGATTTTGCCATGTGCACACCTACTCACTTATTTTTCCGTAAGAACAACCCATTGATTGTCAAACTTATGTATTTGCCATTGGCACGGTATCTTTTTAATAAAATCAGCTACATCATCTTTATAAATAATAACAGCCATCGGTTTAACTGTTTTTGCTGCTTTATAGGTTGAAAACGGCATAACGTTCTTTTCAGACCAGCTATAAGCCTTAGGTATGTACTCAGAAACGTTTTTCTCATCTATTAGTGTTACTATCTCCCTCTCAGAATAAAACACGGCAGAAGTAGGATAGCGTCCCGCAGAAACAATATAGGTATCAGCGGGTACTGTATTCTTTAAATATAGTGCTGCCGTATAGGCAGAACGTAAATTTAAAAGCGGTTTACAGATAACTTGAGCTGCTGCTACATTAAAAAAGAATCCCGCAATAGCAATAACCGTAATCGTTTTTACCCAATCATTTCCTCGTTTCCATGTTGCAACGCAGCCCACAAAATAAATTATAAAACAAGCTGCAGACAGGAAAAATATTTCTTGTATGTTATTCACCAAATCTGGGCGATTTCCTTTAATCCATTGCGAAGCTACGGTTAAAATGCCAAAAAACAATAAGTTGTACACCAAAACCCCTTTAATAGCCAAGCGCTCTTTTTGCTCTGTAAAATATGCTGCCACTAAATATGCTAGGGGTAAAAGTATGGGGTAGGTGTACGTAATATACTTAGTAGCCATATTTTGGTAAAAGAAAAATATAACGAAAACCCAAAGTAAAAGGAACTTTTCCCTGGCTTGTGGCATCACCCACTTGCCGGTTTTTCTAAATATGTTTTTGAGCATGCCTGGAACAAAGCCCACCCAAGGGAAAAATGCCGCAAGATTTACCATTAGATAATAATAAATTACATTGTCTTTTGGATGTTCAGATACTGTGGCCCGCAAGAAATTATGTGTTCCCAGAAAACTTCCTATAAAATCATCATGTAAATGTATCATCGCTACGTACCAAGGAGCAGCCAGCAATAAAAATAAAATAATACCTGTAAACAGTTTTGCTTTACCCAATTCTCGCCAGTTGCGCTCCCATAAAAGGAATAATACTATAATAAGTCCCGGCAGTAAAAACCCAATTGGTCCTTTAGTCAAGGTCGCTAGTGCTGCCAAAGCATAGGTACCATAATAATAGTTTTTATTTTTACCGGAGTATGCCAAATAAAAAAATAACAAAGCACCGTTGAAAAATACAAACAATGCTCCATCAGTAAGAATAGATTTTGAAATCAAAAAAAACTCTATTGTCGTTAGTAAAATCACGCCACTATAAAACCCAACTTTTTCCGAATACAACTTTTTACCGCCCCAAGTAGCTAATAATAGCCCCAAGAGACCGGTAAGGGCAGGGAAAAAGCGTGCCCCAAATTCCGTGAAGCCAAAAATTTTAAAGCCCGCAGCTATCATCCAATAAGCCATTATCGGTTTATCATACCAAAATCGCCCATAAATTTGTGGTGACACCCAGTTGCCGCTTAGGACCATCTCTTTAGCAGTAAGAGAATAATTTGATTCTACACTATCTGTAATAAGTAAAGAACCATTTAAAAAGAACATAATGAATATGGCAGCACACCAAAATATAAGCCAATTTCTTTTAGACATAAAAATCCCCCGATAAATATATATTTTTTACTATCTTTCCAATATGATACCATAAATGGAAAATGTAGCAAAGAAATTTTCTTATTTAGCGGGGGTGTTTTTTGTTTTTATTAAGCCACAGGCTCCTCTACAGCATTACGAGCCGGAACTAAAATATAGGTAACACCATAAGTTACTATACAAAATAGCCATTCAGCATAAATAACATGAGGTAAAAACCTTACATCAGGGACCAACTGCCATACAACTAGGACAATTAGACCAACCAACAAAGTATTGAATCCTGCCGCCTTGCAGGTGTATTGAGGAAAGAACAAGGCCATTATAACAATAACACTAAAGGCTGCTGTTAAAGACAAACCCACCATAATAGTTCCCAAAATACCTGACACACTCATAGCCATAAACACTGTCAAAGCACCTGAAACCACAACACTCAGACGCATCATGGACAATTGTTTAGCCTCTGTACAATTAGGATTTATAAATTTCTTATAAATATCATTAGAGAACATAGTTCCTGCACTTAACAATAGATTGCAGGCTGTAGAAACATCAGCCGCCCATAAAGCGGCTAAAGTAACTCCCGCTAAGAGTGGTTGTAAACCGACAATAACTTGCGGTAAAGCTAGTGCTGCCTGGGCGTCAGGATAAGTAGCTTTGGCCACAATACCCAAAAGTGCTGCCATAAAACCAATGGGGATCATCAGAATCCCACCCCAAATAAAACCTTTACGGGCAACAGCTGCTGTTTTTGCCCCTAAAGAAATCTGAATAATACTTTGCAAGGAG
>Ga0065701_1032669_pt1 | contig 13430 bp, 10 predicted proteins | sample Biomet1_FD_59088 | JGI IMG/M metagenome (GOLD analysis project Ga0065701, IMG submission 59088) | Microbial communities from bioreactor (seeded with anoxic lake sediment) at LBNL, California, USA - Biofuel metagenome 1 version 3... | ecosystem: Engineered > Bioreactor > Anaerobic > Unclassified ...
CCCATCCTCTAATTTAACCATGACAGCTGACTTAACCGGATTATGATTTTTATCAATATCAATCGTGCCTGTCACACCGACTAATCCCTTAACTTTGGCTAGAGCCTCAGCCAATTCTGCAGAATTCTTGACTTTCCCCTCTTGTGCCGCTTGCTTAATCATGTAAACCGCATCATAAGCACAAGCTGCAAAGGCAGAAGGTTCCTCATTGTAAGCCGCTTTATAAGCCTTGATAAATGCTGTTGTTTTATCGTTAAAAGGTGCTTTTGTAGAAAAGCCAGCAACATAATACACATCAGTTGCAGCACTGCCTGCTAACTCTGTATAGGTTGGGTCAGAGATACCGTCACCACCAACAATCGGTTGGTTCAAGCCCATTTCACGAGCTTGTTTTGTAATTAAACCACCCTCAGCATAGTAGCCAATCAATACTATCGCATCAAAGGACTTATTTTTCACCTTCGTTAAGGCAGCTTGGAAATCCTTGTCACCACCTTGAAAACTCAAAGTATCAACAATTTCACCTTTATAATTATCTTTAAAAGTCCCTAAAATACCACGCGCATAATCTGACGAATTGTCATAATAAACAAGAACTTTCTTAGCCTTTAAGGTTTCTTCAGTATAGTTTGCGATAACTTTACCTTGGAAAGCATCTGGGAAAATCGTCCGAAAGATGTAAGGCTGTACCTTATCATTTTTAACCGTTAAACTATCGTTGGTGCCCGTCGGTGTAATCAAAGGTACTTGTGCTTTGGTCACATTTGGTGTCGCAGCTAGTGTCCCTCCAGATGACATCGGACCGATGATTGCAGCAACTTTGTCATTATTGGTCAGGTTAGAGGCGACGGTTGTAACCTCACCATTATCAGTCTTATTATCTTTCACTACCAATTGCACTTTTTTGCCATTAATACCACCATTGGCATTGATTTCATCTGCTGCTAATTGAATGGCATTTTTTTCAGCATTCCCTGGCGCTGCATAAGCGCCTGACAATTCCATATTTAAACCAATTTTAAAAGTTTTTCAATGGCATTTCCTTTTTCTAAACCATTTTTTGAGGCACCAGGAGCACTCCCACAAGCAGCTAGTGCCAAGAGTGATGCAGCAGCAAGTCCTAATATTGCAATTTTTTTCATTTTTTCTCCCATTGTATAGCACAAATCACAAAGCCGTAAGACTTTGTGACTTTAGCACATTTAGTGATTAGTTTGGTTTAACAAGTGTTGCGGATGTTTCCTTACCATTTTCAAGTTTGATGACAACTGCTTCTTTGACTGGGTTGTGGTCTTTATCGACTGTAATTTCACCAGTCGCACCCTTAAAGTTTTTGAGTTTTGCAAGGCCATCTTTAACAGCCACTGATGTTTTAGCTTTTGTATCTTCAGCTGCTTGTTTCACCATGTAAACCGCATCGTAAGAAAGTGCGTCAAACATTGAAGGCTCAGATTTATATTTAGCTTGGTAGGCTGCGATAAATTTCGTCGTTGTATCAGTAGCTAACGCTTTAGCTGAATAACCTGATACATAATAGACATTAGTGGCTGCCGCATCACCAGCTAGTGTAATGAAGGTTGGATCAGCAAATCCATCACCACCAAGAATTGGTTGCTCAATACCAAGTTCACGCGCTTGTTTAGTAATCAAACCAGTTTCATTATAATAGCCTGGCATAACAATCGCATCAAAATCTTCGCCTTTAATCTTAGATAGCGTTGCTTGAAAATCTTTATCCCCAGATTGGAAAGAGACTTTATCAACGATTTTACCATCATAGGTTTTCTCAAATGATTTAGCAATACCTTTGGCATAGTCAGATGAGTTATCATAGTAAAGTACCACTTTTTTGGCCTTGAGCTCATTCGTTGTATAGTTAGCAAGCACTTTACCTTGATAGCTATCTTGGAAAGTTGAACGGAAGATATACTCATTGACCTTACCATTGGTGACTGTCAATGTATCGTCAGTTCCTGCAGGTGTCACCAATGGTACTGCACCTTTAGTAATATTAGGTGTCATTGATTTAACGGCGCCTGATGTCATCGAGCCGATGACGGCATTGACTTTATCATTATTAATGAGGTTAGACACAACAGTTGCAGCTTCGGCATTATCCGACTTATTATCTTTCGAAACAACTGTGATTTGTTTACCATTAATACCACCGGATTTGTTAATTTCATCAACTGCTAGATTTGCACCATTTTTACCAGCATTACCGTAAGCTGCTACGGCACCAGATAATTCAAGGTCATAACCTAGTTTAAAGGTCTTGCCAATTTCTGTGCCTTTTGATGCTGCTGAGCCTGTACCAGGTGCTGCACCACAAGCTGTAAGTGTTAAAGCAGCTAAACCAGCTGCTGCGATTATACCTAAAGATTTAAGTTTCATATTGTTTTCTCCTTGTTATATGTTCCTGATTCATAAACCATCATAATATTCTGAAAATTCAGCACGTCATAAGTATACAAAACTATCTGATAATTGTCAACAATTTTTCTATATTCATTTTTAAATCACAAAAAAAGCAATATTCTGCTAATCAAAGTCATTTGTACCCTTGAAAAAAGTAAAGTAAAATATAACTTATCTTATCTACCAAACCCATCTTTAGTCTCTAATATAAGTGTGACGGGTCCGTCATTTTCAAGGGAAATCTGCATATCTGCGCCAAAAATACCTTCTGCTGTTTGAATCTCAGCAGCCATAGCTTGATTAAATTTTTCATATAATGCTTTAGCGTATTCAGGTTTTCCAGCTTTGATAAAACTTGGACGATTGCCTTTTTTAGTTTCTGCAAATAAAGTAAACTGTGAGATTGACAAAATACTGCCATCCGGAATATCTTTAACAGACAGGTTCATCTTGCCTTGCTCATCCGAGAAAATTCGCATATTGGCAATTTTTCTGACCGCATAGACGACATCTTGTTCTGTATCCACATCCTCTATCCCAACCAGAAGTAACAACCCTTGTTGAATTTCTGAAACGATGTTTTGATTGATACTGCAGCTTGCGCGTTTAACACGCTGGATCACAATTTTCATACCTTCTATTCTATCATTTTTAAGGCCAAATCGGATATACTAATACGACTAATTGAATAGTTAAGCCAAAAATGACCAAGATGCTCAATACTTATCAGAAAAACAAAACACCTCAATGCGTCCATCAAGGTGTTTTATGGTAAAAAAGGGAATTCGGTGAGGTTCAAAGGGGGAAAGAATCCTCACCATTCGTAATGAGCTCATTACTACATTATTAATTATATCTTATTTTCTGAGTAAATGCTAACGATACGCTAACTTTTTTTGACTTTCTAAAATTTTCCCGATCTTAACCATTTGTACGTTTAACACTATATACATCTGGTACCATTTTTATTTTATCAACAACGGTTGTCAGCTCTGACAAATTTTTTATACCAAGTTGGACATGGATATTCGCCATTTTCAAATCTTTAGTTGGCTGTGCATTGATTGAAATCAACTTTTTAGTGGTATTAGACAAGACTTGCATCACATCATTGGCGATACCCGTCCGATTAAAGCCAAAGATATCAATATTTGCCACGTAATCTTTATTACCAGTCTGTTCTTCCCACTCAACTGCAATCAAGCGGTTCTCGTAATCTTCTTGGCTCTTCACATTTTGACAATCACTACGGTGAATGGAAACGCCACGACCTTTTGTGATATAACCCACGATATCATCGCCAGGGACTGGATTACAGCACTTGCTCATGCGAATCAGCAAGCTATCGATTCCAGCAACATTGACCCCGCCATCATGGCGAATTTTCATGACATCGCCCTTAGTCTTAACCTCACCGCTCATCAGCTCTTCCGCCTCTTTACGGGCTTTTTCGCGTTCGATTTCACGACGTTCATTTTCGGTCAATTTATTAAAAACGGTTACTACGCCTGTTTCACCGAATCCGATAGAGGCATAGAGTGACTCTGGGTCTCTGAAATTGAGGCGGTCACATAGTGGCTCAAGGTGTTTTTTATCCAGATATTGGTTAGCCACAAAGCCATGTTCTTGCAGATACTCCTGCAACATATCACGACCTTTATTAATCGACAATTCTTTATCTTGGTTCTTGAAGAATTGCTTAATTTTATTACGTGCTTTGTTGGTTTTAACGAGCTTAATCCAGTCACGGCTGGGGCCAAATGATGTTTTATTGGTCACAATTTCGACTACATCACCCGTTTTTAGGACATGCGTGAGGGGTGTCATCCGACCATTGACTTTAGCACCCACTGCTTTATCACCGACTTGCGTATGAATGGCATAGGCAAAATCGATTGGTCCTGACCCAGCTGGCAGTTCTTGGACGGCACCGGCTGGGGTGAAAACGTAGATTTTTTCAGACAGAATATCTTCTTGAACAGCTTTGACAAAATCTTGGGCGTCATTTGACTCATCTTGCAATTCGACAAGCTCATGAATCCAGTTCAGATTTTGCGTGATTTCATTAACAGAGACTTTATCCTTACGCCCTGCTTTATAAGCCCAATGGGCGGCCACACCATACTCAGCGATCTCATGCATTTCCCTTGTCCGAATTTGAAACTCCATGGGACCTCTAGGACCATAAACTGTTGTATGAACAGATTGGTAGCCATTTGCCTTGGGGTTTGCGATGTAATCTTTAAATCGTCCAGGCATGGGTTTCCAGAGATCATGGATATAGCCTAGCGTCGTGTAGACATCACTTGTGGTATCTAGGATGCAACGAACAGCAATCAGGTCGTAAAGCTCGTCAAAGCGTTTCTTCTTATCGTGCATTTTACGGTATATGCTATAAATATGTTTAGGTCGACCGTAAATTTCACCGACAACGCCTACTTTTTCAGTGTAGTCTTTAAGTTTTGACGTAACTTCTTCGACTAAACGCTCCCGGTCCGCACGTTTTTCTTTCATTAAACCTCTGATGCGGTAAAATTCAATTTCATCAAGGTATCGAAAAGATAGATCTTCCAATTCCCACTTAATTCGAGAAATCCCGAGTCTATGAGCTAATGGTGCATAAATTGCCATCGTTTCTCTGGAAATGCGTTTTTGTTTGTCAGAGCGCAGATGTTTAAGCGTCCGCATATTATGTAAGCGGTCGGCCAATTTAACCAAAATCACGCGCATATCCTTAGACATAGCCATGAGCATCTTGCGGTGATTCTCTGCCAGTTGCTCCTCATGCGAGCGATATTCCACTTTACCGAGCTTGGTCACACCATCCGTAATCACCCGAACTTCAGGACCAAACTCTGATTCTAAATCATCCAATGTGACTTCTGTATCTTCAACGACATCATGCAAAAAACCACAAGCAACAGTTACAGCATCAAGTTTCAATTGGGCTAAAATGCCAGCCACTTGAATTGGGTGAATAATATACGGTTCACCAGATTGACGATATTGCTCTTTATGCGCATTTGTCGCGAAAACTAACGCTTTTTTAACCAGAATAACATCGCGCTCGCCCATATAGCGCTCTGCTAAGGCGACAACTTCTGCACCGGTGAGATTTGGTTCACTTGCCATATTTTTCATTTTGAGCCAACTTAAATACTCAGTCGAAACTCAATCCTTTCCTCAAATGATGATAATTATTCCTATTTTAACACTTTTTAGGCATAAGAAAAAGGCTTGTGCCTAAAATTGTAATTCTATCTATTGATATAGACAAATCCTCTGAGTTTATATGGTATAGCCGTTAAAATTGACACATCTATAGGAACATTAGAATATGATTTTTCGACAAATTCTACAATTTCTTCAAACATCTCACAAGACATTTTTTTGTTTCTAATTTCAAAATAATACTTTATTTCTTCTAAAAATTTTGTTCTAAACCATTTTGAACCAACAAAAGCTATACGATTTTGTTCTTCATCAGATAAGGATTCCAAAAACAAATCTCTAGTTCTATCATCGCGTAATTGCTCTACTTTTAGTTTAGACTTCGCCTCAATGAGTTCAATAAACTGTTTCCTGATTTCAATGTCTTTATTCTCTACTAAATTTGTTTCCATATATCCAGCAGATAAATGTCTAGGCATATAATACCCCAAAATAGACCTCGATTCTCTATACTTTTTCTTATACATTGATGTATTTAACAACTGTAAAGATAATCCCAATCCACGATAAGACGGATGAATAATCGTTCTTCCAACCCAACCAATTTCTTTATTAATATCATTAATCGCTGCTAAAAAGTTTAAAGCTTTAGGGTATGGTTCTCTATAAATTATAGTGCCAATTACTCGTTCCCTATCCTTTATTACAAAGTACTCAGTATTATAACTTTCTTTAGATTCCTTTATACTAAGTTCACCAAAATAATGATAGTCTTTTAATTCACTATACTCTTCATGCGTTCCATTCATAATTTGAAATTCTTGTTTAGTATATTCAATTTCATCTCTATCAATTTTTTTGAATTTACCTAAAAAGTCCAATTCCAATACCATATCAGGTAATAACTCAGCTATAATATCTTCATGAGCCGAGACTAAAATTACAGAAATTTTAGCATTTCTACACTGTTTTTGAAATGTTCTTGCTACATTTTTCGCTGTAAGTCTATCAACATTGCTTAGAAATTCATCAATAATTATCTTGTTTTTATTTCGATTTATAGCATCTGCTAATATAAATCTTGCCTTCTGCCCCTCAGATAATTGTTCATATGGTGTAATAAATATAAAAGCTTCCGATAATCCTACTTTAGTTAAAATACTTATTGCCTCAGATACGGAATCCCCGACTAATTCTATAATAGGTAAATTTGATTCAGTAGGTTTTCTAGGAACATACCAAGAATCGTCTTTTAGAATTAAGTTTTTAATCAGTGAAGTTTTTCCAACGCCACTGAAACCTGTTATATAAGTTAGCTTATCATCAAAAACAATGTCATCAGATAATTGAGGATAGTGTTTTCTTCTTTTTATTTTCTCTTCTGTTAGACCAAATATTTCAATAACTTCATCTACTCTACTCATTAATCATATCTCCTTTGTATTTATTAAAATCATATAACATTACTTGATTTTCTAAAACAGTTTTTCCAAAAATCAAAAACTCAAAAATTTCTTTAGCAAATATCGTTGCAGCAATTGAATTAGTGAAAGAAATTGATGCACTCAATATATTTCTAAGTAATAAGTTTTCAGATACCACTTTTTTTGTTTTAAACATTTTTTTAGCATTAGGATATAAAATAGGACCGATTGTAGCATACTCAAACCCTACTGAACAAAATCCACATGGGATATTATAAGCACTACAAGATTCCTTAACAATATCTTGAATAACATCCATAGGTTGATCTGCTGCACACACCATGAAGTCTACATTGTTTTTTGATAAAATATGTTTCAAATCCGTTTCTTCTTTTATTTTGCAGTCATAGATTATGATATCAAGAAGGAAACGCTTTTCTAAATTCTTTTTCACACTACTTGACTTCTTTTTTCCATCATCCTTTTTATTAATTAAAAATTGACGATTAAGGTTTTTAGAATTAACAATATCGTAGTCTATTAATATAAATTTCTCAAATCCAATAGCAGCAAATTGTTCTAGTATAACTTGCCCAACACCTCCAACACCTAAAATTGCTATCGTTAGTTCCGCCATGTCCCTCAATACTTTACTCGGATTATCTGATATTTGAGCCATATAATTAAAAGTTGATTCTTGAAATAATTTTTCTTCATACTTTTTGGAAAAACTTGGTATCAGTATTTTTTGAGAAATCAAAAATTCAGAAAAATCGTTGATACCTTCTAGTTTTGGCTGATAGCCATCTTTAATATACCTGATTATGGCTTGTTCTAAATCAGAACTACATTCTATACTGATTTTCTTTTTTTCTCGAATAAATACTATTTTATTTAATATTTTTTCAATTAGAAAAGCATCATTTATCTCATACTTTATATCATCTATCATTTATATATACTCTCCGTTTTATTTATTAAATAATTCGAATCCAAACTGCCGATAGGGAAAAATAACGCTTCTTTAGAGTTAATATCACACATATTTTCCTCAAACCTAGTTTTATTGATACTTTGAGTGAAGTATTTATCTACTAAATTGTGATACTCTTTAAAATGTTCTAAATTATTTTTTAGAGGTGAAATTAAGCCTAATAGATAGTAAAGCAGACCGATTTCAGAAAAATTATCGAATAGCAATAACAACCTAAAATCAGCTTCTTCTGTTACTTTTTTAAAGTTAGTCTTTACTAAATCAACCTGTATACCTAAATTTTTTTCAATTTGTCTAGCAATTATTTGAGTAATTACTTTATTGGGATAATAATCATCATAAGAAATTGATATTCTTTTTTTAATTACTACTTTGTTTTCTCTGTAAAAAATATTTCATTTACCAAGAAATTATTACTCAAAACAAAGTCTAAGCTATTTAATATCTCATCTCTGTTTAAACATTTAAAAATTGCTTTTCTCTTGAAAACATCATCAAAATAGTCACTATTTTGGTTTGTACATACTAAAAATATCTCTATTCCACTCTTATTTCTTTTATGAAATTTGTAGCTCCTTAAGAACTTTAATGTTTTTTGTTTAAATATCGTATTTGGTGTAAGATTAATCTGTTTCGTCACAAATAAAATAATAGTTTTAATTTGACTTTTGGTTTTTTTGAAAATTTTCATTTGAGTTGATGAAGCTAAAACAACTTTTCTATTCGTCCATTTAACTACCCTCAAACTATCACTATCATTTATATTAAATCTAAATGATTTCAAAACTTTACCAAATATTATAGCTTGCTTTTTTTCTTTGAAATTTATCACCAACTCTGGAACTTCTGTATCTGAAAACAGAAGCTCCATTTTTTCCATACCTAATGGAATAATTTTTTCAATTCCCCTTGCTTTAGATAAATATGATTTGATATCATTTTCTAAGTTCTTGAGTAACATAATTTTCTCTGGAAAATTTATCCTGACTTTTAATACACTCTCTACAATATCTATTTCCGCTATCTTTTTACCGCATAATTCTTTTAAAAAAATATTTTCGCCAATTTCTGACATAATTATCTTAGCCGAGTAATCATTGGCTGTAAATTTATCATCCGTCAATGGCAATTCATCTAAAAGTATCTTACATTTTTTCATCTTTTGTTTCCTCTTTTATTGCTACTCTTATTTGACTATTCATCACACAAAAACAAACAACTGACAATAAGACGAATATACCAATTAAATCAATCATCAACTTACTACCATAATTTTGGTGGAAAAATCCCAAAAATACATAGAAAAAACTACTAGATAAAGAAGTGATTAAGGATATAATTGATAAAATCGTCGCACGATAATCAGAAGTCATATTTTCTTGAATAATATTATCTACAAGAATATAGAGCATCTCAGGGAAAAAACAAATCGATATAGAAATAATCAGAACAACCAACTTATTTGTTGTTAAAGGCAATACCAAAAACAGGCCTGCCATACCTATAAGTGTCATAACCATAATCTTTTTAGTCGTAAAATAACGATGTAATGCTGCCCCCAACTGATAAGATAAAGCCGAAATAAAGTATAATGCGGAAAAGAAAGTCCCAATCCATGCATTCTCTATCTTAAAGTCCTCAAGTATTATCTGATTTAAATTAAAGTATGTTGCAAATAGGCCATCTAAAATACAAAAACCGACAATAAAAGCAAAAAAGAAATATAGATGGCTAACTTGAAAGCTATTGATAATATTTTTAAAATGAAATTTTTTAACGGCTACGATATCATCAGAAAAGCTAGTTTCTTTTTGAACGCTTTTATCTCGTAAAAAAAGCAATGCCAAACAACTCATCAAATTCGTAAAAATAGTTAGTAAATAAACGCCATGCCACGAATAGTTAGAAATAATGCCACCAATCAAGATAGCGCCTCCTAAAATGATGGAAGATAATGATAATAACCTAGCGTTAATTGATAAATAGCGCTCCTTGTTATCTTCACTTTCTAAAATTTCAAATAATAGCGCACCATCACTACCAGAAATAAAAGTGTATGCCAACGCTTGCAAAGCAGCGCATCCAAAAAGTAGTAACACATTTCCAGATGGCATTAACAGCACTAAAATAGGTTGTAATGTCAGTAATACGCTGCCAATTAACAAGCTATTAACCTTACCAAATTTATCACCAATCACGCCAGTTGGCATTTCGAATAAAGTTGTTGAAATAAAAAATATGGCTTGATATGTTGAAACTTCTAAAAAAGTCATATTTTTTTCTTGTAACAAAAATAATAAGAAAATGCCTCTTGTAAATATGAGTGATGAAAATATTTTATAAAGTATAAAAATTTTAAATTTCTTAGACATTATGCCATCCTTACTTTGGTTTTTTTAGGTAGATATTTCTGCAAGTCATAAAACAATTGCTCTGTTTCCAATAATTCAAAATATATCATTTGAATTGGATATTCATACATGAACGGTTGTTCATCAGTTCTCCCTGTGATTGACCAATAGCGTTGCAACTCATAAGTTATAATTTCTTCTTGTAGAACAGTCAAGCTATCTTTCATATTTTTTATTACAACAGAGATATAGCCACCAACTTCATTTTCCAATATCCCTTCAAAAATTTCCGTATACGTCTTATTCCAGATTTCAGTAATCATTTTTGTTGTGAAGTGAAAAAATTTTAGAAACTCAAAATATTTTGAAGCGGTTACTCCCATTACTTCTATATCATAATTTTTATTTTTAATCATGTACAAATGATTAAAAAACTTTGAATTGTAACTTTGAATTGGCATACTTGAATTTATTAAATCTTTGTAAAAAACACTATCTTTCCTAAGTATATAATCAACTTGACTAGTTACAGAGGTGATATATGCACCCGGCTCTGGACTCAATAAAGAATGATTAGGTGCAGAAAAATAGTCAATACTAGATAATTTACCAGCTAATTCTATCGTTTGCATTAAATCACTTGTTGTCTCTTCTAAAAAACCTACTAAAAAATTTAATTCAACTACTATTCCTTTTTGACGCATATACTTTACTTTTTCAAAAATATCAGTACCTATTCTTAAGTTTTTCCTAGATAATTTTTGTATTTTTTCGGAACCACTCTCGATACCAAAGAAAATTGAGCGACAATTTGTTTCATACAGCAAATCAATCATTTCAAAATCTAAAGCATCTATCCTTCCTTCACAAACATAAGGAAAAAAATAATTATTTTCTAATTTATAATCAGCAAATTCTTTAAACTTTCTCTTGTTTGATAAAAAGTTATCGTGGTTAAATGAGATGACAACTTTAGAATTTTCGCTATTTAAAAAAGCTTTCTGTGCTTCTTCAACAAAAACATTTGCCTCTCTATATTCTACTCTCCCCGCATTTATTATCTTTGATGAGCAAAAATAGCAATCTAAAGGACAGCCTCTTCCAACCTCTATATTAATTAACGCAGAAGTCTTATAATCACTAAAATCTATATCTTCAACAATGCCGAAATCAACTTTCTCATAACCAATTGATGAGTACTTAATTTGTAAATCGTCATCAATTGTATAGACATTATTCGGTAGATCAGAAACACTTTTTTTAGATTTTATAAATTCTATTAACCTGACAATTACTTGCTCTCCTTCATATACAACTAAATAATCCACTTGATTCCCGAACAATTTAAATAACTCACTTTGAAGAGCGGTAACTTGAGGCCCACCTAATATAATTTTTTTATTTTTATCTTCATTTTTGATAACTTTTATAATATATTCAACCCACGGTAATGAGGCATTCATTACCGTTATACCAATTATATCTGAATCAATATCTTTTATTTTATCTTCAATCCACTTTTTTGTTGAATTATCAAATATTTTATTTTCCTTAATAAAATCGTTTGCTAAATCAATTATGTTTGCATTAAAACCATTATCTTTACACGACTTCGCCAATAATTGTAACCCCAAGGGATTAAATTCATATCTTACGTGTGCCAAAGGATTAATAAATACAATATCTTTATTCACTTTCTGTCTCCTTAAAAACACCACTGCTTACTTATACAGTGGTGTTTCGTGATTTTAACAACGACGTGATGACATCTGTACCAAGTCTACGTCATCAAGAAGCTCTTCTTCATACTTGTAGCTATTCACTTCATTTTTATTAACCATGATTTTCTCCTTCCCGGCACTTACAATCCTACGCATTGAATAATAAGTATAAAAAAATAAGCAGTCATCAACACAGCCAAGTCAGATGCGTGCTGACCTAGACTAAATGCTAATTTTACTTTTTGCTACTTGTAAATCGTTTAAACTAACTTACAAAGTAATTATATCAAACCCAAAATGCCTATACGCAAAGTTTCTAACTAGAAACAGTTATTTATAAAAAGTGTTTCTAGTTAGAAACTTTTCACCGCTTCTCTCTAGATTTGATAGAATAAATCTATTAAAGTTAGGAGGTGGACTTTTAAACCTTTGAATTATTAAATACAAAAACAATACCTCCATAGATCTATGAAGGTGTTGTTTTTACTTATAATTGGTTAAAAATATATCAATCATTCTTGCCAGTCCAAAAGCACCTAAATTTTTCAAATTTTGGAGGTCTTGGTCAATTTCTGGCAATAGTTCTGGATTTTTTTCTTGACGATATTTAAAAACTTTTTTGAAAATATGAACAGCGATTTTTTCTTCTGTGTCAGTTGATTTCAATAGGCTATTGAGTTCTTTTTCAAATTCATCTGCATAGATAAATCGACCGTGAAGAATCATATAGACATAAACATTCACCAGTGTCCTTTTTACGATATAGGCATTGTAAGGCAAGATTCTAAACTTGTCTTTTTTTGTTAATTGTTTGCCCAGTTGATAGACTAACTCAGTATCTAAAGCTTCTAAGCACATCCCAAAAACATCAATATCAAAAGCGGTCCACTCCTCATGATCTGTCAGGTACTTATCAATAAACTGGCTGTCAGCATCTGTCAGCAAATTTTGACCCGAAAGCTCACGAATAGCACATTTAATTTTTATATTAAATATTCTTTTTTCATTTGTACGTGGCTTTTGGATAATTAACCCTTTTAGTCCATCCATATCTTGCACATTGATTAAATCTTGTAACTTCTCACCAAATGTATGTAAATTGCCAGCCTCGAAATGGCCAATAGTCAAAAAAAATTCACTCATAGTCATATTTAGCCCTGCAACAGCGTGCATAAAGCCGTCTAATAATAACATTGAGTTGCCATTTTCAAACTTCGATATTTGACTTTTACTCAAATAATGACTTGTGACATCACCAATGCTATAACCTCTTGACTGACGTACTTTTTTATAAAACGCCCCTAATTCCCTGAAATTCAATATTTATAACCCCTTACTATCTACTCCCCCT
>Ga0065701_1001430_pt1 | contig 13389 bp, 12 predicted proteins | sample Biomet1_FD_59088 | JGI IMG/M metagenome (GOLD analysis project Ga0065701, IMG submission 59088) | Microbial communities from bioreactor (seeded with anoxic lake sediment) at LBNL, California, USA - Biofuel metagenome 1 version 3... | ecosystem: Engineered > Bioreactor > Anaerobic > Unclassified ...
CAACCCTCCAAATACGGATTACCATCGCCCAATGTCAGCACCGCTTATGTGTATTGTACGCAAGACGATTTTTTTGCCTATCCCAACAACTATAATCACTATGCGGGTTACTACAAAAACACCTTCCAGCATGGAGGCATTTCGTTGGAAGAGATGTTGATTCCATTCGTAACCATGACCCCCAAGAAATAACAGCCATTTATTTACCGAAGGAATTACCTTTTTTAAGTGATTTTGAGCTATATTGACGCACAGAGAGATAGTGCACTTACATTGTGCCAACAAAAACAATTCGTATATTTGCAGGCAATATTTTAACACCAACCGAAAAGTAGCATTAAAAGCCATTCGGTCTACCAGTCGATTTTACAGAAAGGCTCTTTTAGCCATCATCAGACATGAAACAACTATTGTTGATCTCCTTTGTTGCATTCGCAAGCCTCTTGTTTGCTCAAAACGGAACCGATCCTGTTTTGATGACAATTAAAGGCACGCCTATCCACAAGTCTGAATTTGAATATCTCTACAACAAAAACAACGCTCAAAATACATTGGACAAAAAGTCATTGTCCGAATACCTCGTTTTGTTTGAAAATTTCAAAATGAAAGTTCTCGAGGCGGAAGCTTTGGGAATGGATACTACACGGACTTTTTTGGAAGAGCTGGCCGGCTACCGTCGCCAACTAACCCCGGCATACCTTACCGACACGGTAATGCAAACCCGCTTGGTGAATGAGGCCTACGACCGGCTAAAAGAAGATGTCGATGTAAGCCATATTTTAATACGGGTGGCTCCCGACGCGACACCCGCCGATACCTTGGCTGCCTACAACAAAATAGTGGCAATCCGCGACCGCGTGGCACGATTACCCCAAATAGTCGCTGTCAAATGTGGATTTTTCACCCGGTTGTTCGGCCGTTGCAAAAAAATAACCATCGAACCCGAAAATTTCAACGAAGTAGCACGAAAGGAGTCGGAAGATCCTTCAGCGACTGACAATAACGGGCATCTTGGTTTTATCAGCGGTTTTACGACGATATACCCGTTCGAGAGCATCGCTTACAACACTCCGGTGGGAACAATAAGCGCTCCGGTGCGTACCTCGTACGGTTACCACATAGTGAGAGTAGAAGCACGGCGGCCTTCGCGTGGCAAATTACAGGTGGCGCACATCATGAAATTTGCTCCCAAAGAAGGCTCCGATTCCATCAAAAAGAGGATGAAAACGGTTATCGACAGCCTCTATCGCGAGATAAAAAACGGAGCTGACTTCGGCTCAGTAGCTCAAAAAGCATCAGACGACAAAAGCTCGGCGGCCAATGGAGGCATTTTACCCTGGTTCGGATCGGGAAGCATGGTAAAAGAGTTTGAGGACGCGGCCTTTGCCCTAAAAAAAGGGGATATCAGCCAACCGATTCTCTCTCCGTACGGATGGCACATAATCAAATTATTAGACACAAAACAATTGGAGCCGCTGACCGAAAAACGAGCTGAAATAGAACGTCGTATCCAACGCGACGAACGAGCCAATTTGATTGCCCAATCGTTTGTCGACAAGTTAAAAGTCAAATATCAATTCAAAAATAACGAAGGTGCAATAGCTCCGTTTTACACATTGGCCGAAAAATATGCGTTGAAAGACAGCGATTTTGTCAATGCGACGGAACATATGGAAGGAACAATGGGCGCATTTGCCGATCAGACCCTGACGCAATGCGATTTTGCCTTCTTTCTAAATCATTACCCCGACAGCCGGCAGACCAACAAAAAAGCGTTGATCGACGAGAAATACATGCAGTTTGTGAACACGGCTCTTGTCAATTACAAAGACGATCAACTGGAAAAAGAGTATCCCGACTTTGGCAATTTAATGCGGGAGTACCACGACGGCATTTTACTTTTCAACATCAGCAACGAAAAGGTTTGGGATAAAGCCACGCGTGACACGCAGGGACTGGAGGCATTCTTCCGGGCAAACAAAAAAAACTATACCTGGTCGGAACCTCGGTTCAAGGGACTGATTATTTCGTGCAAAAACGAAGCCTCCCGTGCCAAAGTGATGGAAATTATAGCCAAGGTTCCCAAAGATTCTATCGAAGGCGAACTTACCGTACGGTTGAACCGGGACACCGTTTGGGTTGCCAAAATTGAAAAGGGACTGTTTGTACGAGGCGACAACAAAGCGGTAGATAAATTTGAATTTAAAACCGGCGATTTCACCCCGACCAAAGCATTTCCAATTGTTTTCACCTATGGCAAAATGCTCAAAACTGAACCGGAGTCTTACGCGGACGTAATGGGCATACTCACATCCGACTATCAGACCTATCTGGAAAATCAGTGGATCAAAGAACTTCGGAGAAAATACCCTGTTATCATCGATCAAAAAACGCTAAACTCAATAAAAGAAAATTGATTACATGTAATCCCAACACATAAATATGAAGAAAACAACACTTAAACTGGTAATTCTGATGTTTTTGGTAGGCTTTCAACAGTTTACCACGGCCCAAAACAACATTATCGACGAGGTAATCTGGGTAGTCGGAGAAGAGGCGATCCTCCGTTCGGATGTTGAAAACCAAAAGCTTCCAAATGCAATCTCAGAACGAAAAAATAGACGGCGATCCCAATTGTGTTTTTGCCGGAACAGATAGCCATTCAGAAACTATTCCTCCATCAAGCAAAACTCGATAGTGTGGTTGTCAGCGAAAGTCAGATTAACTCTGCGGTAGAACGCCGCATTAATTATATGGTTTCCCAGATCGGATCGAAAGAGAAACTGGAAGAATATTTCAACAAACCTCTTGCACAGGTTCGCAACGAATCGTACGAACCTACACGTAACCAGATGCTTGTTGAAGAGATGCAACGGAAATTGGTTGGTGACGTTAAAATAACCCCGGCCGAAGTACGCAAATATTACAAAGGCCTGAAAACCGACAGTATACCGACCATACCAGCATCGGTCGAAGTTCAAGTTATCTCCATCGACCCGATCATTCCTCAAAGCGAAATTGACCGGGTAAAAGAGCGGCTGCGTAGTTTCGGCGAACGGGCGACTTCCGGTTCTGCTCAGTTCTCGACTCTGGCACGACTCTATTCCGAAGATCCCGAGTCGGCAAAACGCGGTGGCGAGCTGGGATTTATGGGCAGAGGACAGTTGCTTCCCGCATTTGCAAACGCTGCTTTTGCACTTACCGACCCCAAGAAAGTATCACGTGTTGTTGAAACCGAATACGGATTTCACTTGATTCAATTAATCGAGAAACGGGGAGAAATGGGGAACTTCCGTCACATCCTGCTGAAACCGCAGGTCTCTTTGGACGCAGAAAACAAAGCCATCCAGCGCCTCGACAGTATCCTGACCTTTATCCACAACGGCAAGATGACCTTTGAAGATGCGTGCCGATTCTCATTCGACACCGATACCCGAATGAACAACGGTTTGATGACAAATTCCAAAACAGGAAATGCAAAGTTCGAGCTACAACAACTTCCGTCCGAAATTGCGAAAAAAGCCGAGAATATGGGTGTAGGCGAAATTTCAAAACCCTTTTTGATGCTCAGCTCCAAAACAAACCGTGAAATTTGCGCCATCATCAAAATTAAAGCAAAGAACCCCAGCCACAAAGCAAACCTTGCTGATGATTACCGAAATTTTGAAAACGGTTGTAGAAGAAAAACAAAAGAACGATATCATTCACAACTGGATCGTCAAAAAGCAGAAGGAAACTTACGTGCGCATTTGATCCGAAATGGCAAAACTGCACGTTCCAGTATCCCGGATGGGGAAAGAAATAACGTTACTTGTTGATAGTTGCAATTCGAAAATTACAACGTCAGACATCAAACATTGAAATTGGAATTTTGAAACCTNATTTTTTCAAATTATTCAACAGGCATATCGTACTTTTATGTACGTTATGCTTGTTTTTGCATTGGTTGGTTGCTCAGCAAACCGATCCCAGAACGGTTTTTCCGTTGCCCAAACACCAGAGACTGCAAAGCGCCGAAGAGTTGATCAAGCCCAAGCAAGACAAAGAGGCGGCCTTCAAAAACACGCAACAGGTGTTACACCCCACTCCGCCACCCAAAGTCGGCAAGCATAGCAAATCGGTTATTTTTCTTGAACACGCCGATGTTTGGAGAGGAGACCGGGTTCTGTATCCTGATGTGGAAATTATATCGCAAAATGTGCGCTTCCGTCAAGACAACACCTATCTCTATTGCGACAGCGCCTATTTTTACAGTGAGGAAAATTCACTGGATGCCTTTGGCAATGTGCACATGATACAGGGAGACACATTGCATCTGTATGGCGACGTACTCTTTTACGACGGGAACAGCAAACAGGCGCATCTGAAATACAACGTACGGATGGAGAACAAGGGAACCATTCTGACCACCGATTCCCTGTTGTACGACCGAATTGAGAATGTAGGTTACTATACCACCGGAGGCCGCATAACCAAATGGCGACAACGTATTGACCTCGCTTATCGGACAATATTATCCGGCCATCCACACCGCATTTTTTAAAACTGCCGTCAAGTTGGTAAACCCCGATTTTGTGATGCGATCGGACACCCTGCAGTACGATACAAAAAGCGGCGTCGCCACCATTGTGGGACCTACCGAAATTGTTCACCGGAACAAGACAACCATTACCTCTACCCGTGGATGGTACGATACGCATACCGACCATTCCCAACTATTGAACCGATCCATTGTCCGAAATCCCGATGGGAGGCAACTTACTGCCGATACCATTTTCTACGACAAAAAGCAGGGCATAGGCAACGCTTATCATAATGTAGAAATAAACGACACGGCTCAACAAATAACGCTTTACGGCCATTACGGATATTACGACGACAGTAAGAGCTACGGATTCGTCACTAAACGAGCCAAATTGGTACAACGTTCGCAACAGGACACCCTGTACATGCACGCCGACACCCTGGCCATGATGAAGGATTCCGTGTTCAAGTGCGCCAAAGGCTTCCACAACGTCCGCTTCTTCCGCAACGACCTGCAGGGCAAATGCGACTCTCTGTTCTATTCCGATCGCGATTCGGTGATGCGCATGTACGGGTTGCCAGTTCTATGGTCGGACGAACAGCAGATATCGGGCGAAGAGATTCATGCTTACTCTAAAAACCAAGAACTGGAGCATATCCATGTCATCCGCTCGGCATTTGTCATCCAGCAAAGCGACACTATTCATTTCAATCAAATTTCGGGAAGAGACCTGAAAGCCTATATCCGTAACCGGGATATTTATCGGATCGATGTAAGTGGAAATGCCGAATCGCTCTATTTCCCACGCGACAAAGACAGTACACTGATTGGGATGAATACCACCCAAAGCAGTTTTCTATCTATGTTTATCAAAGAGAAGAAGATTGATAAAATTGTGCTGCGGCCGCAATCCAACGGCACGCTCTATCCTCCGGAAAAGACCAAGAAAGAGCAGATGTACCTCAAAAGTTATAACTGGCAAGCCGCGATCAGGCCAAAGGATCAAGAGGACATATTTACCATCATTCCTTTCGACAAATCGAAAGCCCAAAGCGGACGACAAAAACAAAAGGGAGTCGCCAAGCCTCCAAAGGAACAAAATAAGAAATAATACCACACACAAAGGGCTAAATGTAGATAACATTTAGCCCTTTGTTTATTTCAACCTCTTGTTTGAATCACCTCTTCTATCACCCTCGGAAAGTGCTCATATTCCAACGCATGCACGCGCGAAGCAACATCATCAGCCGAATCAGACGGCAACACCGGACAAGTTGCCTGAAACAAAACCTGTCCCTCGTCGTAGTGCGCATTCACCAGGTGAATGGTAATACCTGATTCCTTCTCTCCGGCTACCACCACGGCCTCGTGCACACGACTGCCATACATCCCCTTGCCTCCGTATTTGGGCAACAGAGCCGGATGAATGTTCAGAATGCGATCGGGATATGCCGCAATAATATTGTCGGGAACTTTGAGTAGAAATCCGGCCAATATAATCCATGCAATATCGTTCTCTTTAAGTAAATTCAACACCGAATCGCCTTCGTTCATCTCTTTTTTGGAGAAAACAGCCGACGGAATGTGTAACTTTCGGGCTCTTTCCAGGACATATGCATCGGCTTTGTTTGTTAAAATTAATGCTACCGAGACAGAAGAATGAGCATTGAAATAGCGAACAATATTTTCAGCATTACTGCCTGATCCTGAAGCAAAAACGGCTATTTTAGTCATAGAAGAAAAGCGAATTTTTATGCACATTAAAGTGCGTTTTGTGCAAAAAGCTCTTATTTTTATAAGAAAACGCATGGCTTTTCAAAAAAAAATTCGTTCCTTTGCAGCGCAAATTTATAAAAGAAATTTCATTTACAACCAAAAACTTTAAAGTTATGTCAGAAGTTGCAGACAAAGTAAAAGCGATCATCGTTGACAAATTAGGCGTTGACGAATCAGAAGTAACACCACAAGCTAGTTTTACTAACGACTTAGGCGCTGACTCACTCGACACTGTAGAATTGATCATGGAATTCGAAAAAGCCTTTGGCATTACTATTCCCGACGATCAAGCAGAAAAAATTTCGACAGTGGGCGAAGCTATTGCTCATATCGAAAGCGCGCTTTAATAACTCGATAACTCTGTATGGAATTAAAACGAGTAGTAGTAACAGGTCTTGGTGCTATCACTCCGTTAGGCAATTCAGCTCCTGAAACATGGAATAGTCTGATTAACGGTGTGAGTGGCGCAGGACCTATTACTCATTTTGACGCATCACTATTTAAGACTAAATTCGCTTGCGAGGTCAAAGAGTTTGACCCAAGTCAACTGTTAGACAGGAAAGAACTACGGAAATGCGACCGCTACACGCTGTATGCAATTGCTGCAGCCAAAGAAGCGATCGAAAATTGCGGTGTCGATCTTGAAAAAGTAGACAAAGACGAAGTTGGTGTCATTTTTGCTGCCGGTATCGGAGGTATTCAAACTTTCGAACAAGAAATCGGCGGTTATTATGCAAACCCGAGCATCGGTCCGAAATTCAACCCGTTCTTTATTCCGAAAATGATTTCGGATATTGCAGCCGGCCAAATTTCGATCATATACGGGTTTCATGGACCTAACTATGGCACCGTATCGGCATGTGCGTCATCAACCAATGCACTCATCGATGCATTCACCCATATTCGTCTCGGCAAAGCAAACATGATTGTTGCCGGTGGTGCCGAAGCAGCTATCACCCCTGGTGGTGTTGGAGGTTTCAATGCGCTGACCGCTTTGTCAACCCGAAACGACGATGCTCAGGGAGCTTCACGCCCCTTCAGCAAAAGTCGCGATGGCTTTGTAATGGGTGAAGGAGCAGGTTGTGTCATTCTCGAAGAGTTGGATCACGCGTTAGCCCGCGGCGCAAACATTCTTTGCGAAGTAGTGGGTGGTGGAATGTCGGCAGACGCTTACCACCTTACAGCTACCCATCCTGATGGATTGGGAGCAAAATTAGTGATGCAAAGAGCATTGAAAGATGCAGGAATGAATCCGGAAGATATTGATTATATCAATGTTCACGGAACATCGACCCCTGTAGGCGATATTTCCGAATCAAAAGCTATTAAGCATGTATTCGGCGAACACGCTTACAAACTGAATATCAGCTCCACAAAATCGATGACAGGTCACCTGTTGGGTGCCGCCGGTGCCGTAGAGGCAATGGCAAGTATCCTTTCTGTGGTAAATGATATCGTTCCGCCAACCATCAACTTCCATGAAGGCGATGAAGATGAAGAGATTGATTACAAATTGAACTTTACCTTTAACAAAAGCCCAAAAGCGCACTGTTCGAGCTGCATTATCGAACACGTTTGGATTTGGTGGTCACAATGCAAGTATTATTGTAAAGAAATTTGCAAAGTAACAGGTGATTATTCAGAAACTCTATAAAAAGATAAGGCTCTTTTCGAGAATTCGTCAAGAGCCTTATCTGTTATTTTATCGATTAATCGGATTCGTTCCCGACAATCTCGACCTTTACGAACTGGCCATGTGCCACAAATCGACCGGAGTCAAAGATGCGCAGGGAAATGCGGTAAACAACGAACGCCTCGAATTTTTGGGAGATGCGATCATCAACTCGATCGTGGCTGACATTGTCTACCATCGCTTTGCCGATAAGGAAGAAGGCTTCCTGACCGATACTCGCTCCAAAATAGTGCAACGGGAATCGCTCAACAAGTTAGCCATCGAACTAGGCATTCCAAAGCTAATGCAGCTTTCGCCAAAAAACGGAGCGTTACACGGCAGCAACATTTTCGGCAATGCGTTTGAAGCTCTCATCGGAGCCATTTACCTTGACCAGGGATACGAACGGTGCAAGCAATTTATCGAAACAAAATTGATTGCTTCGTCTATCGATGTCAACAAAATGGCAAATAAAGAGGTCAACTTCAAATCGAGGCTGATAGAATGGGGACAATCAAACAAAGTTCCCGTTGAATTTGAGGTAATAGAAACCTTTCACGACCGGCGGAACGAACTGACCTTTCAGACACATGTTCTGATCAATGGGCTGGTTGGCGGATTGGGAGTTGGGCACTCGAAAAAAGAGTCGCACCAGAATGCATCGAAAATGGCATTGAAAAAGCTTCAGGAAGACGAAGAATTCAACGAGCAAGTTCTTCTGCCCAAGCCCGAAGTCTCGACCGACACGGAAGATACCGGATTAGCCGGTGAAAGCACGGATCAGGCAAGTGAATTGCCCGCTGATTCGACCGATGTTGCCGTACAACCGGAAGAGCAAACGAGAAACTGATCGTTACGTAAACAGGATATTAGATCTGACCCATATGGAGATCCTTTTTTTAGGAACCGGAACCTCGAACGGAGTTCCTCAGTTGTGCTGCAACTGTGACGTGTGCTCTTCTACAGACACGCGTGACAAACGATTGCGTGCCTCTGTCCTGTTGACTATCGATGACAAGAACATATTGATCGACTGCGGCCCCGATTTTCGGCAGCAAATGCTAGCTCATCAGGTCACTTCACTTTCGGCCATTCTGCTCACCCACGAGCACTACGACCACGTGGCAGGCCTCGATGACGTTCGTTTGTACCGAGCCGTCGATATATTTGCCGAAGAGCGGGTAGACCACACATTGTTGAAAACAATGCACTACTCTTTTGCAGCCAACAAATATCCGGGCACCCCCGAACTAAAACTGCACGAGGTAGCAGAAAATATTCCGTTCGAGGCTGCCGGCATAAACGTACTGCCGCTGCGCGCCATGCACGCGCAGCTGCCTATTCTCGGGTTCCGTATTGGAAATATGGCTTACATAACCGATTTCAAAACCCTACCCGAAGCAACATTATCGCAACTTGAAGGACTTGACCTGTTGGTGATGGGAACCCTGCGCTTCAAACCGCACTTTTCCCATCTGATGGTAGAAGAAGCTCTTACCCTGATTAACCGCCTTGCCCCCAAGCAAACCTATTTGACGCACATGAGCCACGACATGGGACTACATGCGCTTGTAGAAAAAAAGACTGCCTCCGGACGTGAGGTTGGCTTACGACGGATTGAAAATTAAATTATAACATATCAACAATCACCGAAGCTGTAAGTGTGATGGCTCTTGTTCGCGAGGAATACGAGCGATCCGGACACGCTGGCCGAGGTAAAAATCAGATCAAATGCAAAATATCAGAAACATCGCAATCATTGCCCACGTCGACCACGGTAAAACAACGCTGGTAGACAAAATGCTGTTGGCCTCCAAACTATTTCGCGAAAACGAAACGGTAGGCGAACTGATTCTGGACAATAATGATTTGGAACGTGAACGCGGGATTACCATCCTTGCCAAAAACGTTTCGGTAAATTACAACGGCTGTAAAATCAATATTATTGATACTCCGGGTCACGCCGACTTCGGTGGTGAAGTAGAACGTGTACTCAACATGGCCGATGGCGTAGTTTTGTTAGTCGACGCTTTCGAAGGCGCCATGCCGCAAACCCGTTTCGTACTGCAAAAAGCACTGCAACTGGGATTGAAACCCATTGTTGTGGTAAACAAAGTAGACAAACCCAACTGCCGCCCCGAAGAGGTACAGGAAGAGGTTTTCGATCTGATGTTCAGCCTCGATGCTACCGAAGACCAACTTGACTTTCACACTATTTTTGGTTCGGCCAAAAACGGATGGATGTCCAACGACGTGCATGTTGAAAAAGATAACATCAACGACCTCTTCGATGCCATCATCGAATACATTCCGGCTCCCGAATACATTGAAGGAACACCTCAGTTACTGATCACCTCTCTCGACTACTCTTCTTACGTTGGACGTATCGCAGTAGGACGCGTACACCGTGGCGAACTGCGCGAAGGGATGGCCGTGTCGCTGGCAAAACGCGATGGTTCCATCGTCAAGGCGCGCATCAAGGAGTTGAACGAATTTACGGGGCTGGGACGCTCTAAGGTCGAAAAAGTCGGCTCGGGCGATATTTGTGCTGTGGTAGGTATCGAGAATTTCGAAATCGGCGACAGTATTTGCGACATCGAAAATCCAGAACCACTCAAACCGATTGCCATTGACGAACCGACCATGAGCATGTTGTTCACGATTAACAACTCCCCATTTTTCGGAAAAGAAGGAAAATTCGTTACCTCGCGCCACATTCACGATCGCTTGATCAAAGAGCTGGACAAGAACCTTGCTTTGCGCGTCGAAAAGAGTGAAACTCAGGATTCGTGGAATGTATACGGACGTGGCGTACTCCACTTGTCGGTACTGATCGAAACCATGCGTCGCGAAGGATACGAGTTGCAGGTAGGTCAGCCACAGGTTATCATCAAAGAGATTGACGGCGTAAAATGCGAACCGATGGAACAGCTCACCATCAATGTACCCGAAGAGGCGTCGGGAAAAATCATCGAAATGGTAGCGATCCGCAAAGGCGACATGACCAATATGGAACACAAAGGCGAACGCGTGAACCTCGAATTCAATATTCCTTCACGCGGTATCATCGGTCTGCGTAACAATGTACTAACCGCGTCGGCCGGCGAAGCCATCATGGCACACCGTTTTCTCGAATATCAACCCTACAAGGGCGAAATCGAACGCCGCAACAACGGCTCCATCATTGCAATGGAAAGCGGCACAGCCTTTGCTTATGCCATCGACAAACTACAGGACAGAGGCAAATTTTTTATCTATCCGCAGGACGAAATCTATGCCGGACAGGTAGTTGGTGAACACAGCAAAGAGGGCGACCTCGTTGTGAACGTTACCAAATCGAAAAAGCTGACCAACATGCGTGCTTCGGGTTCCGACGACAAGGTGCGCCTGTTCCCTCCTATCGTTTTCAGTCTCGAAGAGGCTCTCGAATACATCAAAGAAGATGAATACGTAGAATTGACTCCGAAATCGATCCGCTTGCGTAAAATCATCCTCGACGAAAACGAACGCAAACGTATGGCAAAAAAATAAATCTTCGATCGAACGATTTATTTTAGAGTAGCATAAAAAACCATTCCATCTACGGAATGGTTTTTTTGTGCCTAAAATTTGCATATGGCACCTTCCCTGCTTTATATTTGCATTCCCGATGAACGACACGAGGTTGGTAACGTCGGAAATAAATTCAATTATAAACTCAAAAACAATTACTCAATGGACGATACTATATGCAACTGTAACCATATCACAAAGAGCGACATTGTGAATGCCATTCAACAAAAGGGTTACACAACCGTAGAAGAAATTCAGGATGCACTCGACGCGGGCACCGTTTGTGGCTCCTGCGTAGATGACATCGAAGAGATTCTAAAATTCACAAAATAAACAACGTAAATAACCGTTTCGGAAAGCCATCCTCTACGTAAGAGGATGGCTTTTTTCTTGAAATCATTTCCAAAAGAAAATCCAGAGATAAACTTTTTTATCAATCCATATCCTCCTCTTTACCTAATCAATACAATTCGCAGAAATAAAAAACAGCCGCATCGACCATACACTCAGAAAAACAAACATATTCTATGCAAACAAAGGGCACAAATGCCTGAACACACATATTGTATTTTCATAATAATATTTAAAATAACGTGTTTTTTTACGCATTAAAATACATAAGGCTAATTTATGATTTAACTTTATGACTTCAACATTATGTTTGACTAATCAAACACTTCTATAACCAGTTCTAAATGAGATTCGTCTGATTGAGTATAAAATAAGGAGCAACACGAGTTTTTGCTCTTATTCTAACAGTCGAAAAATATTCAGTACCAAAACTGAGAGGAAACAAAGTCCATTTAGAAACTAATGGTCTTTCATTGTGCGCCCACAACAGCCCAATGAAAGAAGCCTAACATCCATTTGACTTTTATCGCATTCTACTCTGCTATATGCATAGCAAGAGGCAGAAAATTATGCCTGGAATCGGAATCATCGCAGCTCAACAATCAGGCATATAGCATTGATAATATGCATAATACGGGCATATAACAATACCCTTGATATATTAAGACCTACATAAAGGATATTTCTTTTTTATTCAATAATCTAAACTGCAGCTATCATGGAATCAGCCCTCCGAACAACGCATGTAAAGTACAGAATTGGCAAATGGCTACCATCTGACAAGGAGTTTTTAAATAGTTGGATCAGCATGAAAATCAAGCAAGCTCAAAGCAAGAATCTTACAATGCATGATTCTGTCAAAGCTTTAAGAGACGCAATATACGCCGATCCTATTCTATATATGAGCTTTACCAGCATGTACGATGAAATTCCTCAAGGATATCACGAACCCGTAAAGGACTTTGAAACCATGCTTCTGCTCGTTAACCAGATACTAAATGAAGCCCCCTGTTTTAGTATGATTGAGAATCAGATTGGATTAGTTGGTTTTCCAATCAACGCCATTCTTGATTGGGCTATGGGAACTAAAGGTGGCTATCTAGCCTTCACACATCCAGTTGTCAATCAAAAATTACGCATCATTCTAAACGAATGGAAATCATATCTATCTTCTTCTGCCTCCCAGTATGTATTGGTTGACGGGTCAATAGAACAACCTCAATCTGATTATCCGAATCCATTGGGATGGTTCTCTTCCGAGGCACTAAAAGCGATGGCGGCAATGGATCCGTTACGTGGTATCGGCCAAAATCCGCACGAGGCAAAGGCCAATTTTATCTACAATTTCAAATGTGACCCTACCAAACCACACTACGGGTTCAAGAATTGGGATGATTTCTTCACGCGCGAATTCAATCCCGGAGTTCGCACAATAAGCGCCGCCGACCAGCATCCAGATGTCATTGTGAATGCGTGCGAATCGGCTCCTTACAATTACACAAACAATACAAAG
>Ga0065701_1009254_pt1 | contig 13386 bp, 8 predicted proteins | sample Biomet1_FD_59088 | JGI IMG/M metagenome (GOLD analysis project Ga0065701, IMG submission 59088) | Microbial communities from bioreactor (seeded with anoxic lake sediment) at LBNL, California, USA - Biofuel metagenome 1 version 3... | ecosystem: Engineered > Bioreactor > Anaerobic > Unclassified ...
TTGAACAGGGAATAAGTCAGATGCCAGTTTATCTTCCAAAAGATACAAAATGGTATGACTTCGTTACTAATAAGATGTATGCTGGTGGCGAGACATATCAAATGCCGATAGTTAAGGAACGAATACCTGTATATGCAAAAGCTGGTTCTATAATTCCGTTAGGACCTTCTGTTCAGAGCACTTCTGAAGAGCGTGATGCTCCTTGGGATATTCGTATTTATGGAGGATCCGACGGAAAGTTTACTGTTTATGAAGATGACGGAACAAGTTATAATTACGAGAAGGGTGCATATTCTACTTATCAAATAACATGGAAAGACAACAGCCGCGTCCTTGAGATAGGACAGCGAAAGGGTACTTTCAAAGGGATGTGTAAGAAGCGTACGCTTAAACTTGTTTATATAAATAACGAAAGTCAGAACATATCAGAAATAATAACATATTCTGGTAAGAAAATAACTTTAAGATTTTAATTAATAAATATGAAAAGAGCATTATCTTTATTTTGTAGTATAATTCTTTCGTGTGTTACGGCTTTTTCTCAGGAACAAAACAATGTTATAAAAAGTCCTGATGGAAAAATATGTGTGACTGTTACTGATGATAATGGAAAGCCACAATATGCGGTTAAATATGGCGATAAAGTGTTTATACAACCTTCTCTTCTGGGTGTTGTAAGTAATTATGCTGACTATTCAGAAAATCTAAGACTGAAGGATGTAAAAACATCAAAGTTAGATGAAAATTATTCATTGCCTAACATCAAGCAGAGCAATGTGCATTATGTAGCCAATGAGGCTGTTTGTAAATTTTATCGTGATTCTGTAAATGTACTTGATGTTATCTTTAGAGTTAGCAATCGTGATGTAGCTTTCAGATATGTAATTCATCCTACCAGTGCACATCTTAGCTGTACGATAACAAAAGAGCTGACACAGTTTAAGCCTGCAACAGGAAGTACTACTTTCCTTTGCCCGCAAGCTAAACCGATGGGTGGATTTGCAGGCACATCTCCAAGTTATGAGACATCATATACTCTTGATGATGCAATGGGGAAAAACGGTTGGGGTGAAGGTTACACATTCCCTTGCTTGTTCAAAAATCAGAATGATGGTTGGATACTTGTTTCTGAAACTGGTGTCGACGGAGGTTATTGCGCAGGAAGACTTTTGGGAGACCCTGACGGAACTTATCGCTTAGGATTCCCACAAAGTGGAGAATGTAATGGTAACGGCACTGTATCTCCAGGAATCTCTTTGCCGGGTAAGACTCCTTGGCGTACTATAACTTTAGGAACAACTCTCGCAAATATTGTTGAGACAACAGTTCCTTTCGATGTAGTTGAAAGAAAATATGAACCGTCTAAAGAATATACTTATGGCAAAGGTTCATGGAGTTGGATTATAGGAATGGACGCTAGTTGCAACTATAACGAACAGAAGCGATATATTGATTTCTCTGCTGCGATGGGCTATCAGTCTGTACTTGTAGATGCATTATGGGATACTCAGATTGGTCGTGATAAGATTGCAGAACTTGCGGCTTATGGTGCTAAAAAAGGCGTTTCACTATATCTGTGGTATAATTCTAATGGTTATTGGAATGATGCTTTTCAGTCTCCACGCGGGATAATGAATGATCCAATCTTGCGTAAAAAGGAAATGAAATGGATGCAGCAGACTGGTATAAAAGGTATAAAGGTTGATTTCTTCGGAGGCGACAAACAGATCATGATGCAGGTTTATGAAGGTATACTATCAGATGCCAATGACTACGGACTTGAAGTTATTTTCCATGGATGTACAATTCCTAGAGGTTGGGAGCGTATGTATCCTAACTATGCAGCTAGTGAGGCTGTGNTGGCAAGTGAAAATCTTCACTTNTCTCAGGATTTTTGCAATCGTGANGCTGTAAATGCCTGNATTCATCCTTTCGTCCGTAACACAATAGGAAGTATGGACTTCGGAGGTAGTGCACTTAACAAGTATTATAATGCTGATAATAAGCATGGTAATCATCGTGTTACTTCTGATGTATATGCTTTGGCAACAGCAGTGTTGTTCCAAAGTGCAGTACAGCATTTTGCGTTAGCACCAAACAATCTTCAAGATGCTCCTTCATGGGCTATTGACTTCATGAAGAATGTTCCTACTACGTGGGATGAAGTAAAATACATAGATGGTTATCCTGGTAAATATATAGTTTTAGCACGCCGACATGGTGACAAATGGTATATTGCAGGTGTAAATGCAGAAAGCAAGACCTTAAAGAAAACGATAGATCTATCAATGCTTGCTGGTGCCAAGAAGTTAATGATATATACTGATGATGCTTCTTTGAAAGGCTCACTAAAAGTAGTCAAGAATACAAGAAAACTTTCGATAAGTATTCCACAAAATGGTGGTATCGTAATAAATACCGCAGAATAATAAATAGCAATCCCTTTCCTCTATTTTTTAGATGAAGGGGATTGTCCGTTTTTAATCAAGATCACGTCTGTGTCCTGACATGTAACCATGCAACCTTTTGGTAGTAGTTTAATCCAAGGTAGCACTACATCAAGAAAACTGTTTATATTTTCTTCTGTGTCAACAATTTCAACGATCACAGGTACTTTGTCTATGAGTTCCCAGAATTTATCAGAGTGAAGTTTGCTGCTTGTTCCATATCCCATAATACCCTTATACACAGTTGCTCCTCCTAATCCATGCTCTTTGGCTGCAACAGCAATTGCTTCGTAAACAGAAATATGTTTCACTACATCAGTACTGCTAACGTAGAATCTTAAGACTTTTGCTTTTGAACTTGATTCCATAACTATATTAATTTAATGAGTGAATAACCTAGAAACAATAACAGATAGCCGCAAATGATGCTAGCTCCCAAATATACAGAACTATAGAAGAAATTTTCTGCCTTTATCAGTTGGAAATTATCTCCCATGAAAGTAGAGAATGTAGTGAAACCTCCACAGAAACCAACTGTAAGAAACAACTTCAGATTGGTATTCATCAAGTTGCCACGATCAAACAATCCGTAAAGAAGTCCTATGATAAAACATCCTAGGATATTTACAATGAATGTTCCCAATGGGAATCCACTACTTGTCATATTTTGCACATACTTAGATAGCAAATAGCGTGAAATGCCACCAGTGCAACTTCCAAGGCCAATATAAAATAAAGTTCTAATCATAATCTATCATCATTTTGTCATTGCAAAGTAAATAAAAATATTTTGATTAGCCACATGAAAATGACGAAAACCTATTTGTTATAGCATGAATTTTAACTCATCACCAAGTAACGTCTCAACTTTCTTAGTTTTTCCTCATAACTTATAACTTACATCTCTTTATAATTATAAACTGTTGAGCATAATATTTTGATTTAAAATGTTAATAAAATAAAACTGTTGTTGTTTTAGTGTCTTCTGCATGTTATTGATAGACAGTGATATGGGAAAATATGTAAAATATGTAAAGGTTAAAATCAAAAATAATCAATTACTGTATTCTTATTTTTAATAAATTTGCTGTACAAAATAATAACGCAAATAATCAAATACTATTAGAATCTAAAATTTTATGTATAAGTATCTGAAATAATTGTAATAGTCTTAATAAACCATCATATAAAGATATTCTTTAATAAAGAACAAAATATTTATATAATGTGCAGACCTGTAAAGCCTTTTGTGGCTATTATTATGAGTTTATAAAGAATATATTACTGACTGTTGTGATATGATAATATAGATCGATATATGAAAAAGACAAAAAAAAATTTTATAAATAAAAGTGCTATTTGTAAAAGCTGCAATTTGTGGATTTTTTACAGTTTGTTAATGTTTCCACTAAGTTTATGGTCTCAAAGAAAGCCAGTAGATTTTATCCCAAAATCTCCAGAAGCGGCATCCTTTGATAAGGTTACAGATATTCCTGTAAGTATGTATACAGGAAATATAAATTTATCTATCCCACTTTATACTGTAACTAGTGGTGATCTTTCTCTTCCAATAAGTTTAGATTATCAAGGCTCGGCAATTCGTGTAGATCAAGAATCTACATGGGTTGGACTTAATTGGCTACTTAATGCTGGTGGTGTAATTACAACATCATTTGCAGCACATAATAATCATTCAAATAGTTATATTTCTCCGAATGCCTGGAAAGAAGATTGGAACCATCTGTTTAACCAATTAATTTTTTCAACGGCATATTCTGATGGAGGTGAATTTCAAACTCCTTACAAAATAGATGGACAACAGCCGATGAGAGGAAGGTATGGGTTGAATTGGTTTAAATTTTATATAAATTACGATAAACGTAATTCCTATAATGATTTATCACCAGAGCTATATGAAAGCATTCTTGATTATCATGATGGTGAAGCACAATCTTTTCATGCAGTTTTTCTAGGGAAAACGATAAATTTTGTATGGGATAAATTTAAAGAAGAATTTTTTATAACAGGAATAAAGACGAATTTTAAAATCACAGGAAACCCAGGTAATTTCATAACAATTACCGATGGTACTGGTGTAAAATATAACTTTAACCTTATTGAGACAACTTTTCCGACTGGTAGCAATGTTGATATGGAACATTTTACATATAATGGAACCTTTTATCTTGTAAGCATTCAATCTCCTACAGGACATATTATAAAACTAAATTATGCTGATGAAGGAACATATTGGCCAGTCCGTCATATTAATGAAACTTTATATGATAAAAATTATCCACTTAAAATATTGCTTTCTATACAAAGCACAGACGTTCTAAATCAAACTGTGTATGACAATCTAAGCTTAGTTAGATCAATTACTCCATATTATGTTGTTAATAAAAAACGTCTTCTATCCATAATAGCCGATAGTTTAACAGTTAATTTCAATGCGAATACTCCTAGAGAAGATTTGAATGTAGGAACTAATATATACAATTCTTCTAAAAGTACGGTCAATAAACTAGATAATATTGAAGTTTGCAAAAATGAGAATGGCAAAAAAGTAATAATTAGAAAATACAATTTCTCTTATAGCTATTTCGCTAAAAATACTATGGGGGGAAATACTTTAAAGGATTATTGGAAAGAGATGGCTACTGCAGAAGATGTATATTCTAATTTTTATCAAAACGACAACTTTATGTACTTAAGGCTAAAACTAGACAAAATGTGGGAGTCTGCTGCTGATGGTAGTGTAAAACCTGCTTATCAATTTACATACTTAAATGGTTTGCCAGGAAAGAATTCTTCATCCCAAGATTATTGGGGGTATTATAATGGACAAGAGAATTTTAATCAAAAATATCACACATTATTACCCAAAAGTTATGGGAATACATATGATGATGTTTGTAATTTTAAAGATTACGGTAGATATTTGGTTAGCAATGGAGCTGATAGGAGATCGGATTATAGATATGTAACAGCAGGAATGCTCAACTCTGTAATGTATCCAACAGGGGCTATTGCTTCATTTAAATACGAACAAAATACATTTGATAACTGTAAATATATGACTGGTGCCGCTTGCGAAGATCCTGATGATTATTACTTCAATGAAAGAGTAACGACTTATGTGCCAACAAATTCAAACAACATTGATATAATCACCAGTGATCATGAATATTGTGAGCCGACATATAGAAGGAATATTTGTTCGAACTATTTTACACTTTCTAGCCCTGATGTGATAAAGTGGGAAACGAGATATACAAAGAATGGACTTGGACTTAAGAATAGCTACTGGAAAGAATTATTTCGCAGAGAAGTTGTGTTGACAACCTATGGTACAACAATTGATCAGAATGGAAACAAACAAGAAATCATAACAAGAAAAGATAGCATTTGCTTACAGCCAAAAGACACAATTATATCACAAACATCTTTAACATATATTCGAAATTTAAATTTAGCAGCTGGTAAATATAAAATAGAAACAGTAGTTTTGCCTCAAGATAAAATTAGTGATGATTATGAGGAGATTTACAGTAGAATGTCATCAAGTAACAGTACTTTTACTTATAATACCAAAACAGAAACAGCTTTAAGAGGACTTCATACAGAAGAACCAACTTTAGGTAATACAACATCAGTATCAAATCTAGCAAAGAATTCTGTAATGATATATGATAGCAATAATAACAATTACTCTATTCCTGACTGTAATAGGAATTCTCAGTTCTTCTTAATTGAAAAAGCATGTTGGGTAAATATTGACGTTTCTTTTATGGAAAACTTACCTAGAGAAACTAATTGGCGGGTATTGATGTCGCATCCAGTGTTGTTATATAAATATGGTGTTGTCAATGCTCAAAATGCTACAGTTGAGACTGTAAAAGATTGCTCGGCCTCTACATTAAATCCTTCTGATACATTGAATTCTTCGAGTAATGTATTTTACCATAAGTCCGTTTTACTTGCACCTGGTAGATATGAAATTAGAATTCCAGAGTTCAGTAGAACAAATAATCCACCAAATTCTTATGAAATCATAGCTTGTGTATCTTTGAGTATAAAAGGAACAAGTGATAATTATTTCGGTAATGGTATTCGTATCGCAAGTGTTAAGCGAATGGATAAAGACCAAATTGAAGAAACAAATTACAATTATAACGATACAACTATTTGTTGTACATCAGGAAGAATAATGGCCCCTCCTGTTTTTTCAAGGAATAAATTATTAATTTATCAAACAATGGATAAGTTTTCGGCAGACCTATGTCCTGATATAAACAAGGCAGTACCAGTGGCAAAAGAAATAAGTTATACTATTGTAAGCAGTGATAATCTTAATCCTAACAATTCTTCTATTGGTTATAGTCAAGTAACACTTACACAAACAGGTAGTAATGGTCAACAAAATGGGAAGAGAATCTATAATTTTTGGAATAATTTATGGGGAGCAGGTCCCTTCTGGAACTTTATGAAAAGGCCAGAAGATCCTAGAAATGGAAATATTATAGGAGATTGTATATATGACAATGCTGGTAATATTAAGGTCTTAACAAAAACAAGTTCTGTGTTGCGCAAAGTTGAATCAAGAATGCTTAGTGCTGTGATAGAAAATCTATATTCTGGTCAAAATTATATAACTGGGGCAGGCGGCTTTAATGTCTGGCAACAACAAGCTAATGGTGGTATAATGGATATATATCTATACTCTTCAGCACAGTTTGCGACATCATCAACAACAACTACTACTACATCAATAGAGAGTAATGGTAAAATAACTAAAGAAAAAGAAACATCATTTAATATAGATAATTGCCAACCTCAAAGAGAAAAGACATCCACATCAAAGATAGGAGAATATGATATCACAGATTGTCTATATCCAAATGATTACAACAATCAACCATGGATAGATTCTCTTAAAGTGAAAAATATTACAAATAAGCCATTACAAATTATACACTCTCTAAGTACACCAAAGGGTAACTATCTAACAGATAGTAATCTTTTAAAATATAATTTATTTGGACAGCTTTCTGAAATTCTTACAAAAGAAATTAATGGTAAGACTTTACTTGCTGATTTCTCGTTAAGTAACCAAAATGGATTTGATACAAAAGAATATTATACTGACGAAACTATTATTTATAATAACAAGTCTCATAATCCACAAGTTGTTACAGATAAATATAGTATGAATACAGTATATATATGGGGATATAATAATATGTACCCAATTGCAGTAATAAAAGGTGCAACAATGAGTCAGGTATCATCAATCCTTAACGAGATTGATAAATTGGAATCAATGCCATTTCCTGCATTAACAACAGAAGAGTTATACAGAAAACTTTCCAATATACAGGGAGCTTTAATTACAACTTATAAATTCAATCCTTATATAGGAATCACAAATTGTATAAAACCTAATGGAGAAAGTGTAACATATGAATATGATTCCTTCTCTAGGTTAACGGGTATCAGCAATAATACTGGAGTACTAAACAAATACTATTATAATTATAAGAAATAGTAAACAAAATATAAACTGAAATTATGAAAAAACTCATTTTTATATTTATGTGTCTAAGCTGTTTTAACGCACATGCTCAAAATATATTAAATAGTAGCAGTAATATGATGCGTAACAATGATTGTGTGACGATGCAATCTGTTGATTTTTCATGGGCGGGTAAAGATGGAAAGAATATTTACTGGGATTTTAGTGATATAGGCAATCTTGAAGTAAACCATAATCTCAATTTTAGTAATGACTCTCTTATGACTTTTCAAAAGATAGAAGATTCTGATATTTATACATATAAGTTTATATGTAATCAATTGAAACAAATAAAAAAAGAAAATCGGCTTGAATGCATAAATTATGATAATCCTAAAATTATAATGACTTATCCATTCCAATATGGAGACTCTGTCATATCAGACTTTTCGGGTAGTGGCTGTTATTGCATCGATCATAAAATAAAAGTCAGTGGTCAAGTCAAAATCATGGCTGATAGTTATGGTTCACTAATACTATCAAAAAATGACACATTAAATAATGTCTTAAGAGTCTATACGATCACGACCACTTCAATTGCTATGGATATGGATTCTGTTAATATAAATTCCAGTAACCTTAAACAAGAAATAGAGGAAAAATATGATTGGTATGCAAAGGGATATCGTTATCCTCTTTTCGAAACAATTCAGCGTACTAGTTATTCTGATCTTATGCCGGTAGCAACAAAAAAATATGCATTTCGCCTGCTGCCAGATTCAATAAATATAAAGGATCAGGAAAATGACAGTATTCTAAGGAAAGAGATTATTGAAAAAGAAATAGCTAATAAGCAGAATGAAGACATCATACATTACAAAATTCAAAACAATGACAACAATGTCAATATAGAATACACTCTTGATAAAGAAGCAAGTGTTATCGGAATTATCGCAGATGCAATGGGGATAGTTTATAGTAATGTTAAACAAAATGGTAAATCAGGAGAAAACCTTTCCATGAATTTTAACAGTCAAGGATTACATCGCGGTCAATATATTATATATATAAATGTAAACGGCAAAGTATATAATGAGAAAATCTCATTAAAATAATGGAGATTAAATATATTTTTAATATGAAAAAAATATTATCTATAATAACTATCTCATGGTTAGTTTTGAATATAAATGCTCAGGGCAATTATAATTATATTGGAACTGTAAATATGCTTGATTCAATACAATCAAGAAGCACAACAAATATAATGTATTATGATGGCTTTGGACGCCCTGCATTAAATGTTTCTAATGGTATTGGAGGAAGCGGTAATAATGTATACACACTTCAGACTTATGATAATTTTGATCGTATTGATAAGAAGTGGTTACCTGTTGCTGAGAATTCTATAGACTATTATGATGAAAATCATATCTCAACGATAGCTGTAAATACATATAGTGATAATTATGCTTATAGCAAACAAGAATATGATACTCAAAACCGAACAGTTTCTTCCAGCATAGCCGGTAAAGAATGGAATGATAAAGATAAAAAGAATGTATATAAATATATAGTGAATGGCGATGATGTAAAAATGTATGTTGCGCCTTTAAATTCTGACAGTTTGCGAGCAACAGGATATTATGCATGCGGAACTTTGACTGGGGAGACTTCAATAGATGCAGACGGACATACTATAACTGTATACGAAGATATGTCTGGACGCAAAATTTTGGAAAGAAGAGCTGAATATAATGATACTTATTTCGTATATAATGATTTAGGACAGCTAAGATTTGTACTTTCTCCAGAATATCAGAAATCGCAAGACAATGCAATATTTGCCTATGAATATCGTTATGATAAAAACGGCAGAGTAATAAAAAAAATACTTCCGGGATGTAAATTTATCCAATATTGGTATGATAAGGCTGGTCGTTTAACATTTATGCAAGATGATAATCTAAGACAAAAAGGAAGATACAGATTCATGTTGTATGACAACCTAAACCGAATGATGGTTCAGGGTACATGTCATGATTGTATGCGTGATGATAATTTGTTACCATTAGTTACTTATTCGCAATCATCTGACGGTGTGTTAGGAACTGGTTATGAACTGAATATCACAGACTTGCTTACTGAACCAAGCCTTGAATTAGTAAACTACTATGATAATTATGGCTTTCTAAATAGTCACAAAAGGAATGACTTTCCCAATACTACGACAAACATAAATGCAAAAGCTTTAGGATTACAAACGGGTTCAATAGCGCTTGCTTCAAATGATGAGTATATATACCACGTAATGTCATATGACATTGTTGGTAATTTAACAGATGCTTGGATTAAGGAACTGGGAGGCATAACAGAACATTTTAGCAATAGTTATACTTTCACACGACAATTGAAAAACTCAAATTTAATTGTAGAATTTAAAAATGGAGAAAAATTTAATACTAAGTATTCTTGTATATATAATAAGTATAATGATAAAATATCAAAAAGAGAATTATTAATATCCTACAATAATATATTGTCTACTTCAACGGTAGAGTACTACTATGATAATCTTGGTCGCTTATCTTCTATAAATAGACCAGATAAAGTTGGTGATATTTCATATAATTATGATATTCATGGGTGGACGACAGATATCTTAACAAATAGTTTTAATGAACATATATCTTCTGTTGGGGCAAATTCTTCACCATGTTATAATGGTAATATTAGCAATATCACGTGGCAGTATGGTCATAATAATTTGAGTCGTGGTTACAATTTTACGTACGATGGTCTTAACAGAATGACAAATGCTACATATCAAGAAGGTGGTAGTATGTCTAGTGGTGCAAACAAGTATAATGAAGGCCTTGAATACGATGAGAATGGAAACGCTACATATATAAAAAGAAATGGTAAAATGCAAGATGGTAATTTTGGTGCGATTGATAATCTCAAACTCACATATCATGGGAATCAACTGTTGACAGTTGATGATACTGCACCTATGAACTTAAATGAAGGAGCTTTTGATTTCAAAAACAATTCAAAATATCAATATGATGGTACAGGTGCGTTAATCACTAATAGTGGTAAAGGCATCGCATATATAGAATATACTGATGACAATATGCCTAAACGAATCCAGTTTACAAATGGTAATGTAACTTCTTATGTGTATACGCCAACTGGTCAAAAGCTTCGCACAATTCATTATACAGCTGTTCCAAATATAAGTGTTTCTATAGGAAGTACACATAATCTTTGTAACGAAGAAATACTATTTAAGGACTCAACTGATTATATTATGGATGGAGAACTTATTTTAAAGAATGGCAAAGTTGACATGTATTGTTTTGATGGAGGTTTTTGTTCTCTAGACAACAATAATGGCAGAAAACAAGGCCTTTATTATTATAATAAGGACCATCTTGGTAATAACAGGGAAGTGGTTGCTGCAGATGGGACAATAGCCCAGACAAACAATTATTATCCTTTTGGAGTACCTTTAAATGAAGGAATCTCAAGCAGTTCCGAGCTTCAACCATATAAATACAATGGTAAGGAACTAGACAGAATGCATGGTCTGGACACATATGATTATGGCGCTAGAAATTATGATGCAGTTATCCCTGCTTGGACAAGTGCTGACCCACTTTGTGAGAAATATTATAATGTAAGTCCATATGTGTATTGTGGGGACAACCCCGTAAATGCGATAGATCCAGATGGCAGAGATTGGTATCGTAATGGTGATGGTACATTATTATGGAGTCCTAGTGTTAATAGTCAAAAAGACTTACAAAAAGGTTTTACATATGTAGGAAAAGAATATTTTGATGAGAAAAATGGAATTTCTTATAGGAATGATGGGTCTATTTATTATAAGGATGAAAAAGCAGCTTATAATAGAATGTGGTACATGGCTAACAAATATTGGCGAACAAATAAAAATAAATCTGGTCGTGAAGAATGTGCTTTTGTGCTTAGAAATGGTGCCGTTCTAGTTTTGCCAGATAACTGGAATGATTGTCAAACTTCAAAACATCTAGGATATGACCGAGTTGGAAATTACATTGTGAATGTTAGGACCAAAGAAAAAATCGCTTTTTTGGGGGAAGTTCATACCCATCAAGCAGGTGGAGACAAGGGATTGTCTAGAACTAATGGTGATGATGTTGATTTTTGCTTTGCGCAACCTAATAAACCTGTAATTGTTATGGAAATTGATGGGCATATATCAGCAGGTCTATTTCATAGTGGTAAATTCATTCCTTTAGATAATATAGGCTCACTAAATAATGTACTAGATGGAACAACTCCATTATCTTTAACAATGAAAATGATTATTAAAAATTACACAAAATGAAAAGTCTTAAATTAATCCTTATTATTTGTCTTCTTACAACGATGAGTTGTACACATAAAGTTGTTAAAAAAGAATCTATAAATAGGATATGTTATATAGATTCTGTAAAAATGAAGACGTCACTGAGGAAAATTATATTGATGTATATTCATCAACATCCTTCCTACAAGAGTTATTGTTTACATAATGAATGTAGTAAATATTACTTAAATAATGGACAGAAAGAGGAAGATATTAATGATAAGGATAATTATGTGATTTTATCTCCGACTTATAACTATAAAGGCGAATATACTGATATCAATAATCGAATGCCATCTTGTTATTTTAAATTAAATGGACGTTTGATATTTTTAGCTAGCAACAGCGATATTTTAAGAAAATTAGAGGTTATGGATGCTCCTTTTAAAAATAAATATGCTTCTAATATGAGTTCAAAAGAATATATTAGCAATTCCTGGTTGATAAAAGTCAGTAATTTTGATGATGCTGCTACTATTATTAAGAAAAACTTATGGGGAGTTACTCGTATTAAACTAGGTGCTCCCGGCAAATTTAAGGCGCCTATTATAAAAAACAAGATTCGCTTTAAAAGTTAGTTCTACAGAATCCAAAATCTGGTTCATTTATGGTGACTGGTAATTTGTTATCATCAGCAATTGATCTTGTCCACAAATATGGTCGTACTTCGAAGAGTTTGGTAACTTTATCTAAATATAAAAATGATTATTAAAAATTACACAAAATGAAAAGTCTTAAATTAATTCTTATTATTTGTCTTCTTACAACGATGAGTTGTACACATAAAGTTGTTAAAAAAGAATCTATAAATAGGATATGTTATATAGATTCTGTAAAAATGAATGACATCACTGAGGAAAATTATATTGATGTATATTCATCAACATCCTTCCTACAAGAGTTATTGTTTACATAATGAATCTAGTAAATATTACTTAAATAATGGACAGAAAGAGGAAGATATTAATGATAAGGATAATTATGTGATTTTATCTCCGACTTATAACTATAAAGGCGAATATACTGAT
>Ga0065701_1040528_pt1 | contig 13349 bp, 10 predicted proteins | sample Biomet1_FD_59088 | JGI IMG/M metagenome (GOLD analysis project Ga0065701, IMG submission 59088) | Microbial communities from bioreactor (seeded with anoxic lake sediment) at LBNL, California, USA - Biofuel metagenome 1 version 3... | ecosystem: Engineered > Bioreactor > Anaerobic > Unclassified ...
CCCGTTCTGCATGACAGTGGAAGCGGAAGTTCTTGGAAGCGAAGTGAATTTTGGCAGCCTTTCCTGTGAGCCGAAAATACAAAAAGAAGCTTATCTTTCCGTCACCGACGTTCCATTTTTACCGTTCGGCACCATATCAAAGCACAAACGAGTTGAAGCAATTGCAGGTGCGGTAACTCTTCTTTCAAAGAGCAACAGTGATATTCCCGTCATCGGCAGTTTGACAGGTCCAATTTCCACTGCGGCTTCCCTTGTCGACCCGATGTCCTTTTTAAAGCAACTGCGCAAGGACAAAGAAAACAGCCATAAGGTACTTGATTATGTGTGTGGGCATTTGATCGAATATGCTTACCTGTTGATTGATGCAGGTGCTTCGGTAATCTCCATTGCTGACCCGACGGCAACCGGAGAAATTCTTGGTCCGAAATTGTTTGAAGAATATGCGGTTTTATATTTAAATAAAATATGTGATGCCATTCACAGCCGTGGGATTCCTGTGATCATTCACATCTGTGGAAAAATGGAGGCGGTCAAACCGCACATCGGAAAATTGACCGGAAATGCAATTAGTGTGGATGCCTTTGTCAGTTTGAAAAACCTGAAAAGTGAAATTCCGTCCCTTACAACCATGGGAAATGTCAGCACAATTGCACTTGAATTTTCTGAGCCGGAAAAAATTGAGCGGATGACCGAAAAATTGCTTGGGGAAAACATCAACATCATTTCACCTGCCTGCGGACTTTCCACTTCCACTCCGCTTGTAAATATCAATGCGCTGACAGGTACAGTGTTAAACGGGTGAGAAAGGGAACGCATGAGTAAGATTCATTTTAAAGTTCAAAACATCGTGTTTGAGGCGGAAAAAGGGGAAACAATCCTTTCTGTGGCAAGGCGAGCAGGCGTTGTGATAGAATCGCCCTGCAACGGTGTCGGCACCTGCGGAAAATGCAAAGTGTTCCTTGAAAACATTGAGACTGCTGCAATTGAATGTGATACGGGGCGACACAGCCTTTCCCTTGAAGAAAAAAAGAACGGGTATGTTCTTGCCTGTGGGACAAGAGTTTATGGCGATATCACCGTCATAACAGGTAACACTGAGAAGCAGAATAAAACATTGAAAATCATGAGGGAAGGTCACAATTTTCAATATGAAATAAAAAGAAAGTATGATAAAACAGAAAAAGACAAAACTGTTGTTACATACGATGGATTTGAAATTGGAACGGAAAATGGTAATACAACAACCGGATTATACGGTCTTTCGGTTGACATTGGTACCACCACGGTTGTAACTGCTTTGATTGATTTGTTAAACGGAACGGAAATTGCCTCTGTTTCTGCGTTGAATCCACAGAGTCTTCATGCACAGGATGTTTTGACGAGGATTCATTTTGCCTCTGAACCCGAGGGGCTTTCGGTGATGTATCGGGAAATTACAACGGTATTGAATCAAATGATTGCGGAACTTGTAAAAGAGGCGGGAATCAATCCGGCACACATCTATGAAGTGATTTACAGCGGAAACACAACCATGATTCATCTTGCCTGTAATGTAAACCCCAAAACATTGGGACGTTATCCATATACACCACAGATAACGGGTGGAAAGAGTATTCCGGCATACGGGCTTTGCATCTCTCCCTTTGGAAAAATTTATCTACCGCCCATTATTTCCGCTTATGTCGGACCCGATATCACATCGGGTGTTCTTATCTGCGAATTGGAAAAGAAAAAAGGAACAACTCTGTTTATTGACATCGGAACCAACGGAGAAATGGTGATAGCAAAGGATGGCGTTCTCTCTGCAACTTCTACCGCCGCAGGTCCTGCTTTTGAAGGAATGAACATTTCCTATGGGATGAGAGCGGGGAAGGGTGCCTTGGAACGATTTGAAATCACAGACCAGAACGACATTGTGCTTCACGTCATCGGTGATATTCCTGCAACAGGAATCTGTGGCAGCGGTTTAATCGATCTTGTTGGCGAACTTGTGCGGGTTGGAATCATCGGGTCCAACGGAAAATTTCAATCGGCAGCAAAAGGAAACTATGATGTAAAATTGGAACAGCGTTTTTTAGAGTATCAGGGGAAGCAAGCCTTTGAAGCGGCAGAGGGCGTTTATCTGACGGGCAAGGACATCCGTCAGGTCCAGCTTGCCAAAGGCGCAGTCCGTGCGGGGATAGAAGCTCTTCTGCTCAATTTAAACGTCACAGCAGAAGAAGTAGACCTTGTGCAGATTGCAGGTTCCTTTGGATATCATCTCAAAGCGGAGAACTTAATCAATATCGGTCTTTTACCACGTGCCTTTCAGGGAAAAATAGAATTTGTAGGCAACACTTCAAAAACAGGCGGAACAGCATTTTTATTAAATTATGAATTTCGCACTTATATGGAAGCCCTTGTTAAAAAAATCAGTGTTGCGGAACTTGCAAACCGGGAAGATTTTGATAAATTGTTTGTGAAGGCATTAAATTTTTAAAAAAGAAAGGATTGCATGGGAATGAATCAGCAAAAACAGTTTTGCATGGTTCGGGAAACCGATTATACGAACGAAGAAGAAATAAAAGCAATTCTTCAAAAAGGCATTTCTGCCGAAACGATCCTTTCTTCCTGCAATCTTATTCGGAAAAAAGAAAATGGCGTTGTATTGAAACTGCCGTCAGATATTGACTTTTTGCGTTTTGATAAAATTGATGAATTGAAAGACATTCAAAAAGCGGTGGATTGGATCAAACATCAAAATACGAATCTTTTATCGGAGTGCATAGAGAAAGCCGGGGATATCCCCTTACTGCTACCGGTCAGCGGTGCTTTTTCCTTGTTGGTTGCTGTGGCAGGAAGTGATTTTTTATTTCGTAATTTGAAAAAATCACAACCGTTACTGTTACAGGCAATCAAAGAACTCAATGTAATAACTGCCAAGCGTGTGATAAATGCCATTCAATGCGGAGTCAAACTGATTTCTTTTTCCGACCCATCTGCATTGACGGAGGTGATTGGCGAGAAAATGGTGATTCAATATTCTGTGGAACCCACTTATGAATGGATGAAGCTGATTGCACCTTCTTTGACCAATTCCATTGTGCACATTTGCCCCCGTCTTTCCTTTCTGCTTGAAAAAGAACAGCTTTGCCAAACCGAAATGTACCAGTGTTGTGGAGAAAGCTTGAGTTTTGAGCTTCTTTCTTTGGGTAAACGGAAAGAGATTGCATTTACCGGGCATGTTTGCATTCATGCGAAACAATGTCAGAAAATTACGATATTAAAATAAGGGAAACGATATGAGCGCTTTATATAAACAGCTTTCCGATGCTGTCTTATGGATGGACGAGGAAAAAGCAAGAGAAGTCGCCCTTGAAATCGTCAATAACAAACTTGATGTGCGTGAAGCGATTGAAAAGGGTGTGACCGACGGAATGATACAAGCAGGCATTTTGTATGACAGGGAAGAATATTTTATTTCAGAGCTTCTTTCCTGCGCCGATGCCATGAAAGAAGCTCTACAAATTTTAAAGCCTGAATTAGGTGGAAGAGAAATGCCTTCAAAGGGCAGAATTGTCATAGGCACGGTTGCGGGAGATACACACGATATTGGAAAAAATATTGTATCGATTGTTTTAGAGGGTGGCGGCTTTTCCGTGCTTGATCTTGGCAGAGATATCTCTGCGGAGAGATTTGTGCAAAGTGCGATCGAATATCATGCCGACATCATCGCTATATCATCGCTCATGACCACCACCATGGGAAACATGCGGGATGTTATAACTCGATTGATTGAAGAATCACTCAGAGAACGTTTTTACGTGATTGTAGGTGGAAAACCGCTTTCCTTGTCCTTTGCGAAAAAAATCGGAGCGGACGGATATTCTGCCAGTGCGACAGGTGCGCTAAAACTTTGCAACGAATTTATGGTACAAAAAGCAACAAACCGGAATCACTGAACCATTTGATTTGAGGACATATGAGAATTTTAATTACTGCCGGGGGAACAACCGAAAAAATCGATGAAGTCAGAAGCATTACAAGCACATCAACTGGGCTTCTCGGCAAAACGATTGCAGACTCCTTTTGTGCGTTTGAGGAGACCGAAACGGTCTATTTCCTTTGTGGACTCACGTCGGTTGTTCCGCTGTCAAGAAAAGTGACGATCATCAGAATCGGAAGTGTTACGGAACTGCAAGAAGAAATCACAAATATCCTTTCAAGAGAAAAAATTGATGCGGTGATTCACAGCATGGCAGTTAGTGATAAGCATCTTTTACCGACCAAGGGTGTCTTTTTTGCGTCAATACAAAGATAGGGCAATTTCTTTGAAGAACTTTCCCTTACCAAATATATCGATGAAAAACACACACATTCAATTCATTGACTTCATTTGAAAAGAGATATGTATATAAAAAATACTTTGAAAATATCCTTGACAAACTGCACCTGGAACGATAAACTTGAACTACAATTGTATGAATTGAACGAAATTGTACAAAAGGAGTTGAAGAACAATGAGTTGTTTAAAATTACAGTTTGACAGACCGGCAATGATATGGGAAGAAGCATTCCCAATCGGCAACGGTAGCATGGGTGCCATGGTGTATGGTGGCGTGGATTTTGAACAGATACAAATCAACAACGACACCTTGTGGTCGGGCATGCCAGATACAACAGTCTATCAAAACCAGCAAAGTGATATAGAACTGATTCGAAAAGCGGTTTTTGCAGGTAAATATCAGAAAGCGCAAGAAAGTTCAAGAGATTTTCTCACCTACAAAAGATGCCATGACTATATGCCTCTTGGGGATATTTATATTAAACCAATTCACGAAATTGGAAGAACCATTCAATATAGTCGTGAACTTTCTTTGGAAAATGCAGAGATCAATATCTCATATACCAGGGAAAAAGGGATTTCATATCACCGACAAATTTATTGTTCAAAGCCGAATGACGTTATGGTGATTCATTTGACGTCAAGTAAAAACAAAGCGATTTCATTTTCTATCATGTGCAACAGTGAATTAAACCATGAAACTAAAATAACAGGCTCCACCATAGGGGTCGAAGGCGCAGCACCCTCTGATGCAGAACCCAATGAGATGGATAATCAACTTGTTTATCACACCAACGACAATACCATCCGATTTCATATGATGGTTCAATTGGTGAATCTTGGCGGAACAGTAAAAGCGGATGCAGATAAATTATCCGTATATGGAGCAAATGAGGTCTTTCTCCTCGTGGCAACCGAAACTAATTTTGTCGCATATAACAAGGAGCCTGATGGAAACAAGAATCTTTTACAGTGCAACAATCTTAAAATAAAGCGTGCGTTAAATGATGGTATGCCAACCGTTTATGAAAAACAGTTACAATACTATCAAAATCTTTACAAAAGAGTCGAATTCTCGCTTGATAGCACATGCAACCCAACAATGTCTGAAATGATAGGCGACAAAGAAAAATACATCAAAGAACTCACAGAATTAAGTTTTCAATACGCACGATATCTGATGATAAGTGCATCCTCCGAACAGTCGCAACCAATGAATTTACAGGGAATCTGGAACAGACAGATACAACCGCCCTGGGCAAGCAATTACACCACAAATATTAATACGGAAATGAATTATTGGGCAGCTGAAATCAGCAATTTATCAGAATGTCATATGCCGCTCATCGATATGATAAAGGAGTTAAGTGTTGCGGGGGAAGAAACTGCAAAAATATATGGTTGTCGGGGCTTTGTTGTGCATCATAATACCGATTTGTGGAGAAAAACCACACCGGCAGGGGGCAATGATCCCAGATGGGCATTATGGCCAATGGCATCCGCATGGTTATGCAGACATTTATGGGAACATTATTTGTTTCAACAGGATAGAGTGTTTTTGCAAGAAACCGCTTTTCCCATCACACAAAAATGTGTGGAATTTTATATTGATTGGCTCATTGCGGATTCAGAAGGGTTCTATGTCACTTGCCCATCAACATCACCGGAAAATGTTTTTCAAATCGATGGAACACAGTGCGCTGTAACAAAGGCAAGTACAATGGATATGGCCATTCTCAAAGATTTGTTTGAAAACTACTTATGCATGGCTGAACTATTAAAGTATTCAAGCAATTTGGTCAATCAAGTGAAAGAGTATCGTTCAAAACTTTATCCGTATAAAATCGGACAAGATGGCAGATTGCTGGAGTGGGATGTTGAGTTTGAAGAACACGAAAAGGGGCATAGGCATCAATCACATTTATATGGAGTATATCCGGGACATAGCATTCAAAAAGAAAACACTGCGCTTTTCAATGCCGCAAAAAAGTCTTTGGAAACACGTCTTGCATATGGCGGCGGCCAAACAGGTTGGAGCTGCGGTTGGATTATAAACCTGTTCGCAAGATTTGAAGACGGAGAAAATGCAGGGAAATATGTCAGGACACTTTTAACAAAATCCATGTATGATAATTTATTGGATGCACATCCTCCGTTCCAAATTGATGGAAATTTTGGATTGTTATCAGGAATTTGTGAAATGCTGGTGCAAAGTGATTTTATATCTGAGCACGAATACAGAATTAAAATATTGCCGGCAATCCCAACCGATTGGAAAAAAGGCAGAGTGAGCGGTATCAAAGCAAAAGGTGGATTTTTGGTTGAAATTGACTGGGATTTGAACAAGGAAATCAATGTGACGATTCAATCACTGTACGGAAACAAGTGTACTGTAATTTCTAATCGAGCGATAAACAACATTCACCATATTGAATAGTTGCTTTAGTTGCTTCAATCACAGAATCGCTTCAAGGTTGATACCGAAACTAAATATAACCCCGGTTGTTTCTCAGTTAGCTTGAGAAATTAACCGGGGTTATTTTATTTTGTATCAATTAAACGGAATATTTGATGAGATATGTTTTGATTTTCCATCCGTCCAAACTGACCCTTGCCGAACATCCATGGAATGGCACTGGTGTTATGTATTCCTCGTTCAGATTAACTTCTGTTACCGATTGCAATTCTTTGCAAAACGTAAAAGTGGCATCCGCTTTGTTCGGGGACATGTTATAAATTCTGACCACAAACTCATTTTTCTCACAGCGTTCAGAGCGTTTGATCATGCTGACACAGATATGTTCGCCAAAAATTTCAAAATAGCTATGTGTTTTTGGCACAAACTCTTTGCTTTCTTTTACGGTAGCGGTTTTTATTCCTGTTTGCAACGTTTCTTGAAGTCTAATCAACTCCGCATAAGAGGTATCTGGATGTAACGGCACAAGACGATACTTGAATTGATGCGTCCCTATGATTTGCCCGCCTTCCTCTCCGTTTGTCCTGACTGTTTTTCGGAATGAACGGAACAGTGTGATATGAAGAGAATTGTTATTGTCGTTCATTGCAGCACATTCATGCAATCCGTATGCAGAAACAAAGGCAAGACCGTTTCCAAATTGATCTTTTTTACCAACGATGCCACCCATTTGTTTTTCGGGTACTTCACACTCTTTCCATTCCTGTGTTGTAGTGTCTATACCGATTTTTCGTTCAACAAAAGTAAACGGTTGATTTGCAAAATAGGTGTCCCCGACAATGTTCGTCGGTATTACAAGTTTCAACCGATGATCTTTTGCCTTGTTTTGAATCTCGGTTTCCACTTCCACAAAATTCGCTTTGGAGGATAGGCTTACATACGAAGTGATTTCTAGTTCAATCAACTTTTCGGAACGTTTTATCCCTTGACTGATATATTCCATGTTTTCTGGAATACAAATGGTCTTTGCAATTTGAAAAACAGCTTTTGCAGGGGTGTTTTCGACAAGCGAAATGATGCAGGGGAAACCCTCCGAATCCACAACGCGGTCGTTGACCGGGTTCACATGATACCACCCGTCACCGATTTCGCCGTCATCCAAATAACGCAAAAGATTGTTATATTGGAGTTTGCTTTCCTTGTCAACGATAGAAATAGTACCGTTTTCATTGATTATAAGCTTGACAAACTCATTTTCTGCCATACGATTCTCTGTTGCGAAAACATTCAAATAGCGAGAAGATGCTTCAAATGGAACCACCTTGTATTCAGAAATTCCCATTGCGGGAATTTGTGCTTCAAAAGATACGGTGTATAAATCGACATGCTCCCCGTATTGATTGCGTTTTCTGACATAATACCCTTTTTTAATCTCTGTAATTCCGTACGGAATTTCATAGCCGTTATTATCGTATAATTTAAAACTGTTTTTTCGTTCATAACCGAATGGTTCTTGAAAAAAGTTTGGATAATTGAGCGGGAATTCTATATTGGCGGTGACTGTTTCCTTTCTCTCATAGGGGAGAGGGTTGAATAAAAGCAAAGCAAGCGTGTTGGAATTGTCTGTTGCTCGTTGTTTATTTCGTTCCTCATTCATCACAGCTTCAATCAGCTGATTGGAAATCATTTTTGTTTGGTCAAACCGATAGTCCATATCTTTGTGTACTTGATCAATCGAACAACCGCAAATGGAGTCATGTGGATGATTTTGAATCAGGTTTTTATATGCCAAATCAACATATGATTTCTGTAACTTCATTCCGCTTAACTCCGCAATGAAAAGGAAGGGTTCCACCCATTTTTCGAGCAATGTTTGACACACATCGTTTGCTTTTTTAATGGGATAACGGCTCGAAAGGGTATGTGTGATTAAATGCAGAAAACCACCTTTCTTTTTGGCAGGTTCTCTTAATTCTCCGCATTTTACCGGCAATATATCCCGAAAGCGTTCCAATTCTTCTCCCATATGAACAACATCAGTGTGGTGTACTTCAGCATCCGGATATAATTTTTGTATTCGCTCGAGGTAATCGGCTGTCTTTTTTGTCATCATTGCGTGGTCTGTTGCATCCATCAGAAGTGTTATCGGAACATCACTTCGTGCGAACTCGTTTTCTAAATATGCCTGTAATACCCCATCTATTTTGCTTTCGTCGTTCTCCTTTGTAACAGGGCTTAATAGAAAATCTCCATATCCATTGTTGTCCGCCAGTTTAAAGGTAATGCAGCGGCTGTTATCGGGGCTTTCCCATAAAAAATGGGCGGGTGTGGTATGTTCATTCGTTCCTCGTCCGAGCAGCGCATAATGAATATCGAACCCATTGAAAATTTGAGGCATTTGAGCAATATGCCCGAAGATATCGCAGATATATCCGTATTTTAAAGCGGTAACACCCCATGTTTTACATATTTCGTGCCCCATCATCATGTTACGAATCAAACTTTCTCCCGAAAGTAAAAATTCATCGGGCATCACATACCAAGGACCGATTTTAATTCTTCCGTCTGAAATCAGTTTTCCTAATCTTTCTTTCTGATCAGGTTCAATTTCAAGATAATCTTCTAACACAATTGTTTGACCGTCAAAATGAAACACCTTAAATTTGGGATCATTTTCCAAGCCTTCAATCAAATCGTTTACCATTTCCACCAAACGAAAGCGAAATCCTTGAAATGATTGATACCATTCCCTGTCCCAATGGGTGCCGGAAAAGTAGTAGATTTTTCTTTTTTCCTTTTGCATACTTGCCTCCAATGAAGTGATTTTTAGAATATCCATTTTATTTTTCAATTCTGACGATGGTTTTATCGGTAAAAATATCGGCTTCGTCGACACTTTTGGTGGAAAACTCTGAGATGACAGCACCATCTTTTCCTGCACGAAACCAGTGCTTTGTATTGGGGAAAATTGTATACTGTTCGCCCGGATTTAAGACGACCTCATGAAAAACAGTATAGACCCCTTTCGGTAATACAAGTCCCATGTTTGTGGGTTCACCCTCCACATATAGAGCTACTTTTCCCCACCGACAGCGGAAGGTTTCCTCCTTCCCCGGCCTATTTCCAAAATGCGGGTGGCGATGTTCCGGGCAGGTTTGGTTTGGGAAAAGTACCATTTCTTTTGCACAACAACGATCTGTGTTGACATAGGTTAAAATCTCAAGCCCAATGTTCTCAATGTCATTTAAACCGAAATCTACAATCTCCAATCGTTGCTTTTCATCGTCTGTTAAAACAATACACGCCTTTTCATAAAATTTCAATGCTCGGTTTGTTGCAGAAATAATGATATCTTTTTCTATCACAGTTTCGCCTCCAATTTTAAATCTTCAATCGGGTATTGTTCTCCGAATAATAATGCCGATGCAACACCGATTTTGATGTAGGTGGAATCGATGTTATATTTCTCGCAAAGTCGAACCGCACCCAAAAGCCTGTCATTGATGCCGAGTTTTCTTTTAATATCCCTACCGACCCGCTCAATGGTATCCCCAAGATGCTTATTGCCGAACCGTACAATTAAATCATTTGCATAACGCTTGATTTCACTGTATGGCCTGTTGTGTTCCAAAGACAACGCCTCAGCAACCGAATACATGGCATATTTGACGATGTCGCGAATGCTTTCGTTGCCAATTGCTTCATAGATGTAAGTGTACCCGTTTAGTTTTCCCATATAAGCAGTCAGACAATGCCCCATATTGTGTAAAAAAAGTTTGCTTTGTATGTAATATTCAAAATTGCTTTCAAACAAAATACCATCTATACAGGGGGGCTGTCCAATCCAGGCATCCTTATTGACAGGGAGGATACAAAACGGTTCTGCCACGACCGTTAACTTATTTTCGTTCTTCAACTCCTGCGGAACATTCGGCACCATTCTTCCCACAGAGGATTCAATTAACCCAACCTTTTGATCAATATAGGCGTGATATGGTTGGGGCAGATTTTCTTTGATCAATTGCCTTAAATAGACATCGGCATCTATTTTGTTTTCACAGATGATGATGTTCAGTTCTCTTCCACTTTCGCTCCGTTTTTTAATTCCCTGTACTAAGTTCGGAACAATTCTCGGAAGAATATTGACGCCGACAGCCGTGCATAACACATCACAATCGGCAATTGCTTGTTCAACCGCACCGCTGTCTGTTCCAAGGATTCCACTCACATTTTTAATCATGAGATTACTGCAGGATTCATTGCTGACAATTTGAAGCGGATATTCACCCTTTTCATTTAACGCATCGATGATTTCTGGGTTTACATCTACAAAAGTAGTGTCATATCCGTTTTGGAAAAACAGCTGTCCGATAAATCCTCTGCCAATATTGCCTGCTCCATACATTAGTGCTTTCATGCATTTTCCTCCATGAATGTTATCATATCATCATAGGATTTTATCCCGGTCGTTGCGCCTGTTGCCATAACACAATGTGTTCCGACCGCATTTGCAAGTCTTACGCACTCTTCCATTGGCAATTCTTTTGCAAGTCCATATAGAAATCCCGCGCAAAAGCTGTCACCGGCGCCCGTTGTGTCCACCGCCTTGAATTGATTGTAGGTAGGCAGTGTTTTGCCTTCTGAAAGACGTGTTTCTCGCATATAACAACCATGTTTTCCAAGTTTGATGACGACGGATTTTACGCCCATGTCAAAAAACACATCCGCAATTTCCGCAGGATCGGTCTTACCACTCAATTTTTGCGCTTCGTCTATGCTCGGTATAAAATAGTCAATCAATGGCATGCAAGGCTGCAAAAGTTCCATCCATCTGCCAGTGTCGTCCCATGCCGTGTCCAACACGGTCGTTTTCCCTAAAAATTTCGCTTTTTGAAGCAATATGGCACATTCTTCTCCATCAAAGGTGGGCATTAGCATACATCCACCAACAAAAACAATTTTTGAGTTTTCGATGATGTGATAATCAATCAGTCTCTCTGTGAATATTGCGTTTGCTCCCGCATAATGTAAGAAAGTTCTTTCTGCATTACTCCCCAATAAGACAACAGATGCCGAGGTTCCGATGCTCTTGCTTGTAACAAGCCCATCCAAATTTACGCCATGCCTGGTCAATTCGGCTTTTAAAAAATCCCCATATCCGTCATTGCCTACTATGCCGATGAGTGCTGTGTTCGCTCCGAGTTTTGCTAAGTCAATGGCTGCATTCATGGCACAACCGCCACTAAAAAGGGCAATATTGTCAATCAGCTTCAGGGTACCTTTTTCGGGTATTTCATCCATCGTTTTTGTAATTGAATCGGCAACCAATATGCCGATACATGCTACATCAAACATAAGACACCTCCACATAGTAAATTGAATGTACTAAATGCATCATAGCATTCAAAAACTTTTTTGTCAATAGTAAATTGAATTTATTAATACATATTTTCAATATATGCAAGAATTGTTGCAGTCATGCAGACTGAGGAGAAATGCAAAGAAAAAGGAAAAAAATGTATGCGAGAGTAAAGGGTGCGCTTTCAAAAAAATAAAGCTCACATCTCTTATGTATGTGAGCTTTTCGCATATGAAACGAAACATTGTTCGACTTTCGCAAGTTCAAACGCACCAATTATAAGCTTCAGTAGTATTCTTACTTGGTCGAAAATCGGTAAGTACGGTAGAGGGAAGGCGTAATTCCTTGGTGATAAACAAAAAACTTTGTGAAGAGATTGCTATCGGAATACCCCAATAATTCTGCGATTTTCGCAATGGAATAGGTCGATGTGCGAAGCAACATGCAAGCGGTTTCTATTTTGCAATTATTGATATATTCCTTTAAGGTTTTTCCAGTTTGCTCTTTCAGCATTCGTCCCAAATAATCCCTGTGATAGTGCAATTCTTCTGCAACCTGTTTGGCTGTAATGCTTTCGGAACTGTGTGCTTCAATGAATTTGCGTATGATATCCTCACATTCCGAATTGGTGTTGTTTTCATCCGTCCCGTTTACGGTATGGAATACCGAAAGCAAAAGTGCTTCCTGTAAATGAGAATTCATCGGATGGCGAACGGCATTGGAAAGCAGTTCGAAAAGAGTATGTATATCCTGGTTTTCATCAATATTCCGTATTCTGTCAAATGGTGCAATCATATCGTTTTGGTCGGTAGAAAAATCGATCCAGAAAAATGTTACGGGATGATGGCTGGGTTTACTGCCGGCAAGGTTGAAAAACGGCTGTAAAATAACTGCCTGCCCACTGTGAACAGTAAACTCCTCTTTTTCAATCGAAAGAAACAGTTCCCCTTTTTTTACTGCAATCAATTCGTACTTTTCCAAAAAACGGCGTTTATGCTGCCATTTTTCCATGGAATTAACGAATCCGCAGTCTGTTACACACAAGTTGCCCTGTGGATCTTTTTTATTATACTTATCGTGATTTGGCAGCTGAAAATAAATCATGTCGCAAAATCTCACTTTTTATACAGATTTCTGCCTTGCAGATATTGTTGTAAAACGATACAATACTACTATACAACAGAACAATATAAAAAGTCAATCTACTTGGTTTATGGAAGGTACAGAAGGATGAATATTATTATAGACAA
>Ga0065701_1012802_pt1 | contig 13323 bp, 18 predicted proteins | sample Biomet1_FD_59088 | JGI IMG/M metagenome (GOLD analysis project Ga0065701, IMG submission 59088) | Microbial communities from bioreactor (seeded with anoxic lake sediment) at LBNL, California, USA - Biofuel metagenome 1 version 3... | ecosystem: Engineered > Bioreactor > Anaerobic > Unclassified ...
CTTGTCTCGCGGTGAATGGCGATAGTCGGCTGTTTGCTTCCGATTTTGAGCTGAATATGCCTTTGCCGACTTATTCGATACGAACGCTCACGGCTCTTCGTGAAGCGTATCCCGACCGGGAATTTTCGCTGCTGATTGGGGCTGATAACTGGCTTGTTTTCGACAAATGGAAGGAGTATCGACGCATTCTTGATGAATTTCCTGTTTGGATCTATCCCCGGTTGGGGTTTGATGTCGAGATTCCGGCAGCGTTATCTACCGTTAAACTTTTGCAGGCTCCCGTGGTCGAAATTTCGTCAACGTTTGTGCGCGATTCGGTGGCCGCCGGTCATGATATGCGTCGGTTTGTACCTGACATAGTATGGAAATATATCGAAAACAATCGTTTGTATTTTCATAACGATCGTTCCCAATCGGGCAAAACAGTATAGTTGAAATATTTTTTACTTTATCAAATAATTAAAATCAAGTTTTACAGATGAAAAAAATGTGTTTAATGGTTGCGGCTATAGCAATGGTTTTTGTGGTCGCAGTAGCAAAGAATCCGAAAAAAACAGAACCGCAGGCAGTTGCGCAAGCAAAAGTTTTTAACAACAACATCGACTCGATGAGTTATGCCCTTGGATTGACCCTGGGAGTGGATTTCTCGAAAAATATCAAAAGTATTCCTGGCGGGCAATGTAATCTCGATTTGTTAATCAATGCATTTGCTACATCGCTGAAAGGTGATTCGACATTGATGTCCAAAGATTTTGCCAACACCTATTTCCGTTCGTACATGATGGTGGCTCAGGCAAAAGATGCTGCTTTGAAGAAAGCTGCGGGTGAAAAGTTCCTTGAAGACAATAAAAAGAAGGAAGGAGTACAAACAACCGCCAGCGGGTTGCAGTATATTATTTTGAAGGACGGCAACGGAACGAAACCGAAAGCCGTAGATACGGTGGTCGTTCACTATACAGGTACATTGATCGATGGAACTAAATTCGACAGTTCGATCGACCGTAAAGAGCCGGTGACATTTCCGCTGAATCAGGTTATCAAAGGTTGGACAGAGGGCGTTCAGTTGATGCCGGTAGGTTCCAAATATAAATTCTTTGTGCCGTATGCATTGGGTTATGGAGATCAAGGTGCCGGAGGTGGCGTAATTCCTCCGTATGCAACGTTGATTTTTGAAGTGGAACTTCTCAATGTAAAACCGTACAAAGAACCGGTAAAAGTCGAAGAAACCGCAAAACCGGCTGAAACCAAAGCTCCTGCTAAAACGGCCAAGAAACCGGCAGCTTCGACGGCTAAAGCCAAGAAGTAATTCGGACGAAGATAAAATATCAAACGCCTCTGTGTCGGAAGATACAGAGGCGTTTGTTGTTGGTGGTAGTCCTGTCGAAAATCGAACTCGGATCTAAATTTAGAGAACTTAAACTTGCTTCTTTGTTTTACACACCCTTTGGGCCTAATTTAGTATTCTTCCTCTGTTAGTTCTAAATCGTGTGTTCCGTCTGTGTTGTAATAGACAACTGCTTTCTTGTGGCGCATTGTTCCGTCTTCAGCCTTTACTTCATAGGCTCCTATAAGTTTTTCTATTGGAATGGTCTTTTTGGGAGCAAGACAATTTGTAATATTGAAAGTAGTGCCATCTATGGCCTTAATTACAAGGTCAACGCTTCCAGAAGAATTTTTTATTCTGGAAATGATTGTAATATTTNTCTGTAAAGGTTCCATCGCGTTTGATTTAAAAGTTTTTTCCTTGCAATTTCTTTCTTAATTATAGTAAGGTCTCTTGCTATCTGAAATTCTCACCAAGTCCCCGTTGGCCNTGNGTGGGTATTTGTAGTCTATANGTGCTTTTTCAAGTTCTTCTTTTTATCCTTGCAGCCTTTTATATGGTGAAGTCATCTTGACTTTTTTTTGACCTCCCATTAACTCCCTTTGGTCGTTGACCATTGGTTTCTCCAAGGGAGGGCTGTAGTATTGTGATATGAATAAAATTTTCTCAATTTTGCGGCCAAATTCCTCCCCATTTAGGGGAGGTTAGGAGGGGTCAATAAGTAAAAATGACCCAAAAAGTCATAGCAAAGAAAAGTCAAGACGAGTTCAGTGTCTTATGCGCGGTGCTATTTTTGTACTTCCGCTTTGGATATTACCGTGAATAGGTGAACATTTACTGCAAATGTACAAAAATATGCTGTATGTACAGTAAAATAAAAAAACCACCCTACAATTGTAAAGTGGTTTAATTCGGATAATTTGCTGATAAATGTTTTTGTAGTCCCGCCGAGAATCGAACTCGGATCTAAAGTTTAGGAAACTTTCAAATAGGCGTTTGTATTTTGTATGAGCACAGTACATTATCTGATTTTGCCAAAATCAAGGTAAAACAGTGGTGTAAACAACATACTGAATTTTAATTAATTTAACTCTTTTTGGTAAGCAAAAGAAACTTAGAATTTAATGTGCAGACTCACTTCATAACCTGTATTAATAAAGTTTGTCAGATACTTTGCTGACACTCCGACATCGTAGTAATAGATTCCAGCACCCGCGCCAAGATAACCCCAAGAGTTGTATGATCCAATTAAAAATGGCGTAAATACTCGTTTCTTTTCGACGGTAGTCACTTTTTGCATCGGAGTAAAGTCATAACTTAGTTTTTGAAGCAAATTGTACTGCACGTCCGCGGATACGATTAACTTGCCGTTATCATCATTGAACAACTGTTTCCGATAGCTATTCTTCGTAATGTAGTTTTGAATGATTTTAGCCGTGTCAGTTTTCATAATTACGGCATAAGGCACAGAATCACCTTTTATTCGTATTGCATCGGGCTTTAAGGGTAATATTGGATTATTCGGTATCTCGGAATGGTACGGCGATAACTGTTCTGAATACAATGTATCAATAACTGTTTTTCCGGGTATCATCTTTACACTTGTTTTGACTTCAGACGTTTGTCTACCAATAAAGAATCCAATAAGCAGCAACGCGATGGCAACTGCTACTTTCCAGTATTTTTTAAGTGTTTCCATCGCTGTTCTCTTTTTGTGCAAATTGTGCAGTACCGGCAACAAAAGCGCATCCAGCAACTACATAACTAAGCGCAGTTATTAACATTGCATTCAAACTGAGAGACATTACAGCATTTGCCGAAATAACGGCTGCGCATGATACTCCTAACTTTAAAGCCAAATTTCTCAGTTTTTTGAAAAATGGCGGCAATTCGGTTTTTATTCTTGTCTTAGCTTCATTATAAAAGTACCAAAACATTTCGAACTAATTTTTTCATTATGCTACATTTTGAAAAGTTGATAATTTGCGGACATAGTTTCGTCATATGGAGTCCTACCCCACTTAATGGCCATTTCTTTGTATTTTGCACCATTGTAGATATAGGCCACAATTCCCCAGCATTTAGCCTTTAACGCAGCCAACAATTTTGCATCTGTCTGAATGAACCTGACGATTTGCCATATTTGCCGGTCGGTGCCTTTCTTTGCGTCATCCCACATTGCACCGACCGAAGCATATCCGAGTCTTTGCCAATGTTCACCCATTATTTGACCGAGACCAATGCTGGTAGCCTCCATTGCGGCATTAGCATTTTTTGCAAACGCATCGTTAAATGCTTTCCACTCAGCAGCCTGTCGTTCAACGCCATTAAGTGACCAAAGCCCGGATGGAGCATAAGGCGCCTCTTTTTTAAACCATATCGGTTCGAATTGAATGATGATTTTGCCGGTTTTCGGATCAAAGCCCTGACCGCCGGTTTCAGTCTGGATAAAGGCAAGTATCGAAGCGAGTTCTATATCGCCTCTGTACTTGTTTGCTGAATCAGTTATTTGCTTGTTCATTTTTTTTCTTTAGGTTAAAGAGATTTCTAAAATACCCAAGTCCTTGAAGCGTAGCAATATCATAGAGTAGTTCAATTGCGCTATTTCCCGGGAGTAATTGTTTGCCATTTTTTAGGATGTTAATAACATATGAGTAAGATACTATCACAGAAAACCACCGAACGCCATAATTGGATAGTATATTTTCACGAAGGTTGACGCTAACAGCAGATAATAAGAACATAAGGCCGAAATAATAGCACATCTGAATAATTGCATCAAAAGATTTTTTCATGCTAAACGAAGCATTATTCGCCCTAATATCTGTGACAAAACCGGTAATATAGTTTATTGTGAAACCTACCAGCAGGATAAAAAAAGCCTCTTTCATGGGGAGAAAGGTTGATACTATTCCGGTAATAATAAATTGAAAAATTTCTTTTATACAATTCCAAAAGCGAGCTATTATTTCATCCATGGCGTTTGCTTTAATAGATAATCACTAAATTTTTTCACTCTTCCGGGATATTTAATAGTTCACAATCCGCGCTTATTTGATCTTTTAAGGCTTTTCGCTCCGTAAGGAATGTTTTGTACGCGTCGATATATGAAGCGTCCAATATACCTGCATTGGCGGCATTAAAATCATTTATATACTTAGCTTCCTGATCTTTTCCCCATACTGCATTAAGGACGGCTTGTTTGATCTTGGAAGCCGTAACCATTCCTTCTATAATCACCTCATGGGCGGAGAAGCCCTGCGTTGTGATTCCGTTATGTTCGGCATTTGTTTCCTGCATGTTCCACCTGTATGCAGTTAATTGCTGTCCTACTGACTGCAACACATCGGGTTTTGTCGAAAATCCTGTTATCTTCATCTCAATATCGTTTTAAGTAAATGTTTTGAATCACTGTATTTTGCCCATCCAAACCAGCTGCATAGGCGTTGGTTGTATTCTTTATCGGATAGATTGACCTGTTTATTTAGCCGGGCCGCTGCTATGCAAAAATTCTTTTTAATGCGCTTCCGCATGGCCGTATGCCCATGGAAGAACACGAATCCGACATAATCAATTCCGCGAGAGTCCACTGGGAACACCTGATAATTCTCCTTTATGGTTAGTTTTAGATTTTCCGTTAAATACTGGTTAATGTTTATCAGCAGCCCATGAAGAAAAGCCTTATCCTTGTGCAGAAATACCATATCGTCAGCGTATCGGAAATAGTACTTTATCTTCAGTTGCTCCTTAATATAATGGTCAAAGTATGTAAGGTAAAGATTTGCAAAATACTGGCTCAAATAATTACCTATTGGCACTCCCGGCGCGCTATCAATGACACTGTCGAGCAATTGCAAGGTGTCTTTACACTTAATCTTTTTGCGAATTATATCTTTCAGTATGTCGTGGTCAATAGACGGATAATACTTTTTTATGTCAATCTTCAAACAATACTGTGTGTTGTCGACATCCTTCAAAGCTTCTTTGACCTTTACCATTGCCCCGTGAATGCCTCTATGCTTTACACAAGCGAATGTATCTGTTGTGAACGTTTTCACCCATATGGGCTCTAAAATATTCATTACGGCATGGTGCACGATCCTGTCGGGATAGTAAGGTAATCGAAAAATCAGTACGCTCCTTTGGTTCAAAGATCGTAAACGTATCGTATTCTGACGTTATGAAAGTCTTGTTTTTAAGTTGCTCATGCAAATTGAGAATGTTTTGATTTCGGTTCGCATCGTGGTGTATTACACCATAGGATCGTAACTTTCCTCTTCTGGCTTTTTTGTCTGCCAATTGCAAATTCTCTATTGATATTATTTTGTCATATAGATTACCGTAGCGTTTCATCTGCTTTGCTTTAATGTCCGGGGCTTTCGGTAACTCCTACTAACGCCTTTTATTGATGATGTCTTTTACCAAGAGGTAAGGTCGTTGCTTTTATTTTACTTAAGCATAGGTGAGAGCTGATATTCGCATTCGCATTCGAGGGCGCGACATTCGAATTCGAGTAAGTGAGCCCTGCATTAACGCCATTATTCGCATTACCACTGACGTATAGCAACCAACCTGTATATTTTTTGCGCCGCGCGTTTCGCCTATCGCTTTACGGAATAAAGCAAAGGCGAGAGCCGATACCCGCATACGCAGACGAGGGCGCGACACTCGAATCCGAGCAAGCGAGCCCCGCATCAACGCCATTACCCGCAGGACCACCGACGAGAAGGCCGTGTATGCCATCCCAGCTATTATCTGCATAATAGTAGTCGCAGAAGTATGTTGAGCTACTACCACCCACTGTATTGGGTAGAATATCGCCTTCGTTGTTATCTGGCGTCATATAAATTGGCGATACCATGTAACCGGATGAGTTCGGAAGTGAACCTCGAAGCTCATATCCATCTATTCCAGAGTCCGAGTAAGATTCAGGAGTTTTTGATACATACGCACTTGCAATACAGCTGGCCACTTTGATATTGACACCATCGACCCATTTCCAGATATGCCCAAATGGATTTTCAATGCCACGGTATCGATTTGGCGTAAGATTTACAACTCCGTTTGTAAAACTTGATTCCCCCGACCCATTACCTAAGAGGTTTGTTGCACCGCATGGTACAACCGGATTGTAGTTATTATACGCTCCCCAATCAGCCATTGTTGTAATTCCATTACCTAATCCGCCTGTAGCAAAACCATTGGCGTCTTTAGCGGAGACTGGAAGTTGACTATTAAACGTTGCATATTCAATGTAAAAAAGCCAGCAGACGTCTTTGTACAACGAATAGTCAAGGCAATTCCACCCGGTTGGGTTATCGAAGGATGCCCCTCGAAGCCGAGCCGCGTTCCGAAAAGCTGTACGAGACATATTCGTAACTGGCGTGCCGATCAGAGTTCTGTAAGATCCATCCCACGCACTCGTATTATCTCCGCCTCGGTAGTCGGCTGAAGTATTCATAACTGAGCACAGCTTTCCTGTAGATCTTTGTGTGGATGCTTCGTATGCAGATATGTATCTTTTTGGAGCGTGTTTGTATCCAGGCAGAGGAAGTTCCGAAATCATCCTCGAGATATTATTCCCCTGCCGAGAACTCTTGTAGTAGTGTTCTGGAATCTCCACCATCACTTGACCTTTCGACCCATCTAATAAAGACGCGTCGGACCACGATAATGATGGAAGATACATAGAAACGTTACCCGCATCATCAAGCAAACAGCCCCTCATTTTGCTCTGAATAGGCAAGGTTGCGCGCATAGAAGCATTTCCAGTGCTGGAAAAAGCATATACACCTCCTGTATCTATGGCCGTAGCACCATAAGCGTACAAGGCTTCGAGTATGTAAGTTGGAATATGAACCATCGGTATTACAGCCCCAAAACCAAGAGGCGCATAGCCGTTAGCAACTCCCTTCATGGACATGTTTTCAGGCGTGTAGCCCAGAGCAGCTTGCTTGCTATTCCAATTTGTCTGATCCGCAGTACTTGGAACGTAATACCCTGCATTTTGGCTTAAGACCCCGGTAGACTGATTATACGTTAGCGTCGGTACCGTATTGTTTATCGCTGCTCTTGCTCTCGCATCTGTATAGAATTTTTTTGTACCTTCCGATATATTATCGGTAGTACTGCAATCCGTGTTAGGCACGTTGCCTAAATTGATTTGCACTTTAGTTACTGAATGCGGATTATTAGTGTTTGTAAGATGCGCCAGCAGGTTAGATCCATTTGTCGAAATCCAGTTAACTGCGCTATCATAGGCTGCTTTTAGAGCAGTTGTCAGCCACCCTCGACCACTCGTCTCTGATATATCATTCGCCGTCAGATTCACGTCAGCCGTAAGATCTTGTCCATTTATCTTACGCGTATTTTGGACGTAACTAGAAAGATCTATCTTTTGTGTCTCGAGCTTTTGCGCGGTGGTTCCGTCCCACCAGTAGTCAGGAACGTCGGTAGCCCGAATAAGTAGATTGTCACCTATATTTAGAGTAGAGGCATTTGCTGGAATGGCCAACCAAGCATTCATCGCATCTACCGTGTCAAACACTCTCGCTTTACTCCTGCCTTCCGCGATAGATCGAGCGGCGTCTATGTTGGTCTGTAAGGTATTATCCGCAGCAGCTCTTGCATTCGTCTCATCAGTAATCCTTCCGGACAGAGCTTCGTCCGCAGTGGCCCTATCTGCTACTTCAGTCTCTAAAGCGGCTTGTATGGAGGAGTCCACAGTCTGACGAGTAGATGCTTCGTTGTCAATGTTGGTCTGTAACGTCTGATCTGCCTGCTGACGAGTAGATGCTTCGTTGTCAATGTCGGTCTGTAACGTCTGATCTGCCTGCTGACGAGTAGATGCTTCGTTGTCAATGTCGGTCTGTAACGTCTGATCTGCCTGCTGACGAGTAGAAGCCTCATTTGTGAAATCCTGATTACTTGCTGAGTCAGTATTCTCCCTAGCTCGCGCTTTTTGCTCTGTCGATAGATTTTGAGCAGTATATAATACAGCTGGTTGGCTTTCCGCCCCGCCGCTACCCTGAACAAACACGAGTTCTATTACAAGGTCAGGAGACGCTGTGAGTTCTATGATAGTATCGGACATTAGCTTTCGTTTTTGGTAGTTATTCTGGAAAGGCTCCCTATTTGAATGCCCTCTTGCATATTGAATTTGCCGTCGGTAACATCCCCAGAAGTTTGAGCGATATTGATGTCTACGTTTATTGCTCCGGGTGCCATAATGCGCGTAGAACTTGAGTCTACAACTGCCTTGTACTCTGTTTCTGATACACGTACAAGTCGAGTATAACCTGTCGCAGTATCTTTGCTGAATCGAGCGATCACGCAGCCATCTGTGTATACATTAACGTGCAAAGCGGCCAAATTGTCTATGTTTAGTTTTGTCGTTTTTGCCGGATCCGTATAAATGACTATCGAGAAAGAAAAGTCATCACCCTGTCTTTTTGATATGCTGCTCATATTGAATTTTTTAAAAAAGGCGATGCCGAAACATCTCAACATCGCCTTTTATATTATTGCGTAGTCTTAGACTCCTGCGGTCTTATCAATGCAGTTGAAAACATTTTTAACATCTCCGAGAACATAGATAGGTACATTATAAGGGCGGGCTGTTTGCTTCCAAACGAGCGTCATGGACCATACTACTTCGCTGTCTACATCGTCTGAAACTTCGTCTTTGGCAACAGCAGACTGCAAGGTAGTTGTTCCTGCCCGGAGTTCTGACCCCGTAATAAAAGCGGGTACATAATCAGTTGCATTCTCTTCAATTGCATCATAAAAGGTCGCATTACCCTTATGGTTTGGGTCATTGATGACAACCGTGTGAGTCTTACCGATGGTCTTTTCCTTGACATCACCGAAACCGGTAGTGGTAATAGGCGCACCACCATCGTAGGTACCACGTACTTTCGGGAATGTCTTAATCAGACCGGCTTCTATCTGAGTTTCCCACCATGCTTTTGTTTCAATATTTTTAGTCGTAGCGGGAGTTACGACTGTTGCCAAAGCAGATAATAGCGACTTATGAATAAGCGCCGCTCCGCGTATACGTCCTTTCTCTGTATCTTCGCAAGGATCACAGATATAATCGGGGATTGTTCCACCGTTACAAGTCTTATAAGCTATAGCCATACTTTTTATTAATTAGAAGTTGTTATACATTCACGATCGAATATGTATTGTATTTTATAACGCACCGAAAAGAGAAACATAGAAGAAGGTATGTAGAAGGGTACGCCCTTAAATTCACTAGAAAAAACACTTACTGCGTCAAAATTGGATTGTACGAGTTTAGCTGCTTTGGGTATAGCCGGAATAATAATAGTTCGTTCAATATCCTCGGCGCGTTTACTGAAATAAACCGGGCGACCCCATGCGATCACAACTACTTCGGCTACTTCAACATCTTGATTAGAGTCGCCGTATCCCTTCACGGTAGAGTATGTTTTGCCAAGGAGCCTATGATAGCAACCAAAGAAATTATCATCGTCAATAAAAGGATAATCGCCTTCCCCTGTAAGATCTATTTCAGCTGGGTAAGTTTGACCCTCCTCTCCGAGGGGTTTGCTTACAATAGGATCACAAAGACCGTAGCATTTTGCTGCTATGCCAAGCTCTGAAGCTCTATGCTCGATAGCCTCGTTAATAGAACCGATAATATCACTTAATACTATTTTCGACATAGCTTTGTGCAATTGATTTGACAATCTCTTTTTCCTTTATGGAAAGAGCCCATATAGCTTTTTTGTATCGAATCTGATTCCACAATGCCTTGTCCAGATTCTTCCGATTAGAATAGCCTATCGCGTAGCCTCCTTCAATCTTCTGGACTTGCATGTCGCTTTCCATTTGTCTGGTAAGCGACAGAATTACCCGAGAATCTGTGCCCCTATTGAACTTGCGTCGTTTCTTCCCGATATTGGCCCCTTTAGAGTATCTACCAGCGGACGTTACAGCACCTTTCTTGTTTGTCTTTGAATCCGAGTAAGTTCCCGAACGATACTTTAGATAACTATCCGAGTATACCCCGATTTGCGATTCATCAGAAGCTTTGCCCTGCTGGTGAACTCGCACCTTAATCTCAGCCATTACATTAATAGCGGCATCTCGCACTATTTTGTCTTGGACTTCCTCTGAAAGGTTTCTTAGTTCTTCGGCAATATCCGAGCACACGCTTGTTAAACCTACCTCGATCATGGCGCCGTATATGTAACGGAGATAAAGCCGTTTGGTTCTACGGGCATAATCTTGGTTATATCTAAGCCTGATACAGCTTCTGACAGCTCTCTCATAAAGTCGTTGTCAAATTCCGCTTTTATTTCTCGGACTCTTCCGAGATCAAGTGTCGTTGTTCTATTTATGCGTTGTGACCCGAGAGCTTGAGAAAGCGTCTCGCTGCCGTATAGCAGCAAGAACGCTTCAGCTAACAGCTCTTTATTTTCGCATATCAATGATTCTACTGTTTCTCTATCATGTACCTTAAAGCATCTGTTTAATTCAGCAGTAAACTTCGTCCGAAAAGCACGTATGGTTCGACTTTCAACACCTTTCATCATGTCCTTGTAGGCTCCTTGCGCGGGAGCTATGCCATTTAAAAAGGCAACGGTTATAAGAGGAAGAGAGGTGAGGTACAGGCCTGAATCGCCTGTACTCTCATCGACTCCTACAAAACCGACTAAACAATCCAAAGTTTCTACCATTGAACTAATGCCTAAGTATTATCAAGTTGCCGGAACTTCCTTGGTATTAACAGGAGCTGCTGCAGTGTTTACAATGTTAGCGTTAATCGTATCACTCTCAACCGCGCCAATATAATGCAGAGCCCCATTAAAACCAGATAAGCGGTCAGTGGCAGCAAACATATCCGCTGGTGCATTAAACAAGCCATACGGTTTGCTCAGAGTGATTCCCCAGCCTCGGTCAGCAACCAAAGTGTTATTCGTATCGTACACTGGGCAATCGTGATACTTGAGCTGCGCGTCAAAAGTCAACGTGCTAAGTGTACCATTCGCCAGCTGTACAGGTACCGGAATGGTAAAGAAGATAGAGCCTCCTTTTACGCCTGCATAAGTGCCAACATTTTTGTTAAAGTCGACTAAGCCAACTAAGCCGGGAGCGAATATACCAAAGTGGTTAGCACCCCATTTTGAAATGGACCCAAGGTCGTTATAAACCTTAAGATTAGCTGCTCCGAATCCGTTGTTATCCAAACCGGTTTTTAAAGATTGAAGAGTGGTAAATGCTTGAATCGCGCCATTACCCACAATCAAAGGGCTTCCAACAGCTTCATTCATTTGGTAATCAAGCATCATTTTTACAATGCCGTCGCTCATCCGAGGAATGTTTCCAAAGTTCAAAGTATGGGCATTAGCATCGCCGTAGGCGATGTTCTTGCCGAACTTAGTAGCTTGCGCACTTAGCAAGTTAGAGTTCATCTTCTGAACCAAGGCATTCACTTTAATGACGATTGTCTCATAAAGGCCCATCATCAGAGGCGCGGCGGGAGTTCCAGCAGTTTGCGTTTGAGTAGCCTCGTCCTGATACTTCCGCATGTCTGCATCTGAGATGAAGATTCCTATTTTTGAAAAAAGAGGTCGGGTAATATCTGTTTCCTTCCACTCTGCCGTGATTGGAGTTTCGCAATCATCTACGTCAGTAGCTTGGCTTTCAAGTCCACGCTGTTGATAACGAACTTTCAAAGTATTTATCCTGTCCGCTCTGTATTTGTGCCAAATTGCTAATCTGCAATGTGGTCGGGTTTTCGAGCAACATCTGCAAAAAACCTACAGGCGTCACCATATACTGAGGGTTGTTTAACCCCGAAATAGCCCCTATGTTGATTAAAAGGGCTTGTACAAAACCTACTAAATTCATTATTCAGTTTTTAAGTCAGCTATAGACGCTGCTATCGCGGCATCTACGCGCTGAGTGTTCTGTTGCCCTCCACCGGCAGGTATAGTTACCGGAGCTACGGGCGGGGTATTCGGGGGCGTGTTACCTCCGCTAACAGCCAACAGTTTCTTGTCGGCCAAAACCTTGTTGGTAAAGTCCTCAAAGGTTGTAGGTCGATTATCTTGATAAAAATCAAGATCAGGCGACCCGGCCTGCTTCAATTTAAGAACACCATTATCGCGAACAATCTTGGCGCCCGCTGATTGAAGAGTAGAATCCACGAGTGTTTTAGCGATAGAGGCATTTTCAGCAGCTGTCAAGTCTTTATTGGCATATGATTTACCTTTCAGAAGAGACTCTACACTTAAATTGATAAGCTCTTGAGAGTGTTTAGCTGTCAACTCGCCAAACTCTCTATCCTTGTCGCCTTTTAGAGCAACGATTTGAGAATTTAGCTGTTTAATTTGGGCTTCATACTCTTCTTTCTTTCCGGCATTTCCTTCTTCGCCCTTTTTCACTTTTAGAGTTTTGACGGCTTCTTTAAGCTGTTTGATCTTTCCATAAGTGTTTTTCTCGTTTTTAATCGAGGTTAAAACATCTTCATCAAGATCTAAGTCAGCAATAAGCTCGCTGTCAACACCATTTAAAGCTTGACTGAAAAAATGCGTTTTCAGAGAGGCGTTGTTTTTCGCACTTTCGAGCGACAATAAACCGCTATCCAGCGAAGACGCGAGATCGTCGCTAATATCACGATTTGCAAGTTCCGAGTTAGATAGCAAGGCGACTAACGCGGGATCGTTTTGCTTCCCAATTTTGGAAGCCTGTTTGGTTAAAAATTCCCCAAGGGTCATACGTATGTAGTTTAAAATTAATCCGGATAAACCTCTTTTACTTCGGCGATTGTTGCGGGTTCCACCGTGCAGCCTTTTTGCCTCTCATAAAAGGCTTTGTTAGCTACGGGAATTATGCTCGAAGCATCGCCCGACGTTACCTTTATGTAAAGGTCTGAGATTGCTTCGGAGCTCTCCATATCAGGAGCTGGTGTCTCAGGAGCTGGTGTCTCAGGAGCTGGTGTCTCAGGAGCTGGTGTCTCAGGAGCT
>Ga0065701_1040529_pt1 | contig 13321 bp, 15 predicted proteins | sample Biomet1_FD_59088 | JGI IMG/M metagenome (GOLD analysis project Ga0065701, IMG submission 59088) | Microbial communities from bioreactor (seeded with anoxic lake sediment) at LBNL, California, USA - Biofuel metagenome 1 version 3... | ecosystem: Engineered > Bioreactor > Anaerobic > Unclassified ...
AAGCCGTAAAAAACATAGCAAAGCAGACAGTGACCGATTATCCTTGCTTCGGCAGGGTGACGTTCACTTCTGCAAAAGAAGCCGTCGTCCTGTCTGTTCTGCTATACCTATATACATGAGAATGCCGCGAAAAGGACAGTGTTTAGGTACGGAATTAGTCCTTAGTCGGCTCTCAGAGGCGCATTGAGAGAGGTGGATGATAATTTACATTACCTTCACTTCTTCATTCAACGGGTATGACAAATCGAGTGAAAGGGTGATATTTATGCCTATGCTGTTTGGCGATTTGTTTGACTTGAACCGAGACGGGAAACTGGATCCGGTGGAACAGGGTATGGAGTTCATGCTTCTGGATGAATTGATGAACGAGAAAGACGATGCCGGCGAAAGCGAAAAGGATGAGGAGGACGAGTGAGCGTGATGTTTGGCGGTAAAAAGCAGCCAAAGAAAAAGCAGCCGCAGCGGCCGTTGACTCGTAAGGAGCAAAAGCAGCTCAAAAAAGAAAAAAGCCGCCAGGAGTTTGAGCGTGACCTGGACGGCATAATCGAGATGGATATGCTGGAAGAGGAGGAAGACTGGTAAATGGGCCATGCTACCAATGAAATAATAGATAAAGCAATTGTGTTTGCGACGGAAAGGCATGCCGGTGCTGTACGGAAAGGTACAGGCCGGCCATACATTCTGCACCCGTTGGAGGCAGCAGTCATTGTTGAAACTATGACGGAAGACGCTGAGGTCATCGCGGCTGCCGTATTGCACGATGTCATGGAAGATGCCGGCGTGACATATGCGGAGCTTGCGCAGAAGTTAGGGCCGCGTGTGGCCGACCTTGTCTCTGTGGAAAGTGAGAACAAGCGTACTGATCGTCCTGCGGAGAGCACCTGGAAGATAAGGAAGTCCGAAACGCTGGAAAGGCTTAAGGACGCACCTATCGAGGAAAAGATGATTACACTGGGGGATAAGCTGTCCAATATCAAGGCGATATACCGCGACCAGGCAGAACTCGGCGATGCACTTTGGAGTAGATTCAACTGCAAGGATAAGTCCGAGCACGAATGGTATTATCGCAGCATCGCGGAACGTACCAAAGAATTGGATGGCACCTTGGCATGGCAGGAGTATATTGCTTATCTGGATAACGTGTTCGCTGAGAACTATTGCTGATGTAAGCTCAGAAGTCTTCACGGAACCCTGATCGACTGCTACGATACAGCTATAGCCAGGTGGTATTGGCGCATTGGCGCATTGTAGTATAGTTATACGCATTAGAACATTGATATTAAGACTTTAAAAGTGAAAGACGAAACACATGAATGTTTTTGCAGTCTATTTTAGTCCTACGGGAACAACAAAGAAAATTGTTTTAAAGATTGCAAGCAAATTGGGATATGATTTTCAGGTGAAAGACTCCACCTTACCGCAGAATCGCACTGAAACATTGAGCTTTTGTGAAAAAGATGTGGTTGTATTTGGCGTTCCGGTTTATGCGGGACGTGTGCCGAATGTATTACTACCCTTTTTGAGAGAACGGGTAAACGGAAATGGGGCACTAGCTGTTCCGGTGGTCTTGTATGGGAACCGCAATTATGACGATGCACTCATTGAACTTCGTGACATATTGGAGGAAACCGGCTTTCACACGATTGCAGCCGGAGCTTTTATAGGCGAACATGCTTTTTCAAAAAAATTGGCGGCGGGAAGACCGGATGATGCAGATCTGCGCCTTGCGGAAAAATTTGCAGAAATGGTTTTAGAGAAAATGCAAAGCAACAAACCAATTAGTCCTGTTTATGTGCGAGGAGAATCTCCCATCAGACCATATTTTGTTCCTCGCGACCGTCAGGGAAATGCGGTTAATATTCTGAAAGTTAAACCAGTGACGCTTGAATCTTGTACGGGTTGCGGTATATGTGCAGCTGTATGTCCTGTGGGCTCTATCAGAACAGATAATTATTCTGAATTTTCGGGGATATGTATTAAATGCGGTGCATGTATAAAAAATTGTCCAGTTGGTGCGAAGTGTTATACTGATGAAAATTTTCTCTATCATCAGCATGAATTAGAAGAAAGTTATGCCAGGCGTGCAGAACCTGAGCTTTTTATATAGCATTAGTTTTCAATGAAGTAGAAGAAACCCCATACAGCAAAAAAGTGGTTAACAGATAATTCTTCAATTGCTCCTATCATTTCGTACGTACTGACATTATGAGCATAAGGTGAGAGTATTATAGGAGGATTAGGAGGCAAGAATGTGAAGATTGTGATCATACATGGACAAAACCATAAAGGCAGCACTTATCATGCAGCAAGGATGCTGGCCGAAAAGATTACAGCAAAGCAAGAAATTACAGAGTTTTTTCTGCCGAAAGATTTGAATCATTTTTGCATGGGCTGCTATCAATGTATCGAGGATGAAGAAAAGTGTCCATTTTACGCGGAGAAGCGAATTATTACTGATGCTATGGAGAGCGCTGATTTACTCATTTTTGCTACACCAAATTATTGTATGGGTCCATCTGCATCTATGAAAGCGCTGTTAGATTTGATGTTTGACTACTGGATGTCGCATCGTCCAAGAGAATGGATGTTCAGCAAAAAGGCCGTTATTATATCCACAACTGCTGGGGCAGGGGCCGGACAGGCCATAAAAAGTGTGAAAAAGTCTCTTTTCAATTGGGGAATTCCCTATATAAAAAGTTATGGTATCAGTGTCCAGGCAATGAACTGGGCCGGAGTAAAAGATAAGAAGAAAGCGAAAATTGATAGAGATTTGACGAAACTAGCTGTAAAGCTAAAACATACCGAAACGCCGAGAGTTGGGATAAAAACAAAATTTGTTTTCCGTATGATGGCAAATATGCACAGCGCCGGGTGGGACGCTTCTCCTACGGAAAAGCAATATTGGAAAGAGCGTGGATGGCTTGGCAAAGAACGGCCATGGAAGTAGGAAATGTACTACGTTAAGTCATCCTATATGGAAATCTCGAACGGCACCGTTGGCACCCCGTTTTCAGTTTGTATGTCGTTTTCGAAAGCCCAGCCAGAAAGCCGGGCCGGGTGCATCAGGACGAATTCATCGTTCATGCCACCAAATTCATCGCCTTCAGCAAAGGCTCCGGGAAACTTTTCGCGGTAGGAATCTCGCAGAGCTTTGTTCTCCGTCAGCATGGTCGCTCCGCGAAACTCCGCCGTGGCTTCCGCGAAAAAGCCCCTGGCGGCGATACAGCAATTGGGATTTGCCCTGAGCTGTTTATATTTTTTTGAGTTTGGGGACGTAAAGATCAAGATCGCGCCCTCATAATATACTGGGCTGACCACCCGCATGGTCACGCGCCCCTCTGCGGCTGTTGCCAGCGTGATGGTCATGTCTTTTTTGATCGCTTCCCAAAATTGCTCTAGCTTATCCATGAAATCTCTCCTTACATATCTTTGTTGAGCTTTCGCTTGATCGCCAGAATTTTTTTATAATCATCGAACATGGTCGCATCAAGCGGAAACATGATCCATTTGCCGTCGTGGTAGGTGGTAGCTTCGTCGTAATAGCTGCACACCTTCGGAGAAAAGCACTGCCGCTGTGCTTCAAACTTTTTCTGTTCTGCGCCGCCTAGGATGACCATGAAGCCTGCGCAATCCTCCTTGGCATACAGTGCACAGAGAGTCTTTCCACCGCGGCGGTATTTGTACTCGTGTGTCCACTTTTTACCGCCGCTGTTCCACGCTCGTTCCATGTCGTATAGTCCATCGATTACACTGCAGAGATCATACCAAATTCTATAACACTCCGTGCCGATCAGTTTTTCTATATCTTCCTTTGTTGGGGACGAATACGATGATATATGCTCTCTCGATGTAGTCATACGTTTTCCCCTTTCCTGCGGATCTCAATGGCATGAGGTGGCTGCTGACCTGACTCCAAAAACTGAGCCAATAGAAAAGTTGGTCATAATGTGATAAAATGCAAATAGAGTGATTCATATGAACAAAAGGTTCAGTGAGTAATAGATCAACAGGATTCTAAGAGCACGAAGCAAATAGCCCTTGGAGAGGGGCTCTAAATACTACTACTTGTATACTGGCGAGGACATACTTATGGCTTGTACAACTATTCTGGTTGGGAAAAAAGCATCCTATGATGGTTCTACCATGATCGCACGAAACGATGATTCCGGTTCTGGCCATTTTACCGTTAAAAAATTCGTAACGATCCATCCCGAGGAGCAGTCCGCAACCTACAAATCCGTGCTATCCCATGTGACAATTGAACTTCCCCCAAACCCCATGCGGTTTACGGCAGTACCGAATGCGGTAGAAGGCGAGGGCATTTGGGCCGCCAGCGGTGTGAATGAGGCAAATGTCGGCATGACGGCCACGGAAACCATTACTTCCAATCCGAGAGTGTTGGGAGCGGACCCGCTGGTCGAGTATCATCCGGCGCGGGACGGACAGCCTGAAACTACCGGCGGCATTGGCGAGGAGGATATCGTTTATATCGTGCTTCCTTACATTAACAGTGCTCGTGAAGGTGTTGAAAGGCTGGGCGGCTTGCTTGAAAAGTACGGTACCTATGAGATGAACGGCATTGCCTTTCAGGATGTCAATGAAATCTGGTGGATGGAGACCATCGGCGGCCATCACTGGATCGCCAGAAAGTTGCCGGATGATGTTTATGTCGTGATGCCGAATCAGTTGGGACTTGATCGGTTTGATCTGGAGGATGCACTTACCGAAAAGAAAAACTATATGTGCTCAGCTGATATGAAGGAGTTCATTGAGGAGAACCATCTGGATTTATCGCTGAACGGAAGCCTTAATCCGAGAGACGCTTTTGGAAGTCACGACGACGCGGATCATGTTTACAATACGCCGCGCGCCTGGTTCATGCTGCGGTACTTTAACCCTCGCACCAAAGTGTGGGACGGCCCGGACGCGGACTACACGCCGCGTTCCGATGACCTGCCCTGGTGCATGGTGCCGGAGAAAAAAATCACGCCGGAGGACGTAAAATACGCGCTGTCCTCTCATTATCAAGGAACGCCGTATGATCCCTATGAAAGAAATGGCGATCCAGCCGTGAAAGGCGTCTTCCGCTCAATTGGCATCAACCGAAACGACTGTATAGCTTTGATCCAGATGCGCCCGGATATCCCGGAGGAGTTCCGCGTGGTGGAGTGGATCGCTTTCGCATCCAACGCCTTCAATGTGATGGCACCTTTTTATGCCAATGTGTCCGCAACACCGGGCTATCTTGCCAATACGACAAAAGAGGTCTCGACCGACAATTTCTACTGGTCCAGCCGCCTGATCGCTGCTATGGCGGACGCGTCTTACAGTAAGTCGGTTTTCCATATTGAGCGATATCAGCTTGCCGTACAGTCCAAAGGACATGCGCTGATCGGCCAATATGATGAGAAGCTCCGGCGGGAAGCGAATATTACAAAACAGGCCGCCCTTCGGGAACAGGCCAATCAGGAAATCGCAGATATGTTAAAGAAAGAAACCGCTGATACATTGGACAAGGTTCTCTTCGAATTGAGCAGCCAGATGAAGAACGCCTATTCTAGATCAGACGCTTGATTGGAACACGGGATCAACCATATTCTTTTGGAGACCACTTCGGTTTGCTTGTGGATGCGGCGTAACGCTGGGATGAACTCTTGTTAAAGTCTTCTAGGCTTATGAGCCTTGCAGTTTGTTTCACATGCCAAGACTATTTGGCGCACATTTGGCGCACGCGCTGCACAAAAAGCCACGAAACACTGCCTTGTAACAACAAATGAAAATTAATTCCAAAAACCGGAAACCATTGAAAATAATATTTTGAGGGACAGCAGAAAACCCTTGTTATACCAACGCTTACAGGGCCCTATCATTTTTCTTTGCATAAGGAACCGCCGTCTTGTAGCAGGCAGCGGTTCAGCATACTTTTAATAATTTACCACCACTCTCTGAATGCTGGAGGCGGTGCTGATGCCGTGGGGTGCAGGCAACTCTCCGCTTTTTAGCGATTTCAGAAAAGGGAAGACCCCAGTCGATCTTACGCAAACAATATTACCCGGACAAAGCACCGGAGGATTGCCATGTGCCGAGGTACTTTTGATTTAATATCCGCTTGATATTGTGCTGAACCGCTGCCTGCTACAAGGCGGCGGTTCTTTTTCGCTTACGAATATATTTTCCTCGCCATAAGTCTTCTGTCAGATCCAAGAAGTAACCATATCTATTATTTCTTAAATTTCTTTAGCTTACCTATGATAGCTTCTTTAATCATAGGGTCACGAAAAGCAAAGACCGCGTTCCAAAGGAATACAACCATTACGCAAAAAATCAATGCAATAAATGAATATTGCCATCCCCGTCGATTAACAAGTACACGCAATAGCGCAACCGGTAGCCACAACAGAATATAGTTCTTAATCGGGACAACGTTTTTTCCAAACCAGCGGCATACTGAAAAATACTTTATACCACCTTCAACCACAGCCTGAATGCAAAGACCATATATAGCAAATAAGGGTTTCTTACGGAGAATTACCCATACTAGAATCATTATACCTATGGAAATCCACTGGTTCCAATTACAGATCTTTTCATTGCCGGTCATCTGGAGCATGCCGGTCACCGGACCAATACCAGCAATGATCAAAAGGCTTATCGCTGTCCCAGTGAAAATCGCAGAATACTGCTCCAGTTCTGGACTGAACATCTTCAAAAACAGATGAGGAAATCCTATAAGCACAGCGCCAATGGTACCAATGAACACCATCTGGATCCGCACAATCATCAGATAGGACTGCTCCAGCTTTTCCCGCTCCCCATTCTTATACAAACGCGAAAATTCCGGGAGAAATACCTTCGCCGTTGGTCCAGAGATAAAATTGATAAATCTCTTAACGATTGAAATGATCCCGGTAAATCCGGCTGTAAAAGCACCACCAACCGCAAACTGTAAAATCGTTGGAGAATAACTAATCAAGCTATTCGCAACATCAGATACCTGATACTCCACAAGTTTCCTCATCGGAACCTTTACTTCCGCTGTTCCGGGTTTCAGCTGCTCCCTGCGTGATGCAAACCAGCAGAGCATTGTCACAAATTGCAGCCCGTAGAGCCCCAACAAAATAAGACCTGTAGCTGTATTCAGTTTAATGGTTGTAAAGACCCCGATCAACAATACCAATCTGCCAAACAAATATTCACCTAACAGTGCCGGTAATTGATTACCTCTGGAAAAGAACACGCTACTGGTATCGAATGCAAAATAGTAGATATAAAGAATAATGCCCGCCAACACGCCGTATGGATTTCTCATAATGGTGAATGAAACCACTATCACAGCAATGATTGGTGTCACATATCTCAATATGTATTTTTTTTTAAAATTCAAAAGGCTGGATACCGGGGTAGACAAATAAAATGTATTCAGCTTGATAATGCCAGAGAACAGGACAAAGTAGGCCCCTTCGATCAGGCTAATAAAAAAAGTATAATTACCATACTGACTAACACCAACCCCGTTTGTTATCAGCATTTGAATTGCAATCTCAATCACAGCGGAAATCGCCTTGATGCCGATGCTCAATATCATAGCTAAAACCAGTTCCAAAGGATTCCTCCTGCTGTTAGAATATAATTTTCTCAATTATTATTTGATATACTCTTTTTTCTCATAAGTTTTATGTAATAATTCAAAGAATATAAAACCCCTCTTTGTATTATGGAAGTTGAATCTGCAGTTATCTCTTTTTGCATTTGATATTACCTATTATCTAACAATGCAAAATCGGCATCATAATACATATCTTTTATTCTTTCACAGCAGCTTTAAATCCATACGGTTTGATTCGTTCTTGTCCAACCGTCTCACATTTATGTATATCAGGAATCACAGCTTTTAACATATTTGAAAGTTCTTCGGTGTTATCGGGATTGAACAAATACTTGTAATCATCCCCAAGTAAATCTACGTTTCCTCGAATTTTCGATGCAACACAGGCCTTTCCCGACGCCATCGCTTCCATCAAAGCCCCCGGTAGTCCTTCTTGATACGATGGAAAAACAAATATATCCGACTCAGCTAACAATTCTGGGATATCTGATCTAAACCCTAGCAAATGTATATTGGAAAGTTTGTGCTCAACGACATAGTTTTCAATCTGTTTTCTTAGGCCACCATCTCCACAAAGTAGCAAATGCGAGCTCTCAATCTTTGCGTTTTCAAACGCTTGAATCAAACGCATCTGATTTTTTCGGTCTATCATCTCTCCAACAGAAATATATACTATACTAGATTTATTGATTCCCAGTTCGTTTCGAATATTACTCTTGGTTTTGCCACAAAATCGACTTGTATCCACTCCAACGCCGTGGATTAACTGCACTCGACCATTTTCCTTTAGCTTGAATTTTTGAGCTCTATTATAATCTTCATAATTAATTGTAATTAGAAGATCCGTAAAATGCGCCAACCACTTTTCTACTGGATAAAAGAACACCCAGTTTTTTTAGGTGCCCCCTTCCAGAAGTGGAATCCATGTACCATATATATTACATACGGAATATGCGCTTTTTCCGCGCATAATCTACCCAACACTCCGCCGATTGGAGTATTGCAATGAACACAATCATAGTGCTCATTGCGCATCAATATCAAAAGTTCTCTATAGGCTTTAATGTTTTTTCTTGCAAGAGGATTCCGGTCAAAATCAATGTGCACGGCTTTAATACCATACTGTTCACAATCCTCTTTGTACCCCTGCAGATCGGCATGTTCCATATTGCTGGCCAGAGTAAACTCAATGTCAAGTTCTCTGGCAGCTACTATTGCTGATCGCATAAAACCATTAATTCTTTTTCCCGAAAGGCTGGTAATATAAAGTAATTTCATTTTCTGTCCTTGTCTTTATATCATTAAGCTCAGGGTATGCTTGTCCTCAATTTCCCTTGGTTATTAAGAACTTGACCAATACACTCAAGTATAAAGAATTTTTTGTGTCGTTTTCTAGACTTTTTGTGTGCATTTACTTTACTTTCCCTGATTTTCTTTATCTGTTTCGCTAGCCCTGCAATCACCAATCGGGTGCTCGGCAACGGTTACCATGACTTTCGGCAATGAGAATGCTTGCTGCATTGACTTTCCATATGTCTTGTCATATATATTTACATATGCTATAATTTGATCCTGCAGCAATATATGTGAGTAACATTTTAGAGATAAGAAAGTTGGAGCAAGTACATGGTTTTACTGGCAGAAGAGATCAAAAAGCTGAAGCAAGAAAAAGACGCCGTCATCCTATCCCATTACTATGTGGACAGCGACGTGAAGCAGATCGCCGACCGGATCGGTGATTCCTACTATCTGGCGGAGGAAGCGACCAAAGTCCCCAACAGGACGATCGTGCTGTGCGGTGTCACGTTCATGGGTGAGAGCGTAAAACTGCTGAATCCTGAAAAGACGGTGCTTTTGGCTGACAGGACAGCCGCCTGCCCTATGGCGGCGATGTACAGCATTGAGGAGATTAAGAACATCCGAAGACAGTACGACGACGTTGCGGTCGTCTGCTATATCAATTCCACCGCGGAGTTGAAAAGTTATTCGGATGTCACGGTTACATCGGCAAACGCGCTGCAGATTGTAAGATCGCTGCCGAATAAAAACATCTACTTTGTGCCGGACGAAAACCTCGGAAAATATGTTGCGTCGCAGGTTCCGGAGAAAAACTTCTTGTTTTACAAGGGATTCTGCCATGTTCACGCCGCCATCACGGCGTCAGAGGTGACAAAACTCAAGCAGGAGCATCCCGCCGCTCAGGTGCTTGTACACCCCGAATGCAGACAAGAGGTCATTTCTCTGGCAGATTACGTCGGCAGTACGTCCGGCATGCTCCGTCAAGCGGCATCAAGCGGTGCGGAGAAATTCATCGTCTGCACGGAGGGGGGTATACTTTATGATCTCCAAAATCGGAACCCGGAAAAAAAGTTCTATTTTCCCGGATATCCGCTTTGCTACAGCATGAAGAAAATCACTCTCGAAGGTGTCAGAGACGCCCTCCTGACCGGCAACAATGAAGTGACTGTGGACGGCATGTACGCCGAGAATGCCCGGGCGTCCCTGAGAAAGATGCTCGAACTCTCCCGTTCGTAGAGCAGGTGAAAAATGAATATAAAGACAGACGTATTGATTATTGGAAGCGGCGTTGCGGGCCTGTTCTGTGCTCTTAGCCTCCCCGCCGGCCTGAGAATCACCATCTTAACCAAGGACAAGACCGAGAACAGTGATTCGTTTCTGGCGCAGGGCGGCATCTGCGTAGAAAGAGGCGACGGAGATTATGAGAGCTATCTCGAAGACACCATGAAAGCCGGCCACTACGAAAACGACGAAGCCGCGGTCGGCACCATGATACGCGCCTCCCGCGAGGTCATTTCGGACTTGATCGGTTATGGTGTGGATTTTGCTAAAAAAGACGGAGCGTTCTTATTTACGCGCGAGGGAGGCCATTCCAAACCACGGATATTGTTCCATGAAGACGCCACCGGAAAAGAGATCATGACCAAACTCATTGCCGAAGTTGGCAGACGTAAAAACATTGAAATCCGCGAGTTCGAATCCATGATTGACATCCTCTGCACCGGAAACGTATGCTGCGGTGCTGTGTCAAGAACGCAAAATGGTGAGATCAAATATTACATTGCGCCTTGCACCGTGTTTGCGTGCGGGGGCGTCGGCGGGCTTTACCAGCACTCCACAAATTTCCGGCACATCACAGGAGACGGGATAGCGATTGCGCTCGACCACGGCGTTGAAACAGAGCATGTCAACTATGTGCAGATACATCCCACCACTCTGTATGCCCCCGAAGCCGAGCGGTGCATCCTGATTTCCGAATCCGTGCGGGGAGAGGGCGCCGTTCTCTACAGCGTTCATATGGAGCGGTTCACGGACGAGCTGCAGCCGCGCGACGTTGTGACAAAAGCGATTCTAAAACAGATGGAGAAAGACCATAGTCCCTATGTCCTGCTGGACATGCGGCGTCTAGGCAAGGATAAAATCCTGTCTCATTTTCCAAATATTTATGACGCCTGCCTGCAAAAGGGCTATAATGTGCTTGAAAAGTGCGTCCCTGTCGTCCCGGCGCAGCACTATCTGATGGGCGGAATCAAGGTCGATCTGAACAGCAAAACGTCCATGGATCACCTCTACGCAGTCGGGGAGACGAGCTGCAACGGAGTGCACGGCGCAAACAGACTTGCGAGCAATTCACTTCTGGAAAGCCTTGTTTTTTCCAAGCGGGCGGCTGCGGAAATCGTGGACCTTCTTAAAACACAGCAGTTTTCCGCTTCTGGCATTGAACTTCCGGACAGCTCAAAATATGCAGATACAGATAAGATTAGTGAGCACTTCAAGTCCATACTCTGGGACAAGATAAGGAGCAATGCCGATGAATGATGTCACGATGATGCTGAACGTCGATGCTCACATTTTGCAGGCGCTCCGCGAGGATATAACGAGTGAGGATATAAGCACCGCCTCCGTGATAAGCAAATATAAAAAGGGCGAGGCAGACCTTATTTGCAAGCAGGACGGAATCGTCGCCGGTATCGGCGTTTTCTGTAGAGTATTTGAGCTTCTGGACCCGAATACGGAATTCGAACTTTCTGTGAAAGACGGAGATTCCGTAAAAAAGTCTCAGGTCATGGCGATTGTCAGAGGCGACATCCGAGTCCTTTTGTCCGGGGAGAGGACGGCCCTGAATTATTTACAGCATATGAGCGGGATTGCCACCTATACGCACTCGATGACTGAACTCCTCAAGGACAGCAAGATAAAGCTGCTCGACACGCGGAAGACGACTCCCACCATGCGGTTATTTGAAAAATACGCCGTCAAGGTCGGCGGCGGCTGCAACCACCGTTACAATCTCTCCGACGGTATACTTTTAAAGGACAACCATATTGCTGCTGCCGGCGGCATAACCGCCGCCGTCTCCTCCGCAAGAAAATACGCCTCTTTTGTGCACAAAATCGAAGTCGAAACCGAAAACCTCGACATGGTGAAAGAGGCTCTGGAGGCAGGCGCGGATATCATTATGTTGGACAATATGACGACCGATACGATGAAAAAAGCTGTCGCCATGATTGCAGGCCGTGCTAAAACCGAATGCTCAGGAAATGTCACGAAAGATAACATATCCAGCTATACGGATATCGGCGTAGATTATATTTCGAGCGGTGCGCTGACGCATTCGGCGCCCATCCTTGACATCTCGCTCAAAAACCTCCGCGCTATCTAGAAAGGAGCTGCGAACAAAATGACCGGTGAACAAAGGAGAAAAGAAATCCTTGCCTGTGTTATGGGCTCATCCCGGCCTGTGTCCGCCTCGCAATTGTCTAAGCAATTCTCGGTAAGCCGCCAGGTCATCGTTCAGGATGTGGCTTTGCTGCGCGCCGGGGAGTGCAATATCACATCGACGAGTCGGGGATATATTGTTCAGAAAGCTTCCGGCTGTAAGAGAATCTTTAAGGTGTGCCATTCCGAGGCCGATACCCGTGAGGAGTTGCAGACCATTGTTGACTGCGGCGGAAGTGTTGTGGACGTATTTGTAAACCACAGGGCATACGGCGTTATCTCCGCCCCCATGTCGATAAGATCACGGCTCGATATAGACGAGTTCATGAAAAGCCTTGAGACGGGCAAATCAACATTTCTCATGAACATAACTTCGGGATACCATTTTCACACGGTGGAAGCCCCTTCAGAGCAGATCCTCGACATTATAGGCTCCAGGTTGGAAGAAAGGCACTTTCTCGCACCTGTCCTGGATTATGAAAAGTCCATGCTCAAGAATAAAGATTAACGACATCCTATCAGAAAACCTGCTGCCGCATCGGAACTTTACGATTCCGGTGCGGCAGTTTTAAATGAGATAATGATGACTTTGGCACATACTTTGCTATATCTTTTCTGTTATACGGAGCTAAAAGGTCGGCTTTAAGACAACTCATGCGTGCCCCCCGCATGGTGCCAACCTGGCCCCGTAAAATTATAAGCATTTTTAAGAAGTAGCGAGGGTTGGCTCTAATAATTATTGAAGCAAAGTCAATTCACTCTCAATTTGCTGGGTGCTTTGTTCAAAATAAAAATAGTATTCCAGCATCTGTCGGGCAATGGTAGCCACGTTTGCGCCGGCACCGCCCTTTTCCACCACGACGGCGACGGCGATCTCCGGGTCGTCATAGGGGGCGTAGCAGACAAAGACAGCGTCGTTTGCGGTTGTGCCGGTCTGGGTCGTGCCGGTCTTGGCGGCAACTTTGGGGGTAAAGTCCC
>Ga0065701_1013449_pt1 | contig 13294 bp, 10 predicted proteins | sample Biomet1_FD_59088 | JGI IMG/M metagenome (GOLD analysis project Ga0065701, IMG submission 59088) | Microbial communities from bioreactor (seeded with anoxic lake sediment) at LBNL, California, USA - Biofuel metagenome 1 version 3... | ecosystem: Engineered > Bioreactor > Anaerobic > Unclassified ...
CGTGGAGATAGCCAGAATGGTTGGGATACAGATCAATTCCCTATTGATAATTTTGAATTGATTCAGGCTATGATGCAGATCATCCGTAATGGCGGTCTTGGAAATGGTGGAACAAACTTCGATGCTAAAACTCGTCGTAACTCTACTGACCTTGAAGATATCTTTATTGCTCACATTAGTGGTATGGATGCTTTTGCCCGTGCATTGGAAAATGCATCAGCATTGTTGAACGAATCTCCAATCTGCAATATGGTGAAAGGCCGTTATGCTTCTTTTGATGGTGGCAAAGGCAACGATTTTGAATCAGGCAAACTGTCTTTGGAAGATCTTCATGCTTATGCTGTTGCTAATGGTGAACCAACTCAGGTTAGCGGCAAGCAGGAATTGTATGAAGCAATTGTAAATATGTATTGTTAATCGTTCTGTTACGCCAAAGAACAAATATTCCGATATGCTGGTGAATGTTAATATTCCGGCATATCGGATCTTTTAATCGATGGCTTATTTTATTCTAATTCTAATAATATAAAAACATATGTCATCAAAAACAAAACAAGCAGGGTTATATCTTGCGTTGCTAACTTTAGTAGCAACTCTTGGCGGACTGTTGTTTGGTTATGATACTGCTGTGGTGAATGGAGCCGAAAAATCTTTGGTAGATTTCTTTATCAGTAATATTACAACCGACAATGCTTACGCGGTAAGTATGATAACCCAATATAAATTATTTGTAAGCACAATTGTAATTCTTGTACTTGCAATACTTTCATCACAGATATTCAAATTAGTAGGCAAAACTAAAGGCGGAATTACTGTTGCTGTATTATTTGTTATTGCTATTATCTGGATCATTAATTATGTAGCCAAAGCAATTCCAACAGATGCTATTGAACTTCAGGGAATGGCAGATTCAATCAAAGGATTTGTAATCTCCAGTGCATTAATAGGCTGTATTATTGGTGGATCTATTTCCGGTTTTATCTCAAACTCATTAGGACGTAAGAAGGGACTTTTTATTTGTGCCCTTGCTTTCTGTGTTTCGGCTATTGGAGCCTGGAACCCTGATGGTTTTAATTTCTTTTTTCTGAATGATGCTTATTCATTTGTAATTTATCGTATAATTGGCGGTTTGGGGGTAGGTTTGGCTTCAGCTCTTTCTCCTATGTATATTGCCGAAATTGCTCCGGCTGAGAGTCGTGGTAAACTAGTTTCCTTTAACCAATTTGCTATCATTTTTGGTATGCTGGTTATCTATTTTGTAAATTACTTTATTGCTAAGTCGGGCGATGCTCAGTGGCTTACAGAAACAGGATGGCGCTGGATGTTCTTCTCTGGAATTATCCCTGCCGGTATCTTCTTTATCCTGTTGTTTTTTGTTCCCGAAACGCCACGTTTCCTTATGATGAAAGGTAAGGATGAAAAGGCTCTCAGTGTATTGACAAAGATTGTGGGTGAAGAAAAGGCTACATCTGAAATAGCTGAGATTAAAGAAACACTCCACGAAAAAAGTTCGCCTTGGTTGTCATATGGCTGGGCTGTGATTGTTATTGGTATATTACTTTCTATATTCCAGCAGTTTGTAGGTATCAATGTGGTGCTTTATTATGCGGGAAACATTTTCCGTAACATGGGTGCGGATACAGATTCTTCTTTGCTACAAACCATTGTTGTGGGTGTTGTAAATCTTACATTTACCTGTGTAGCAATAGTTAAAGTGGATAAGTTTGGCCGTAAACCACTGATGATTATCGGTGCGTTGGGAATGGCAGTCAGTATGATCCTTCTTGGTTTTACTTTCTATTTCCAGACAGTAGGCATAGGTTCATTGATTCTTATGTTACTTTACACAGCTTCTTTTGCAATGAGTTGGGGACCGGTAACCTGGGTTTTGTTATCTGAAATATTCCCTAACTCAATTCGTGGTGCTATGTCTATTGCTGTAGCTGCACAATGGTTGGCCAATCTGATTATTTCATGGACATTCCCTATGATGAACGATAACAAATGGCTTTCAAGCATTTTCCACCAAGGATTTGCTTACTGGATTTATGGTGTAATGGGACTTCTGGCTGCATTGTTTGTTTGGAAGTTCTTACCGGAAACAAAAGGTAAGACTCTGGAGGAAATTGAAAAATTCTGGAAAAAATAATATTTTTTCTTCAATAAACTGATGAGGCGGAGTGATGGAATATTGCTCCGCCTTTTTTATATACTACTTAATATTTGAGGATATTTTCTAAAATAGTCTTACCTTTGCGAAACGATTAAAAGACATCACTTAAGATTATGACAAAGAAGATTGTATTACTCGGTTCCGGAGAGTTAGGGAAGGAGTTTGTTATTGCAGCTCAGCGTAAAGGACAGTATATCGTGGCTTGCGATTCGTATGCCGGAGCACCTGCCATGCAGGTAGCAGATGAGTGTGAAGTATTTGATATGCTGGATGGAGATGCATTGGAACGTGTGATAAAGAAACACCAACCTGATCTTATTGTACCCGAAATTGAAGCCATTCGTACCGAACGTCTTTATGAGTTTGAAAAGCAGGGAATACAGGTTGTTCCTAGTGCCCGTGCTGTAAACTTTACAATGAATCGTAAGGCAATCAGAGATTTAGCTGCAAAAGAGTTAGGCTTAAAAACGGCGAAATACTTTTATGCAACTTCATTGGAAGAGCTAAAAGCTGCAGCTGCAAAGGTTGGCTTTCCATGTGTAGTAAAACCTTTAATGTCTTCTTCCGGGAAAGGTCAGTCATTGGTTCGTTCTGCAGAAGAGCTTGATCATGCCTGGGAATATGGCTGTAATGGTAGTCGTGGTGATATAAAAGAATTGATTATAGAAGAATTTATCCAGTTTGATAGTGAAATTACTTTATTAACAGTAACACAAAAAGACGGACCTACACTTTTTTGCCCACCTATAGGACATGTACAAAAAGGAGGCGACTATCGTGAAAGCTTCCAGCCAGCACATATTGACCCCGCTCATTTAAAAGAAGCTCAGGATATGGCCGAAAAGGTTACCAGAGCTTTAACCGGAGCAGGAATCTGGGGTGTGGAATTCTTTTTGAGTCACGAAAATGGAGTTTATTTCTCTGAACTATCTCCTCGTCCTCACGATACTGGAATGGTAACCCTTGCCGGCACACAAAATCTAAATGAATTTGAACTTCATCTTCGTGCAGTCTTAGGACTTCCTATTCCAGGCATTAAGCAGGAGAGGGCAGGAGTGAGTGCTGTTATACTTTCTTCAATTGCCAGCAAAGAAGCTCCACGTTATAAAGGAATGGAAAATGTGGTGAAGGAAGAGGATACTTATCTTCGCATCTTTGGNAAACCCTTTACTAAAATAAATCGCCGTATGGGTGTAGTACTTTGTTATGCTCCTGTTGGATCGGATATGGATCAATTAAGAAACAAAGCAAAAGAGATTGCTTCGAGAGTTGAAGTATATTAGTCTGGCTTTATTCCTATTAAATTTATATTTCCTTGTACAAAAGAATTAATTCTTCTGTACAAAACAAAACATTCTTCTGTACAGAAGAATGTTTTGTTTTGTACAAGACTCTAATAGTTCNCCTATTTCTTTTTTAAATCCTCCCTTTAGTTTTAATTTTTTTCCACCACTGAACATCTTACTTATATATTTGTTAAATATAAAATACAAAATGATTATTTAACAAAATATTGTATGATGAATAAAACTGATATAGGGCTAATAGGCCTTGCAGTGATGGGTGAGAATCTCGCGCTGAATATGGAGAGTAAAGGATGGCGGGTTTCAGTGTATAACCGTACTGTAAAAGGTCAGGAAGAAGGCGTAGTGGAACGTTTCATCTCGGGACGTGCAAAAGGGAAAAACTTAGTTGGCTTTGATAAGATTGAAGAGTTTGTTGATTCCATTGCTATTCCTCGTAAAATTATGATGATGGTAAGGGCAGGCAGTCCTGTAGACGAACTCATTGATCAGCTTTTACCGCTCCTTTCTTCCGGCGATATTTTAATTGACGGAGGAAATTCAAATTATGAAGATACAACACGAAGAGTAAAGCGGGTTGAAGAGAAAGGTTTCTATTTCATTGGAGCGGGAGTGTCCGGTGGAGAAGAAGGAGCTTTGCATGGGGCATCAATTATGCCCGGAGGATCTTCTGATGGATGGTTCGACGTAAGACCAATATTGCAAAGTATTGCAGCCAAGGCTGAGGACGGCTCTCCTTGTTGTGAATGGATAGGTGGCGGTGGTTCAGGCCACTTTGTGAAAATGATTCACAACGGCATTGAATATGGTGACATGCAGTTAATCTCGGAAGCCTATTTTGTAATGAAGCGTTTGCTCGAAGCTTCCAATGAAGAGATGGCTGCTCACTTTGCAACCTGGAATGAAGGTAAACTGAAAAGCTATCTGGTAGAGATTACATCCCATATATTGAAACACAAAGATGCAGACGGAGAATACCTGATTGATAAAATATTGGATACAGCTGGTCAGAAGGGAACAGGAAAGTGGTCGGTAATTAATGCTATGGAACTTGGAATGCCACTTAATCTAATTGCTACAGCGGTATTTGAGAGGAGTATCTCTGCCCGGAAGGAACTTCGTGTTGAGGCTTCCCATGCATATAATAGGGAAGCTTCCGAAAAAACTTATGTTGATGACGAACTGATTAAAGAAATATACTATTCTCTTTATGCTTCAAAATTGATTTCTTATGCACAGGGATTTAATGTTTTAAAAGAGGCATCGGAAAAATTTGGATGGAAACTAAATTTAGCTTCTATAGCTCGCCTTTGGAGAGGTGGATGTATTATTCGTTCTGCCTTCTTGAACGATATTGCGAAAGCATTTGAAGAGGACTGGCACTTGGAGAATTTGTTGCTGGCTCCTTATTTCAAAAATGAAATTATGACTGCTTTGCCTTACTGGAAAAGATTGATTTCTGTTGCAGTCAAAGAAGAACTAACTGTCCCTGCTTTTTCATCGGCGCTTAATTATTTTTATTCCTTGACCACAGATAACCTGCCTGCCAATCTAGTTCAGGCACAGCGCGATTATTTCGGAGCACATACTTTTGAAAGGGTTGATTTGCCACGTGGCGTTTTTACTCACGAGAACTGGACCGGACAGGGAGGTGACACCAAATCAGGAAGTTATAATGCATAAAAAATGAATGTTATGAATATTCCCAATAGTATGGTAATGGTCATCTTCGGTGCGTCGGGCGATTTAACTCGTCGCAAACTGATGCCGGCCCTTTACCTTTTGCATAAACACAAAAGGCTACCCAAACATTTTGCCATTCTTGGCGTTTCGCGTACGGATTTTACTGATGAAGGTTACCGTGAACGTATTCGTTCGCAACTTCTTCGCTTTGTGAAGCCTGAAGAGGTAGATGAGGCTCTGGTTAAATCTTTTGTTCATTTACTGCATTATTTACCTATGGATCCTGCTGATAAGGATGCATATCTTCATCTCCAGCCCAAGCTTTTGGAACTGGATAGAATGATTGGTAATCATGAGCATTATCTTTATTATTTGGCCACGCCACCCTCACTTTACGGGGTAATTCCTCAATACCTTAAAAATGTAGGATTAAACCTTGATAAAGGCACACAAGGGAAGAAACGGATTATTGTAGAAAAACCTTTTGGTTATGACCTGGAGTCTGCTCTTGAACTGAAAAATGTATATTATAAAGATGCATTTAGGGAAGATCAGATTTTTCGTATTGACCATTATCTTGGAAAAGAAACGGTACAGAATATATTAGCTTTCCGATTTGCAAATAGTATTTTTGAACCACTATGGAACAGAAATTATATAGATTACATAGAGGTTACTGCTGTTGAAAATATGGGAATTGAACAAAGAGGCGGTTATTTTGATGGGGTAGGGACTTTACGGGATATGGTACAGAATCACCTTATTCAGTTAGTAGCGATTACTGCAATGGAACCTCCTATGGCTTTCAATGCCGATAGTTTTCGAGACGAAGTAGCGAAAGTGTACCAGTCTCTTACTCCGTTGATGGAGGAAGATATGAAAGAGCATATTGTTCGCGGACAATATACGGCTTCTGAATCAAAGAAAGGATATCGCGAGGAGAAAGATGTTGATACATTGTCACGTACGGAAACTTATTTGGCTATGAAGATGGGTATTAATAACTGGCGTTGGAGTGGGGTGCCTTTTTATATCCGTACAGGAAAACACATGCCTACAAAAGTCAGTGAGATTGTAGTTCATTTCAAGCCAACTCCTCATCGGTTGTTTAATTGTTCGGAAAGAAATAGTCCCACTGCTAATCAATTGATTATACGAATTCAACCCAATGAAGGCATTGTTCTGAAATTTGGGATGAAGTTGCCCGGGTCAGGATTCGATGTGGAACAGGTAGCTATGGACTTTAGCTATAGCAGTTTGGGCGAGTTACCTACAGAAGATGCATATGCCCGTTTAATTGAAGACTGTATATTGGGAGACCCTACACTCTTCACTCGCGGTGATGCAGTAGAAGCTAGCTGGCGATTCTTTACTCCAGTTCTCGATTACTGGAAAAAACATCCTGAAATGCCTGTTTATGGTTATCCGGCAGGAACCTGGGGGCCTAGAGAGTCTGAAGCAATGATGCACGAACATGGTGCCGAATGGACAAACCCGTGTAAGAACCTGACAAATACAAATTTGTATTGTGAACTTTAATTTGAACTGATGATAAAAGTAAATAAATTTTCATCCTCTTTGGAAGCTGCTCATGGTCTTACAAAAGCTCTTTTGGAACAGATAAATCAGTCTGCAGGAAAGAACTTTCACTTGGCAATTTCAGGAGGGAATACTCCAGCCGGACTTTTCAGGTTGTGGGCCGATGAATATAAAGAGGTTATCCCCTGGAAACAGTTGCAGCTTTATTGGGTGGACGAGCGATGTGTACCTCCCGAACATCCTGAAAGTAATTTTGGTATGACTAAACGTGCACTTCTTGATAAGGTCTCTTTATCTGATTTGCAGATTCATCGTATTCGCGGAGAATATTCTCCTGAGGTTGAAGCAAAAAGATATTCTGCATTAATAGACAATTTATTGATAAAGCATGAAATCTATCCGGTCTTTGATTGTATTCTTCTCGGTATTGGTTCCGATGGACATACTTCTTCTTTATTTCCAGGACAAGATTCTTTGTTAATCTCTCCTGAGACGTATGTTGTAAGCGTGAATCCTCAAACCGGTCAACAGCGCATTGCTTTAACTGGTTTGCCAATTATTCATGCACGTAATGTAATCTTTTTCGCCACGGGAAAAGACAAAGCTGAGATTTTGAAAGAAGTGATTAAAGGAGATGATAGATATCCTGCAGGATATATTATTTCTCGTTTGACTAAATCTGAACTTTTCACGGACTGTATATAAAAAGAATATTCCCCGCTACCTGACCACTGTCAGACGGGGAATATTACAAAAACTAAACTAGACTTAACTAAACTAAACTATTCTATATTGAGTTCTCGCAACTCCTTAACTGATACGGAAAAATCCGTATGACTTTTGACGCGTTGAAGAACTAATTCTCCAACTTTTTGTGCGTCTTCCCGGCTTTTAAATGCTTTCTCTACTGAGATTGCCGGAATCATAGGTTGATCAATTAAGATTCGATCTCCCTCTTTTATTTGATAGCCATATCCACCTTTTACTGTTGTTACTTCTAGTTGCATTTTAGGTGAACTATTAATGTTTATTCCAACAATAACTGCAGCAAGTACGAATATGCTTATAATGCTACAAATAATAATTTTCTTATTCTTCTTCACGTTCATATGGCAATAACTCCCACATATCATCATAATATAGACTACTGCTACCTCCAGTTACTACAAATCCTTTTGTTCCGGTAGAGAACCCTACTGCACTATAGCGAGCGGAACCTTCAAATGCTGTGTAATCGTCATCGCTATCACCCGACCAAAGATCTGTAGATGGGTCGTAGATCCAATAATCAGTTTTGATTGAACCAGATGCTCCTGTTACAAGATATGCTTTTCCGTCGATAACAAAAGATACTGCTTTTTCACGAGTAATTCCTGCGTAATCATCATCATAATCTTCGTCATCGTTAGTATCTGCTAAATCTCTTAACTGAGACCATGCACCAGTTTTTGGGTCAAATTTCCAAAAGTCATATACATAAGTACCATTTCCTTGTCCGCAACATACATAAGCTATATCATCAATAACGAATGCTGTACCCGAACGACGTTTGTTACCGCTGAAACTATTCATGCCGTTTTCTCCATTCATAATAACCCATTCATCTGAAGAAGGGTCATAACGATAGAAATCTTTTAAATAGTTATCATCGAATCCTGTTCCTACATATCCATAATTACCAATTGCAAAAGATAAAGCACAATATCTTGCAGTACCTGCAAAATCAGCTTTTTGAGTCCATTCATTAGCTACAGGGTTATATTCCCATGTGTCTTTGAGATATGTGTTTCCATTGTATCCAGTTGTTATATAGCCTTTCCCATTAATAGAAAAACCAACTGCTGCATTTCTTTTTGCACTTTCAGGTAAACTGGCTTTCTGAGTCCAGCTATTGGTTGATACATTGTATTTCCAAAGGTCATACAAACGATTTTTACCATTATATCCACAGCAGATATATCCGTCTCCATCGATCATAAATGAGGACGCTTCACTTCTTGCTACACCATCAAAGTCTGAACGCTGTTCCCAAACACCTTGAGTATAAGAACTTTCTGATGTGCATGATGAAAGTGTGAATGTGATGAGACAACCTATTAATATTAGTTTTTTCATCTTTTTTAAATACAATACATTCATAATGTTGTTATTCGATATTAATTTCTTTGCCCAAAAGTAGCTTTGCCAATAGATTCCTACAAAAGTAATCGACTAATTGGACTTATTTATCGGCGAAATGGTTTGATTGTACCATAAAAGCTGTTGGTTATGAGATATTCTTTTAAAAAGGAATAATAAACAGCAACGTAGATAAAAAACTGTGTTTGGTCGATTGCATTTTAATTATATAGGTATTGCTATTTCTTTTGCATTAAAACTACTTTGAAAGAATATGAAAAAGATACTGTTTTTAATATCATTAGTTACTTTGTTATTTTGTTCTTCCTGTCACGATGAATCATCTACTTTAGGTAGTAATTGGGTTGAAAGTGATTTGAGAAATGTGCTAACAGATACTTGTACGGTTAGAATGAGTACTGTTTTGCTAGATTCTATTAATACCTCTAATAATGAGGTTGCTCAACTTGGATATTATAAAGATGATGTATGGGGAACAATCTCTGCTTCTACTTATGTGGAATATTCTCCGGCTACGTTTACACCAGATGAAAATCTAACTTATGGATTTGACTCCCTTACTATATCTTTGAAATGTAATGGAGACTATGTGGGTGATACTCTTGCTCCTCTGAAGATTCATCTTTATGAGTTGACAGAGAACCTTGAATTGAATACTAATACAGGTTACTTATATAATAATTCTAACTTTTCTTATAAATCGACTCCTATTTCTACAATTAATATTCAGCCAAAACCAAAGGGAGGGGATGTTCTGGAATATCGTTTGTCTGATGATTTAGGAAAAGTCTGGTTAAATAAAATTCTATCAAGATCTGATGATTTTACATCTTCCGATAATTTTAGAAAATATTTTAAGGGAATAGCTTTTGTTCCAGATGAGAATACTAATAAGTCTATTATGGGATTTGCAATTAATGATTCAAGTTTATGTATTACTTTATACTATCATGAAGTAAGCGAGTCTTCTAATGATTATTCTGTTCAGTTTACTCCAACTACTCCTAATTTTAATAAGGTGAAACATGATCGTAGTAATACCCCACTGCAACTTCTTAATAAGGAAACTAAAGAGCTTATTTCAGATAAAATGTCGAACCTTTCTTATGTACAGGGTCTTACCGGTCTTTATACTAAAATAGAATTTCCTTATCTCAATAATTTGTTAGAAGTTGGTCAAATGGTTAGTATTGAATCAGCCACACTTTATTTGTACCCTGTTAAGGGATCTTATGGAATACTAAATCCTTTGCCATCTTCTTTGGCTCTTTATCAATCAAATGAGAATGATGTTACAGAAGATCAGATTACAGATATTTTAGGTACATCTGTACAAACGGGAAGTCTTATTACTGATGAGGATTTACATGAGAATACTTATTATTCGTTTGATATAACCAGTTTTATGCAAAGTAATCTAGGTATGATAGGCGTGAATAAGAAGAATCTACAATTGGTGTTGCCTGAAGATAAGATAAATACGTCATATCAAAGTGTTGTGTTTGGTGATATGAAGCATTCTCAAAGCCCGGTGAAGTTATCAGTTCTTTATAAGGTTTACAAAACAAATTAATATAGAATATATTACAATATGAATACGTCAAGACTACTATTATTTTCTTTTTTTGTATCTCTTTTTTTTAATCTTTCGGCACAAAATAGCACAAATTCTCCTACTTCAATGTTTGGAATCGGAGATATTTCTATGGGTGAAGCCGGGAAGTATGTTGGTATGGGAGGGGTTGGAATTGCTCTTCGTTCAGATAATTTTCTGAATGGCTTAAATCCTTCCGCCCTGACAGCTATGGATAGCGCGAAATTTGTTTATGAAGTAGGAGCTAACCTCTCATTAGAGAAATATAATTCAAGAGGAAGAAGTACTTCCTCTGTTACAGGCAATGTTCGCAATTTGGGAATTGGTTGTCGTATTCTTCCTTCCTGGTATGCTGCGGTTGGAATTACACCGTTAAGTAGTATGGGATATGCAGTAACTATTGATCAACCGGTAGAAGGGACTGACGGTGGTACTATTTCTTCTTTATTTGAAGGCAGTGGTGGTTTATCCAAGGTTTATCTCTCAAATGCATTAAAGCTCACTAAAAGATTTTCTTTAGGGGTTAATCTTTCCTATGTAATGGGAAATACAACTCAATCTGAGATACAGGGAAATACAACTATAAAGGAAATATCTTATAAGAAAGCTTTTTATGCAGATTTTGGTATGCAATACAATACTGCTCTTAATAAAAAATGGAATATGACATTAGGGGGAGTGTATGGGATGAAACAACAATTGAGCCTGGATAATACGCTAACAGTAATTAATTCATCAAACAGCGAAACATCTACAGAATACTTGAATCCAAAATCTCAGTTTCTTCCTCAGTTTTTTGGTGCGGGTGTTGCTATCAACAATAAACGTTTAACGCTTACTGCGGATTATAAATATTCTCAATGGTCTAAACTGATATCTAATAATTCATCAGTTTCATTTAATGACCAACAGCAGTTGAATTTTGGTGCCGATTTACTTTCCGGTGAAGCTTTTTCAAATCCCTGGCATTATATGATGGGAGCCGGTGTTTCTAATTCTTATGTAGTAATTAAAAATCAAAAGCCTTTAAATTATCATATTAGTGCTGGTTTAGGTATTCCTGTGATGACAGGAAATCTTCTTTCCGTTGGAATTAAATATGACACTCAGTGTGGTGCAAATACCAGTACACAGAAATCTCAGAACTTCTCTTTCTTTTTAAATATGACATTCTCTGAACGTACCCCCCGCTCAAAAATATATTAAGAATTTATTTAAAGGTCTTTTAATAGTATTTCGCTGTTTTTCTTTTGAAATAATTCTCTTGATTCAATTAATGTATGCCAATGGTTTCGGAATTCTTCTTTATTATCAACTTTAAAGTCTTCTGAACCATTGGTGTCTATTCGATCCAATAATAAAGCTACATTTATTTTATTTATATCCATCGAGGGCAGATATAAGATGTTGTCACTTTTAGTGTCTGCTACAACTTCATGAACCAGATTTATTTCTTGTAGCTGGCCAAGAATATGGTGAGTTAGTCTGATTGGTATTTTGTGTTCTGATGATATATCTTCTGCTGTATATGGTGTGTCACCATTTTCGAATCGCTTACAGATGAGTGACATAATAAGGATAGAAAGAAAATCTCTGTAGCGTCGGCTAATGTTTTTTGTATCCTTTTCAAAACTAAAATTCTTTATATTTTGTCCTGCATAAGTGAGCTCGGCACCAAAGAGGCAGATAGTCCACGAAATTTGAAGCCATAACAAAAACATAGGTATAGCAGCGAAGCTACCATAGATGGCATTGTATTTTGTTACTGAAATCTGCCCACTGATATATAAGAACTGAAAGGCCTGGTAGGCAGTTCCCGCAACGATTCCAGAAGCTAATGCATGTTTAAACTGAACTTTTGTATTGGGTATAAAAATATAAAGCGCGGTGAACATAAACCATGTAAGAACAAATGGGATTGTTCGTACCAGAAACTTTAAGATTGGTGCAAGTACCACAAAGCCTTCCATACTTTTAATCATTGTGCTCATGAAAATGGTGAGTCCTCCCGAAACAACAATCAAGACAGGTAAGAGGAGAAACATGGAAAAATAATCTGTTATTTTTCTATATAAAGTACGAGTCTTTTTTACCTGCCAGATATTATTAAAAGTAAGCTCAATGTTCGCTGTCAGATTAACAACGGTCCAAAGTAAAAGTACAAGACCTACTCCTACAAACACTCCGCTTTTAGTCTGTTTTAGGTATGAATCAACAAAACCCAGGATGGCTTCTGTTGCAACTTCCTGGCTGCCTAGTCCACCTCTTATCTGCCCTTCCATCATGTTGTCAAAACCAAAACCGCGAGCTATGGCAAATAAAATAGCTAAAAGAGGAACAATGGAAAGTAATGTGCTATAGGTTAATGCGGAAGCCTTATTCATAATACGGTCTGTNGTAAAACGCCGCACAGCCAGTATAANTGTTTTTATAATATTATAAAAGGAGAATTTGGTATGGGTTACTTCCGTCTCTGAAACTCGCCAGATGTCGTCAGTAAAAAAGTTCAAAAATACTTTTATTTTCTCATTCATAGCTTTAATCAGAAGTTATCAAAGTTTATAAAAAAGAAAAAGCAGTCAACCTATAAGCCGAGTTCTGTACTTTATATGTAAACAAATAAAGTGTCTGTCATTTATCTGGACTTAATGTCACCATTAAGTTCTAGCGGTCTACCCTCCGACATGGGGCGAGCAGCCCTCCATAGCGTCGGTTTACATGACCTTACAACTCCTAAGACGTACGGCTCTCATGTCGCCATGAGACCGGTAGGCTCTTACCCCACCTTCTCACCCTTACCTCTCCGAAGAGCGGCGGTTATTTTCTTCTACGTTACTCTACCCTCGCGAATAGCTTTCTGTT
>Ga0065701_1000085_pt1 | contig 13262 bp, 9 predicted proteins | sample Biomet1_FD_59088 | JGI IMG/M metagenome (GOLD analysis project Ga0065701, IMG submission 59088) | Microbial communities from bioreactor (seeded with anoxic lake sediment) at LBNL, California, USA - Biofuel metagenome 1 version 3... | ecosystem: Engineered > Bioreactor > Anaerobic > Unclassified ...
TAATGCGGGATTGGCATTTGTAACAGAATCAAAGCGTTGCGTAGTATTTTGCAGCACATTGAATGTGAGTTTAAACGGTGTAACAGAATGACGACTCACCCGGGAAGTCTGAAAATCATACGTAGCATTTCCTCCAAAAGCCAGGAGCCTAAAGAAACGTGCACGGTTCAGCTGATCGGCATACAAACGAAAAGTGGTAGTTGCCGGATAAGTTAGCTCTTTATACCCCATTCCAAGCAGAACTAACCGGGGAATAGCAAGTGCCACTGACGCACCCAGTTCATAAGAATTAATCACGGAACTGCTTCCTCCTACCGGAGCATTGGTCTGCCATTCATAACTACCTTTGAGCTTTACCGTAAGGTTTTCTCCTCCTCCAAAAAGATTGTTTCTCGTAAGAGAGAATGCAGCACCGGGGCCAACCTGATCATTGGATTTTGAAGTTACATTAAACTCAAGTTCTCCATCAAGTGGTAAATCATAAGCAGCATTCATCCACACATCAAGCAGATTATTTTCTACCGTTGTATCTCGAGGAATAAACTGCATCTCAGTATATTTAAAGATTCCCAGGCGGTTTATATTCTCCAGTGTCCGCAATTGTCTTCGTTGCGAATAAAGGTCTCCGGGNATTAACTTAAATCGATTGTACAAAACCAAAGGACGAACCCGTAACTTGCCCTGATAAAAGATTGTCAAGTCTTTATATAACAATGTATCCGTAGGAGTTTCTCCATCAAAACCATTCAGAATAATATATCTTTTCCCGATATTCCAGGGACGAAGAGCCTGAGCTGGCAAGCCAGACTTTGGAGTTACTTTCAGACTTACCCTACCCGATTGTTGGATGGTGTCTGCCAAGAAAGTTATCAATTCAGGCCGGAAATAATAGTAACCCGCATTGCGTAGCAAACCACTTAGCCGCTGCCGTTCCTCATCCAGCTTCAGAACACTAAAATGATCGCCCTTGTGAAGTATCTTATCAACAAGTCTCTGTTGCAACAAGCTATCAGTCCTCGCACTGTAATGGGTATAAATAACGGTATCAAGCAAATAAGGCTGCTGCATATCAAGTTTATATTTCAGCTTTGCCTGACGTTTTTTTCCGGGAATAAGTTCATAAGATACTTGTCCGTTGAAGTATCCGTAATCCCGCAACAGATTCCTTGCCACCTTTACCCTTACTTCAGGATTAACAGTAGAAATAAGTANCGGAGTTGATGCAAAACGGTTGAACATCCAGTGTCCCAATCCTTTCNTACAAGGCTTAAAAGCATTATACATCCACAGGCCGAAAGGAAAAGGAAGCCTTACAGAAGANCTGCCAAAAAGAGCATTATTTGGAGCTGCCGCCAATGCCGCATTCACNTCATCGAGAGCCTCACCACCTGCCACCGACACATCACGATTCTCCACCACTGTATTCTTCATGCCCGTATAAAGAATTTCACCTTCCGGTAAATTACGGGTAGTTGAACAAGCGGTAAAGAGCAGTAATAACAGNTAAAGNAACTTTCTCATTTCGACTCTCGTTTTACTTCTTTATTCTTAAATATGAATAACTCTCCAATCCTGCGCATTTTTTTGCGAAGAACCACACCTGCTCCGGTTTCGGTAATCTCACCTTCGAGCAGACTCTGGTAGTTTTTATTATGGAACAGTTTTACGTATCTTGTTCCACTTGTATCCAACCGGTATTCCAGCGAGATATTATCAATGAACGATTGCTTTTCGTCCACAGTCTGCCCGGTAGAAATCTTGCCTCCTATCACAATTCGTATACGGTCATTGTAGAATCTCTTTGCAAAACGGTAAGAGTAATCGGTTCGTTTCCCTGAACCCGTCGCTCCTGTTTCTTCATAGGACTCCATACCAAAGGAAATGTCCACTTTCTTAAGTGCGCTGCCTGCTATATTGGATATCTCGCTTTGCAGAAAACTGTTCAGTGCACTGCCCATATTTATGCCTCCCGAGGAGCCCGAAGAGGTGATGCCCTGAGGCATATACATACCGGTAACCAGCATTGTAATAGCTTGTTTGCTCCGTTCCTCATCAGACATAGCCGAAAGCTGATTCTGCACAGCCATATCTTCGGGTGCTTCAAGGTCAAAAAACATACCAAGATTCTTCAGTGTATTTTTTATGGAAACAGANACATCAAANTTTACCTGCCTGCTGGCCTGGTTTTCATTGGTTACTGAAGCGTGTAATCTTTCCACTGCTTTGAGATTTATTTTCGGGTCCATTATATCTCCCGACCATTCCAAGTAACTTCCGTTTTGAATCGCAAAAGATTTCAATGGTATCACCGGCAGCGTATATTTCAATAATCCGTCACTCAGCGTATAGCGTCCATTAAGCAACAAGTCTCCTTGAGGTGTGTACTGCAGAGACAGATCTCCTCCTCCTTCCAGTTCCACCCGGTTTTCACGGTCGGCCGACAAATCAGCCTTTAACCGTACAGCAGGTTCTACCTGAATATTTATGAGCATATCCATTCCACCTAAAGATACCGGCTTTTTCTTTTCTTTAGGTGCCGGAAGAGAATCGTTAAAGTTTACGAATGTTACCATATCACCCAACCTATCCTGCACAGTCAACGGAGAATCTTTGAGAACATACGTGGCATCCGTATTACCTAACAGACGCATGTTTCCACGCATAACCAAANCATCAAGAGGTCCACGGATTGTGGTATTCAAATCCACAAAGAGTTTTCCATAAACCAAAGACTCTTTCGTTGGGGAAGCATTGAATAACTGATAGTTTTTAGCAGTAAGTTTCAAGTCGGCCCGCATTTGCTGCAAATCTTTAAAATCGACTGTCCCTGCAACCGTTAAAGGATTCTTTCCTGCCGCATAGATATAATAATTATCAAAGGTGAGTCTATTGTCTACCACCCGAATTGTTTTATTATCAAGACGGAGACGTGCACCAGCCTGAGCAATAAAAGCCGTAGCGGAATCTGNAGTAAGTTCGCCGTTAATCTGCGGTGATTGAGTACTTCCTAGTAATGAGACTTCTCCATTCAAAGCCCCNGCAAGTCTAACCAGACCATCGGGAATGAAAGCATTAGCCATACTGAGCGGAAGCGACTTTAAGCTGGCATGAACATTCATCGAGCCTTTATTTATTGCATTGTATACTCCGTCAGCTGTAAGCACTTCTTTGTCATTATATCCCATTGAAGCTTCCAAATGATGCACATTCTTTTCCACAGGAAGGTAAGTAGCCTTCAAATTCAGATCACCAACCAACTGATTAGTATACATAAAGTTCTTGATCTTGGCATCTGTAGTTACCTGAAACCGGTTTTCTTTCTGTATGTATTCGGTTTTTGCAGAAAATATGCCTCCTACATCCGGCAAATAAGGCAAAGAGTGCACCACCTCCTTCAGNTCAATATTCCGGAGTTCGGCCAGCAAATCCTGTTGNGCTTCCAAATTATCTACTGAGTGAATAAATAATCCCATCCCATTTTTATCCTGCAGTTCCAGGTTTGCGGTAACACGGTTATCATTACTAAGATAAATACGATTATCTTTATTCACACTAAACGGGCGGAAAAGCAGATACGGTTCATCCGGATAAACATTAAACAATATGCCATTCTCTTCCAATTGTGCACGNACACCTAGATTCATACCTGTTTGCCCTTTAGCATTCNGATATTTCAGCATTAGTTCNGCATTATCATTCCTTACTACCCCATCGGCATACGCCTGAAACACGTATTGTTTATTGGCNGCATTATTTATTATNCCNGCATGCAGACGAATGACCTGCCGTATCTTGATTAATGGTGAGGCGTACNGTATCCAGCAATATACTGTCATTGGCGAACGAATAAAGGNAAACATTCCCTTGTAAACCACCCGTTCTGGAGGAGACAAGATTAAGCGAAGCATCATGAAAAGAAATTTTCGATAATGCCAGATATTCACTCAAAGGATTTCTCTTGCCAGCCGTAAAAACAAGCCGGNCAGAAGGCATAGCCTCACGAAGTTCCTGTTGATTGAGTCTTTTCTTCTGTATCTGTTTGCCTAAGAGAGAAGAGAAGGTGGTCATTTCTTTTATAAAAGTCTCGAGAGGTGCAGTGCTTTTAAGCGAGAGAGCCAAGTCTCCGGAATGAAGTTCAAAAGAAGTACTTTCCTTATCCGTAGAGGCAATAAGCATGAAAGGAGTAGGTTTTCTCAATGAACGTGGTATAAATCCCAATCTCTTTAAATCAATATGCCGCACATTCATCGATAAATCAGCTTTCGTCAGTTTCTTTTGAAGCTGTGCAGTCAGGTTTCCCTCCATCTGCAACAAATCACTCTTGCTGGAAAGAGTTGCTTTCATCAATGATTTCTCCAGATTTGCCTGAAGAGAGAGTCCTGTAACGAAAGATTTTCCGTATCGTAGCTCTTGCAATTCAATGCCACCAATAAGTTTTGTCTTGGGAGAGAAGATATCCGTACCCTCTCCTGCTGCCTGAAAAGAAGCCGTAAGTGAATAGATGGAATCCTTTGGGAGAAAGTGGTTGACNTGCAATTTATTTATTGTAGCTTTTGCATTGTAAGAATTGCGTGCTCCGTTATATTCTACATCTGCCTTAACCTCTCCTTCACCTTCATTGAGTGTAAGTCCGGCAAGATAACGCAGACCTTTCATTTCCACTTTCCCTTGAAGATTCATATCCTGCGGCACATGTATGGTTCCATTGGACGATTTATTTATTAATGCCGCAAGGAAACCAAGGTCTTTGGTCGCTAAACGNAAATCGATTCTTCCCGAACGGTTCTGCTTGTTGGATAAGTTTTTCAGATCGGCTGTGGAAGAAAAAGAGAAAGCACCGGGAAGATCGGCAGTTAANCGCGACAAACGAATATTTTTCATATTCCCCTGTGCCAAAGCACGGAATGTAATGGCACGGAAAGGGTAAGANTCACTGAATGCTTTAGGCAATNCACCNGCAAAAAGCAGAACATCCTGCTTTCCTATATTCGCAACAATGGAAGAAACAAAGCTTCCTTCATTNGGGTTAGCAAGCAANAACCAGTCCGCTTTTGCATTTGCCACAATCTCAGAATGCGGAGTATTCACAATTATTTCGGGTAACTTTATTGCCCGATTGTCCGCAATAATGTTTCCGGTTAAAGAACGGATATAGATACCCGAACGCTCGGACATAGAAATACGTCGGATAGTTGCCCGCAGCTCCCTGTCACGATTATGTAAAGAATCAATAGAAATAAAAACATCACGAAAAGCAATATGAGAAGGATCGAATCCTTTGGACGGNTCCTTTGTTCCGGAATCATAATTGAAAGAGCCCTTCGCAACAGACAATCGCTTCACATTATAAATTCTCTTCAGAAAATCCACTTTTCCACCCCGAAGTACAGCCTCATCTACNTTGGTTAAAAGATGAAGAGTATCNATTGGCTGATCAAGACGAAAAGAAACATTACGAAGCTGAAGTTGTTTAAAGAATACTTTCCAGCGCAAAGGCTTTGAAGGTTTCTCTTTTGGTGCCTTAGTAGTGTCTACTACCGACAGCTTTAAATCGGAATTCTTCAACACAGCCCTTGAAATAAAAGCTTCTTCACGGCGGAAATTTACCTTATCTGAGGCAAGGAACAGTTCTCCCAATACGCCACGGACACGGATTCCTTTCACTAAGTTAGAGGAATTAACCGAAACACCACTCAGAGTTATGCCATCCACCCTCACCTCTCCGTGAAGTAACCGACGCAAACCAAGATCAACAATTAGTTTATCGGCAACAAAAAGTGTATCTCTGTGCGAAACAACGCTTGCCTTGTAAAGAGCAAGGTCCANAGGAAAGGAGAGTCTTANCTTATCAACGGAAATTTGCATGCCGGTTTTCTGCGAAGCATACTTAACGGCCTGATTTTTCAANACATTCTGAACAGGGGGAATGTATAGCAATACGAAGAGTATCACCAAAAGAATAATTGGAGTGAGCAAAGCTATGCCAACACCTTTCAACCATTTCTTTATCTTCCTGTTCATGTCGTAATGAAGCCTTATACAAAGAAAACATTTATTTTCATATCTTGTTTGCGTTTCTGATTATTTATTAATACAAAAAACATATATTTGTTGCGTATATATTAATTCCTAAAAATAAAGAGCTATGTTACTAACAACTACAAACAGCATTGAAGGTAAAACCATTGCCACATACTACGGCATTGTTTCNGGAGAAACAATTATCGGTGCTAATATTTTCAAAGATATTTTTGCCGGAATACGCGATATTATAGGCGGTCGTTCCAGTTCGTATGAGAAAGTACTGCGCCAGGCAAAAGAAGCAGCACTAAGTGAAATGTCNGAGCAAGCTCAGAAAATTGGAGCCAATGCTGTGATCGGAATTGATTTAGATTATGAAACAGTAGGTTCAAACGGAAGCATGCTGATGGTTACCGCTTGCGGAACAGCTGTTTTCTATCAATAACAGACAAACTTGCCGCATTGCACATATCAGAAAGGCAGTAGTTTCCATAAAAGGTCCTAATTATAGTCTTATTGTTTTGGCATAATAGCCTTAAAATCGTACTTTTGCACCAAAATCAGCCAGTTTATTCTTATGAAAAAGCAATTACTGATGATACTAACAATCCTGTTCGCAGGAGTATTTTTACCGGGATTCTCCCAAAATAATAAAGAAAAAATGGAAAATCAGAAAGAAACAATGCTGTTGATACAGACAGATTTAGGTGACATAAAGATAAAGCTCTACAACGAGACACCTCAACACCGTGATAATTTTATTAAGCTTGCAAAAGAAGGATTTTATGATGGTACACTTTTTCACCGTGTAATCAAAGACTTTATGATTCAGGGCGGTGATCCTGACTCAAAAAATGCAGCGAAAGGCAAAATGCTTGGTTCAGGTGATACCGGTTATACTATTCCTGCGGAGTTTGTTTACCCACAACTCTTTCATAAAAAAGGAGCTCTTTCCGCTGCCCGCCAAAGTGACGAGGTAAATCCTAAAAAGGCTTCCAGTGGCTGCCAGTTCTACATCGTAACTGGAAAAGCTTATTCACAAGGTCAGATTCTGAACATGGAACAACAGATAAACCANGGTAAAGTAGAAGAGGTTTTCAACACATTAGTGAGCAAGAATGCAGCTAAGATTAAAAAGCTAAGATTAGANCGTGATAAGGACGGACTNTATGAATTGCAGGAAGAGCTGATTGCTGAAGCAAAANCAAAGGCAGATTCTATGCCCGACTTTAAGTTTACTCCTGAACAAGTAAAAGCTTATACAACTGTAGGCGGAACTCCACATTTGGATAACCAATATACTGTATTCGGTGAAGTAGTGGAAGGGCTGGATATTGTGGATTCTATTCAGAAAGTAAAGACCAACCGCGCCGACCGCCCCGAAGAAGATTTAAAAATGAAAGTTATCGTACTGGATTAAGATGATAGAAGTAAACAGACACACTCTTCCGAACGGACTTCGACTGATACATTCTGAAGATTTAAGCACACAGATGGTTGCCGTCAACGTGTTATATAATGTAGGGGCCAAGGACGAAGACAAGGAACATACGGGATTTGCTCACCTCTTTGAACATCTGATGTTCGGAGGTTCGGTGAACATTCCCGATTATGATGCTCCGGTTCAGTTGGCTGGTGGGGAAAATAATGCGTGGACAAACAATGATATCACCAACTATTACCTTACCCTGCCCAAACAAAACGTAGAAACAGGATTCTGGCTGGAATCAGATCGCATGTTAAGCCTGGACTTTAATCCTAAAAGTCTGGATGTTCAGCGACAAGTGGTTACTGAAGANTTCAANCAACGNTATCTGAACCAACCCTACGGAGATGTGTCTCANCTGGTTCGTCCATTGGCTTTCAAGGAACANCCTTACCAATGGCCTACCATNGGCAAGGAAATTTCACACATTACCAATGCNACGCTGGAAGATGTAAAGGATTTCTTTTTTCACTTCTATGCACCTAACAATGCCATTCTTNGCATTACGGGAAATATATCGTTNGATGAAACCNTTCGTCTGACCGAAAAGTGGTTTGGNCCTATTCCTGCACGTGATATCCGTAAAAGGAATCTTCCCCAAGAACCAAAGCAGACTGAGGAAAGACGGCTGACAGTGGAACGTGCCGTTCCGCTTGATTCTCTTTACATGGCTTTTCACATGACCGAACGCATGCATCCGGACTATTATGCTTTTGATATTTTGTCGGATGTGCTGAGCAACGGTAATTCAAGCCGACTAATCCAGCATTTGGTGAAAGACCGTCAGGTGTTTACCTCCATTGATGCTTACATCTCAGGAACTGTAGAACCCGGTCTTTTCCAGATTTCCGGCAAGCCTGCGCCCGGCGTTTCCTTGGAACAGGCGGAAGCTGCTATATGGGAAGAGCTTGAGACACTAAAGAATACGCTTGTGGATGAACATGAACTGGAGAAAGTGAAGAATAAGTTCGAATCAGAACAGATATTCAGTAACATTAATTATCTCAATGTTGCCACTAATCTGGCGTTCTTTGAACTGATAAGCAAAGCGGAAGATTTGAATAACGAGGTGAACAATTACCGGAAAGTAACTGCCAATCANTTAAAAGAGCTGGCTTGCAAAGCATTTGTACGTGAAAATTGTTCTACTCTGCATTATAAAGCAAAGAAGGAATCATGACCGGATTCTTTGCCATATACAAAGATCATTATAAAGCATTACTCCGTTTAGGAATACCCATAGTTATAGGGCAGCTCGGCATGATCATTCTTGGTTTTGCCGACACAATGATGGTGGGTCACCACAGCACCATTGAGCTGGCTGCTGCCTCTTTTGTGAATAACCTGTTCACACTAGCCATCATATTCAGCACCGGATTCTCCTACGGACTGACTCCCATCGTGGGAAGTATGTTCGGAAAAGGTGATTCCTCGGGAGCCGGACAAGCATTAAAGAACAGCCTTGCTGCCAATATTCTGGTGGCATTGCTGATTACCATAGGTATGTTTGTTATTTACCTAAATATCCACCATTTCGGTCAGCCGGCGGAATTACTTCCTTTGATTCGTCCATACTTTCTTATCCTACTGGTTTCCCTTGTGTTTGTGCTTATCTTCAACGCATTTAAGCAGTTTGCCGACGGAATTACAGATACAAAAACCTCNATGTGGATTCTGCTGTGGGGCAATGCTTTGCATATTGTCCTCAATTATCTACTGATATACGGTAAACTAGGACTTCCTGAAATGGGGCTGATGGGTGCCGGACTAAGTACTCTTATAGCACGCATTGCAATGGCTATAGCTTTCTGTGCCGTATTTCTGTATAGCAAACGATATATCAGTTACCTGAAAGGCTTTAAACTTCAAGGATTCTCGAAAACAATTTTTAAACGTCTCAATGAACTAGGTTGGCCCATAGCCTTGCAGATGGGCATGGAAACCGGATCGTTTACCTTCAGTACCATTATGGTTGGATGGCTTGGCACCATTGCACTGGCATCTCACCAGGTTATGCTCACGATATCAAGTATATGTTTCATGATTTATTACGGAATGGGCGCTGCTATTGCTGTAAGAGTTAGTAATTTTAAGGGAAAGAACGACTTAATGAACGTCCGTCGCTCAGCTTATGCAGGCTTTCACATCATCCTACTGATGGCGATAATCTCTTCAGGAGCCATTTACTTATTGAGAAATTATCTGGGAGCCATCTTCACGGAAAGCCCGGAAGTGAGCCGAACAGCCGTGACTCTTATTGCCCCTTTCCTGTTATATCAGTTTGGCGACGGCACACAAATCACTTTTGCCAATGCACTGCGNGGCATAGCNGACGTGAAACCAATGATCTATATTGCTTTTGTGAGCTATTTCCTCATCTCTATTCCGGCAGGTTACTTCTTCGGGTTTATTCTAAACTGGGGAATCGTAGGCGTATGGATGGCTTTCCCTTTCGGACTAACCAGCGCCGGGATAATGTTTTATCTGCGGTTCAGAAAGNAAACAGCCATTTAAAACAGTACCTCAATCAGGAAGATTAAGATTCATATCAAACAAGAATTTTGTTTCAAGATAAAAAACAGCATCTCTATCTGAAAGAGGGAATTGAAAAACTCTATAAGNAATAAAAACTTAAATAGACTAGCTAAACAATCTCTGGCCTGGTTTTTATTTTCATTCTAATCAAATTAAAAAATCCTTGTACAGAAGAATGATTTGTTTTGTACAAAAGAATGTAATCTTCTGTACAAAAGATTGCATTCTTTTGTACAAGGAAACATAAACCAATAACCAGTGTTTGCTACAGCTTTCGCCAGCTTTTATTAATTATCCAAATAAGTTTCAACCAATCAGAGCAATGCAGAAAGATCATCCCGCCAGTCTTCACCATTAATTGGCTGAAAGGTTCTCATACCCAATTCCTGTGCCATTTTTATATTCGCAGAACCATCGTCTACAAACAAAGTCTCTGCAGGCAATAATCCGGCATCCTGAATCATGTGTTCAAAAATGCCTCTTTCGGGCTTCACTATCTTTATTTCATACGAGGTATATATTTTATCAAAGTAATCGTCCAACGGTCTGCCAGCAGGCGTAAAGCCCTTACTCCTTGCCCATCCCATGATATAAGGATTCGTATTGCTCAGAACATAGAGCTTATATTTCTTACGCAGCTCCAGCAAATAATCAAGACGATACAAAGGCACATCAGTCACAAAACCAAACCAACCTTGAAATACCTGCTCGTAAGTCAACTCCTTTCCGGCCACAGCACTCAGTTTTACACGGAACTCCTCTGCAGTAAGAGTACCATCCTCCACCTCCAGAAAAAGACCTACCTGATGATAAGCATCCAATAATTCATCGGCATTCGCCACACCTATTTCAACGAACTTCTTCACGGCTGTTTCGCGACAGAGATTAACAATCACTCCTCCGAAGTCAAATACTATATTCTTAATTTGTTCCATTCTAACTAACAACTATGTATATTTTGCAAAAGTAGGCAAAAAAGGAATTCCACACCGCATACCAAGAGATTAATGTGGCAACCAATCACAAATATGAAGTTACATCCAGGAGAAATAGCATTCATCCCCAAAAAAGAATAANGANGAAAAGAGAATGGAAAAGAGCATTCTCTTCCATGCAGATTATAAAAAACAGAATTTTTATCGGCTGCCTGAAAAAAAACAAAGGGCCATTCATCCTTTTATTGGCGAAAAATAATCGCTTTATCGTCTCTGCTCACTATCTTTGCCAGCAAAAAGAAGAGATGCAAGACGAGAAAAAAGTTCCCATTCACTTTGCTCCCTTACAGGGATTTACAGATGCACCTTACCGCAATGCGCACGAAACTATTTTTGGTGGCATAGATACATACTATACTCCTTTTGTTCGTGTGGAAAAAGATGGTTTCCGCAACAGAGAGCTACGGGATATTGAGCCGGAAAACAATACCGTTCGCCACATAATCCCGCAATTGATAGCCGCCACCCCCGATGAAATGCGGAAAGTAATAGCATTATTCCAGCAAAAAGGGCATACAGAGGCTGATATAAACCTGGGCTGTCCATTCCCCATGCTGGTGAAAAGACATAAAGGTTCGGGTATTCTGCCCTACCCTGAGGANGTTGCTGCACTTTTACAATGCACGGAAGAGTTCCCGGAAATGCAATTCTCGGTAAAGATGCGCTTAGGATGGGAAAATCCTGAGGAGTGTCTTGCTCTGCTTCCCTTGCTGAACAAGTATCCATTGAAGCAAATCACTCTGCATGCCCGCGTAGGNAAGCAACAGTATAAAGGAGAAACCAACTGGGATGCTTTCGAAGCTTTCTATCGCGAGTGCAAACATCCGCTCATTTACAACGGCGATATTTCCACACTTGAGGATATCAACAGACTAATGACTCGCTTTCCCAATCTTTCGGGGATAATGATTGGCAGGGGATTACTGGCCAATCCGGCACTGGCATACGAATATCAGCAGGGAGTAACTTTATCCCGTGAAGAGATGCTTGTAAAGGTGAAAGCTTTTCATAATTTGCTACTTAATTATTACGAGGCACATCTGCAGGGAAACGACCAATTAGTAACTAAAATGAAGACTATCTGGGAATATCTTCTGCCCGATATGGACAAGAAGGCAAAGAAGAAAATTCATAAGAGCACGAAGATCGAAGCCTATAGAGCTGGCGTTTCGGAAGGATTGAAGTTATAAAAGAACAGCGATATAAGAAGAAGAGCCGTTCGCTGGAATAATTCCAGCAAACGGCTCTTCTTTTATTTTTAAACCATAAGAGAGATTACCCAATCATCTCAAATCCATTCCACAAATTTCCTTCTGGAACCGGTGCCTGCAACTCGATAAGTTCCTTTGAAACCGGATGAATAAAGGAAACTNTACGGGAATGAAGACAAATGCTTCCGTCCGGATTAGAACGCGGAGAGCCATATTTCAGGTCTCCTTTGATGGGACATCCTATTTTTGCCAACTGACAGCGAATCTGATGATGCCTTCCGGTCTTTAAGTTCACTTCAAGAAGATAATAATTCTGGGAATGACCAATCAACTTATAGTCAAGAATGGCTTTCTTTGAATCTTTTACTTCCTTATCATAGGCATAACTCTTGTTTTGCTTCTCGTTACGCACCAGATAATGAACCAGCTCACCTTCAGGTTCCTTCGGACAGTTCTTTACTATCGCCCAATATGTTTTCTTCACTTCACTATTCTTGAACATCTCATTCAGGCGAGGAAGTGCTTTACTGGTTTTAGCAAAAAGAACAATCCCGCTAACCGGACGATCCAATCGGTGAACTACTCCAATAAAAACATTACCAGGTTTATTGTATTTCTCCTTCAGGTACTGTTTTACAATCTCTGATAATGGAGTATCCCCTGTTTTGTCTCCCTGGACAATCTCGGAACTTGTTTTGTTGACAACAATGATATGGTTATCTTCGTATATTACGGTCATTCTCCTAATTACATGTTCATACCACCACAGCAGTGAATAACCTGTCCGCTAACATAAGAAGACAAATCAGAAGCAAGGAAAGTAGCCACATTAGCCACATCTTCCGGTGTACCACCACGACGCAATGGAATAGTTTTAGCCCATTCTGCTTTTACTTCGTCAGTCAATGCTGCAGTCATATCAGTAATAATAAATCCTGGTGCAATTGCATTGGCACGAACACCACGAGAACCAAGTTCTTTAGCAATTGATTTAGCCAAACCAATCATACCAGC
>Ga0065701_1003120_pt1 | contig 13254 bp, 13 predicted proteins | sample Biomet1_FD_59088 | JGI IMG/M metagenome (GOLD analysis project Ga0065701, IMG submission 59088) | Microbial communities from bioreactor (seeded with anoxic lake sediment) at LBNL, California, USA - Biofuel metagenome 1 version 3... | ecosystem: Engineered > Bioreactor > Anaerobic > Unclassified ...
TCAAAAGCTGAATGAAATAGCAGCCGAGCGTCAGCAAACTCTTGCTCAAATGGCTTTGGCTTGGGTCCTTAAAGATGAACGCGTGACGTCGGTCATTGTGGGTGCAAGCTCGGTAAGGCAGTTGGCAGATAACCTTAAAACGGTAGAAAACCTCGAATTCAGTGATGATGAAATCTGTAGAATTAGTTCTCTTATTGAGCCAATAAAGGCTTATTGATAGAATTATGCAAAAGATTATCCTTCTTTCATTATTGTTGCTAAGTGCTACATCTTGCGGCGATAGTTTCAAGTCAAGCATTCCGGATGTTCCAAAATTTACGTTCGAAGTAAACCTGCTGCAAGCTAAATATCAGGCTATAAGAAGTGAAGGGCAATTTGTTCCGGCTTCTAAGAATGAACATAATTTATTGTTGGGCTTTGGCGGATTGATAATAGGCAACTCTCATTATAACGGATATTGTGCCTTTGACGCTGCGTGTCCGGTTGAGGTAAGCAGGGATGTTGTAGTTACACTAATCAATGATGGCTTGGGGAAAGCTGTATGCCCTAAATGTAAAACGGTTTACGACTTAAATAATAGTGGAGCACCCAATGGAGTAGGGACGGAATATTTACGGCATTACTCTGTAATAGTGGCTGGAGCAGATAAACTTTATATAAGTAATTAAATTAACGAGTAAAAAAGTTAAGGAAATATTTGGCAGATATACTAAAACCTCTTATCTTTGCACCCGTTAAAACGCGAAAGTAGCTCAGTTGGTAGAGCATAACCTTGCCAAGGTTAGGGTCGCGGGTNCGAGTCCCGTCTTTCGCTCTCTCTATCAAGGATGCCCGGATGGTGGAATGGTAGACACGAAGGACTTAAAATCCTTTGGCTATTGCAGCTGTGTGGGTTCAAGTCCCACTTCGGGTACAAGGTGCATCCTGAGAAGCTCCGTAAATGAATAATTTACGGAGCTTTTTTTATTTTTCACTGAAACATTACTGATGTGATCAATAAATAGAGTCGACGTGGTTGCAACGTTTTCATACACAGATGTTAATGGTAAATGGCGGGACAATAATGACTTAAAAATAAACACAATGGCAATGAAAAAGATTCTAAAAATAAAATGGCAAAGACTACTTCATGAAGGAAGAACTTGCCCAAGATGTAAATCAACAGGTGACGAAATTGAGAAAGCAGTTACCATACTGAAAGAATCACTTAAGCCAATGAATATTGAAGTAGTACTTGAAAAGGAGGCTTTGACGGACACGCAATTTAGAAATGACACGTTAGAGTCGAATAGAATTTGGATTAATGGTATTCCAATAGAAGAATATATCGGGGGAAAGGTCGGTCAAAGTACTTGTTGTGATGTTTGCGGACCTCATGAATGCAGAACAGTTAATGTTGGGAAAGAAGTGCTTGAAACCATTCCTTCCGACACTATTGTTAAAGCTGGTTTGCTCGCTGCCTCAAGTATGATTTAAATATATTACTGACAGACTAAATCATACTATTCTGTGCCGATATACAATGTTCAAATAAAAACACTANTTTTATGCTTATGGATATGCTATATCTGATAATATTTTCAGTTGTTTTATTTATTGTATTTTCTTTGGATCATGCCGATACCTGTGAAATTTGTATTTTAAGCAAAAAATATTAGCTAGTATGAATAGGAAAAAACCGGAAGTTGATTTTAACCAGCATGAAGCAGAAGTGATTAATGCATCAGAAGCTTGCTCAAACGAGGTTATTAAATNCAAATAAATATTTTTTTCTGTAGTTTATCTGCTACCTGCTACTAAATTGATNTTAATGCGTTGATATATAGTTTAATAACTTGGTGGTAGATAAACTTTCCGTACAATTCATCTGNCACTAAAATCAGTTATCTGCTACTAACCAGTTATTCCAATTACTCTATAATTTTGTAAACAGCAACNTGTTCAGCTTTCTTGTATACGGCATCTTATTTAATAAGTATCCATTTCTTTCATTTGAGCTAAGCAAGCCCACGGCCGAGAACCCATAAGTTCTCGATTGAGAACCCGTCGGNCTTCATTCGAGAACCCATGGGCCCTCAATTGAGGGCTTATTTATATTTCTTTGCAGAATGGGCTAACTTATTAGTGGAAAGAAGTAAACAAGCTCACCGACACAAACTCTGTTCACTTTGATCCTACTCTAAAAAAAGCAGAACATTACTCATCAAAGGATTAGTGAAAATGCTGACTATCGTGTTGTGGAGCGCTGAATTTAGTGGCAGATAGCCTTGGTTTGTAGCAGATAAATAGTTGAATATTTTTATCTGCTACTAGCTGAAAGTGCTTTTGCAAGGGGTTTTTGTTCGTTTTAGTGGAAGATGTGGCAGATGATTTTGTTTTTTTTTGTTTATACTTTGTGAAATAGTCTAAGTTTGCTATTTTTGGGATAATGAACTTCCTATAAATTAGATACTATGAACAGGCTATTAATTCTTTTCTGTCCGGCCTTTATCGGGTTATTACTCATCAGTTGTAGCCACTCTTCAAAAAGTAGAGGAATTAATAATAACTACTCCGGTATAGTTGTAGAAAAGGCTGTGGAGAAAGAGGTTGCAGCTGTTAAGCACACTATTAATACTGCTGCGGAAATTTATGCAAAACCACAAGTTCCTATTCTTTGCTATCACCGTATTGAAGATGGAGGAAAAGGCGAGTATGCTGTGAGTCCTGCTACATTTGCAGCTCATATGAAAATCCTTGCAGATAGCGGGTATCATACCATTTTACCTGACCAACTGTGTGATTATCTGGTTAGTAATAAAGAATTGCCAGATAAGCCTGTAATGATAACATTTGATGATTCAAGGGTGGAACATTATAAAATTGCTGCTCCGGTGATGGAGAAATATGCATTTAGGGGAGTTTTTTTCATCATGACAATTACATATAATAAGAAAAACTATATGACAAAGGAGCAAATTGCTCAGTTGGCAAAGGCTGGGCATACCATTGGGCTGCATAGTTGGGATCATACAATGGTAACCAAATATAAAGATTTGGATTGGCAGAAACAGGTGGCTATTCCTAAAAAAGGATTAGAAAAAATAATTGGTATGCCTGTTGAATACTGGGCTTATCCAAATGGCGTTTATGATCATAAAGCTACTGAGGAGTTTAGTAAGTACTTTAAGCTTTCATTTATACTTATATCAAAACGTGATTCAATAAAACCGTTACAAACCATACGCAGAATGATTGTTTCTAAATGGACACCGCAATCATTGCTGAAATCAATGCATGGAACTTTCGACAAGAAAAAATAGTTTGCTAAGGTTTACAGAACCATTTATTCAGGGGATGAACATAACTGATCCCTTTGCGGAAAAATAAAATACCGGTAATAATCAGAGCTATTGAGAGTCCGGTATAAAATACCGAGATGAATGAGTTGGGTAGTAACTGGAATTTTCGGACTGTAACTCCGAGAGTAATCATAAAAAACATAATAATCCATCCTTTGAGGTCAAAGAATGAAAATAGGTGATTATTATTGGCTTTTCTGCAAATTCGCTTTGTATGTTTGTTATATAGCTTTTTGAATATCAGATTAAAAAATATAAGGAAAACAATGGCTGCCTCTCCTGCTTTGAACAACCAGTACTGAGAGTCTGCTAGCCATGTTAAAATGCCGATTCTTAAAATATTAGCTCCGGCTACTATCCATGCCATTCCTGCTAAAAGAAGTAATTGCCAGTTGTTTACTTTAAATTTCATTTAAATTTGAATACTAATGTATATCCTTTATTCTTTCTCTGCAAAGAAAGTGCATTTGCTTCGCTTATAGATGAAAAAACGGTTAAATATTCCTTTTTTTATAATATCAGATATGCTGATTTATCAGACTTATTACCGAACAAATGCAAAGTAAGAGCGTTACATAAATAGGCGGTATTATATTAAAATCAATTTATTATGGAGAAGAAAACGAAGATGAGCAATCTCGGGAAATTCATTACCAGAATATTGCCGAACTACGGTGGAGAAAAAATTCCGAAGTCAGTACTTCCCGAGCCAGGAAAAACAAACAAACCGGTTATTCCTAAGTTTGGTAAATCAAGTATGCATGAAAGTTTTGAAAAAGCAGTTAAGCGGGTTGTTTTTAAGCCTGGAAAAACTAACATGATGGCAAGTGCTGGGCGAAGGGCCAGGAAGGCTTAAGTCGTATTTTGTTAGCGAGACAATTTGTCCCGCTAATTTTTTTGCATTTACTACAAGGTTACTGAAATAGAGATTTTTTCTTTCCAATATACTTAAAAGATGGCTTTTGATACATTTGTCTACTCTTATGGTCCTTATTTGAACCTTTAATTAGTTGAAAGGAGTTATATTTGTAAAGTTTGAATTGTAGGCAATATTTTTATAATCATATATAATACTTTAAAAAACATGAAAAAGAAATTCCTGTTAGGCACTCTGCTTGCCGCAAGTTTATCAATTTCCGCACAGAAGAAAGCTGTGATTGAAATTAATCCTGAACAAGGGACACAAACAATTAGCAAACATATTTATGGACATTTTGCAGAACATTTAGGAAGTTGCATTTATGGCGGACTCTGGGTTGGTGAGAATTCTGATATTCCAAATACAAAAGGATATCGTACAGATGTGCTTGAAGCATTAAAGAAGCTTCAGATTCCAAATCTTCGCTGGCCGGGTGGATGCTTTGCTGATGAATATCATTGGATGGATGGTATCGGTCCTAAGGAAAATCGTCCTAAAATGGTAAATAATAACTGGGGTGGCACCATTGAAGATAACAGTTTTGGCACTCATGAATTTCTTAATCTTTGCGAATTATTAGGTTGTGAACCTTATATCAGTGGAAATGTAGGAAGTGGTACAGTTGAAGAATTGGCCAAATGGGTAGAATATATGACTTCGGATGGTGATAGTCCAATGGCTAATCTTCGCCGGAAGAATGGTCGTGACAAGGCTTGGAAAGTTAAGTTCTTAGGTGTTGGTAACGAAAGCTGGGGTTGCGGTGGTAACATGGAACCTGCTTATTATGCTGACTTGTACCGCCGGTATTCTACTTATTGCCGTAACTATGATGACAACAAGCTGTTCAGGATTGCCAGTGGAGCCAGTGATTATGATTATAATTGGACGGAAACACTGATGAAAAAAGTGGGTAATAAGATGAATGGTCTTTCACTCCATTATTATACATGTAAAGGTTGGAATGGGAGTAAGGGATCTGCCACAAATTTTACGAAGGATGATTATTACTGGACTTTAGGCAAGTGTCTGGAAATAGAAGATGTGGTAAAGAAACATATCGCGATTATGGATAAATATGATGCAAAGAAGAATGTAGGCTTGATGGTTGATGAATGGGGAACATGGTGGGACGTGGAACCGGGAACTAATCCGGGACATCTTTTCCAGCAAAATACGATGCGCGATGCTTTTGTTGCGGCTCTTACACTAAATGTATTTAATAAATATGGCGACCGTATTCAAATGGCTAATATCGCTCAGGTAGTAAATGTGCTTCAGTCCATGATTCTTACCAAAGGCAAACAAATGGTGCTGACTCCAACTTACTATGTGTTTGATATGTATAAAGTACATCAGGGTGCAACTTATCTGCCGTTGAATTTGACTTGTGATACCATGAAGGTTGAAAATAATCGGGTGGTTCCTATGTTGAGCGCTTCTGCTTCCAAAAATGCAAATGGAGTTATTCATATTACATTAGCTAATGCTGATGTTGATAACAGTGAGGATGTAGAAATTAATATTCCTTCATTGAAAGCTTCTAAAGTAAGCGGACGTATTCTTACTTCAAAAGAGGTGAGTGATTATAATGCATTTGATGCTCCGGAAAAGGTGCAACCGAAAGAATTTAAGGATGCTAAGATTACTAAACAAGGTGTTAAGGTAAAAATGCCTGCTAAATCAATTGTTGTATTGGAGATAAATTAAGATAGCTGATGTGTATTAGACGAGTTTTCTGTTCTTTTGTGTTATTAACATGTGCAACTCTGGCAATTGCTCAGGCTGTTCCCTCTTTTGGGGGAGCTTCACTGGTTGCTGCTTGTGAAATGAACCGGATAGATCTGCCTGAAACTGTGGAACAAGGAGGCTATAAGATTAAACGTGTTCTCAATATTGGTGATGTACCGTCCGATTTTCCAGTAAATTTCGCACTTTATACAAAAGGTAACCATCAGTATGTGGCTTATTATGATACGCTTCACCAAATGGTTTTGGCTTCTCGTAAGCTGAATCAGAAGAAATGGAGTTATCAGTCTTTAGATACAAAGGTGCCTTGGGATAGTCATAATTACATCTCACTGTTTGTTGATGAGGCCGGCTACATTCATGTGGTAGGAAATATGCATTCTTCTCCATTGGTTTACTTTAAGAGCAGCAAACCTTGGGATATCAATTCTATGCAAGCGTTACATAAGATGACAGGAAAAGAAGAAGATGTTACAACTTATCCGGAGTTTATGTCTGGTCCGAAAGGGGAGACTCTTTTTCATTATCGGTATGGCCGTAGTGGTAACGGGTATGAAGTGTTTAATGTACTAGATGTTACTTCTCAAAAATGGAGTCGGTTAATTGATAAACCGTTGATTGATGGTGAAGGAGAACGAAATGCATATATGCAAGGGCCAATACTCGGGCCCGACGGATATTTCCATTTATTGTGGGTTTGGCGCGAAACGCCTGATTGCTCCAGTAATCATACACTTTCTTATGCACGAAGTAAAGATCTGATTCACTGGGAAAGTGTGAGTGGAGAGAAGGCGGGCTTTCCTATTACATTGAAAGATAGTTGTTTGGTAGTTGATGGTACTCCTGAGAAAGGTGGGCTTATTAATATAGGCATAAAGGTGGGCTTTGATTCTTCTAATCGTGCAATTATAGGTTATCATAAATATGATGATAGAGGAAATACGCAGCTTTACTTATCTCGTTATGAAAAAGGCAAATGGAATGCTGTAAAACAAACCAATTGGGACTATCGTTGGGACTTTAAGGGTGGTGGTACTGTTGTCAATGAATTATTAATTGATGCACCTGTAGTAAAAGATGGTAAAGTGTTGATGGGATATCATCGGTTAAACTTGAAAGATATGCAGATTGTTGCTGACGAAAGTTCGTTTGCTCCTTTAGGTGAAGAAGTAATTCCTGCTACTTATCCATCAGGGATGGAAAGCTTGGATTCTGCTTATCCGGGAATGCTAGTCTATAAGGTAAAAGATTCGGGAGCTGCAGAGGGCAAAAATTCTCAGTATGTTCTCCGTTGGGAGGCTTTATCGCCTAATCGTGATCAGAAACGAATAGGTAAACTTCCTCAGCCATCAGTTCTTCAGCTGTATGAACTGCAAAAATAAATTGGATGTTACCTTGAGAATTTGTTTTCTATTGCTTACTTTTTGATTATATGATAAAAAAAAGAGCTTAGCGGTTTACAGCTAAGCTCTTTCTATATATAAGAATATATTATTTATCATCTTTTGGAGGACGTGGGGTTAGAGCTTTCTTAGAAAGTTTAAACTTACCAGTTTTAGCATCAACGTCGATTAGCTTAACTTCAATTTCGTCGCCTTCTTTGATTCCGGCTTCTTCAACTGTTTCAAGACGTTTCCAATCGATTTCAGATATATGAAGCAATCCGTCTTTTCCTGGAAGGAATTCAACGAATGCACCGTAAGGCATAATTGAGCGAACTTTACCTTTATAAATTTCACCAACTTCCGGTACAGCAACAATACCTTTGATTAAGCGCATTGCATTTTCAATAGCAGCTTTGTTAGTTCCGGAAACTTCAATTTTACCGACACCTTCAACTTCTTCAATTGTGATAGTTGCACCTGTTTCTTCCTGCATTCCCTGAATAATTTTTCCACCAGGGCCGATTATAGCGCCAATGAATTCTTTAGGGATAATCAAAGTTTCAATACGTGGAGCATGATCTTTCAACTCAGCACGAGGTTCTTGAATTGTTTCAAGGATCTTACCGAGAATGTGCATACGTCCTTCTTTAGCTTGATTTAAGGCTTTTTCAAGAATATCAAATGAAAGACCGTCTACCTTGATATCCATCTGAGTAGCAGTAATACCATCTTTTGTTCCAGTAACCTTGAAATCCATATCACCTAAGTGATCTTCATCACCTAAGATATCTGACAATACAGCAAATTTCTCTTCACCTGGGTTTTTAATTAATCCCATTGCGATACCTGATACCGGCTTCTTAATTTTCACACCAGCATCCATTAAAGCTAATGTTCCGGCACATACTGTAGCCATTGAAGAAGAACCGTTTGATTCAAGAATTTCAGATACTACACGAACCACATAAGGATAGTTATCAGGAATTATTCCTTTTAAAGCCATATGAGCCAAGTTTCCGTGTCCAATTTCACGACGGCCTGTACCTCGTTGAGCTTTTGCTTCACCAGTACAGAATGGAGGGAAATTATAGTGTAACAAGAAACGCTCTTTTCCTCGTGTCAACACACTATCAATAATTTTCTCATCCATCTTAGTACCCAAGGTAACAGAAGTTAAAGATTGGGTTTCACCGCGGGTGAAGATTGCAGATCCGTGAGGTCCTGGTAAGTAACCTATTTCACTCCAGATAGGACGAATTTCTGTGGTCTTTCTTCCATCCAGACGTTTTCCTTCATCAAGAATGCAACGACGCATCGCATCTTTTTCTACATCGTGGTAATAACGATCTATAAGTGCTCCTTTTGCTGCTAATTCTTCTTCGTTGAATTGTGCTTTGTATTCATTACGAATGGCATCAAATGCGTCTCCACGTTCGTGCTTATTTTTATTTCCTGAAGCGGCAATTGCATAAGACTTATCGTAACAAGCTTCATGAACTGCTTTACGAAGTTCATCATCGTTCACTTCATGGCAATATTCGCGTTTTACTGTTTTGCCAACCTCTTCGGTTAATTCCATTTGAGCTTTGCAATGAATTTTGATTGCTTCATGCGCAAATTTCATGGCATCCAATAGTTCAGCTTCTGAAAGTTCTTTCATTTCGCCTTCAACCATCATGATGTTGTCGTAAGTTGCAGCAACCATAATATCCATATCAGACTTTGCAAGGTCTTCGAATGTTGGGTTAATTACAAATTTGCCATCAATGCGTCCTACACGTACTTCCGAAATAGGCCCGTTGAAAGGAATGTCTGATACAGCTAATGCTGCAGAAGCAGCAAGACCTGCTAAAGCATCTGGTATATCTACGCCATCGGCAGAGAAAAGGATGATATTTACATATACCTCTGCGTGGTAGTTGTCAGGGAATAGTGGGCGAAGAGCACGGTCTACTAAACGACAAGTCAGGATTTCATAATCTGACGTTCTGCCTTCTCTTTTTGTAAAACCTCCAGGGAAACGTCCAAAAGCTGCGTATTTTTCTTTGTACTCTACCTGTAAAGGCATGAAATCTGTTCCGGGAACTGCATCTTTAGCGGCACAAACAGTTGCGAGCATCATGGTGTTACCCATGCGAAGCATAACAGAACCGTCTGCCTGTTTTGCCAATTTTCCCGTCTCGAGAGTGATGGTTCTTCCATCACCTAACTCGATTGTTTTAACAATTGGGTTGATCATAAAAATTGTTTTATCTATTTCTTTCTTTCAAAATTAGTGCAAAGATATACATTTCTTGTTCTAAGACAGTGAAAATGAGCGAAAAAGTTACATCGAAAGCGTTTTTTTTCGTTTTTTAAAGAGAAGAAGACATGTAAATGCTTTGTCTAACCGTGAAAAGGAGTATATTTGCATCTTATTAATTACAAATAAATCGTGCTAATTTTAAGAATATCTACCATGAAAAAGATCTGTTTATTTATATTTGGAACTTTGGTTTTGGCATCCTGTAACAAAGATCCAAAATTTAATATTAAAGGAACTGTTGCCGATGCTGAAGGAAAAATGTTGTATCTGGAAGCTTCTGGTATTGAAGGCATCGAGCCTCTTGATTCTGTTAAACTGAAAAGTGACGGTGAATTTAGTTTTAAACAGTTACGACCTGAATCTCCTGAGTTTTATCGGCTAAGGGTTGATGAAAAAGTAATCAATTTTTCTGTAGATAGTATTGAAACGCTTGATGTGAAAGCAAAATATAATGACTTCTCTACCGGATATACTATTGATGGCTCTGCAAATTGCACAAAAATAAAAGAACTAACCTTGATGCAGATCGATCTTCAAAAGAAGATTGATGGGGTTGTAAAAGCTTCTCAACAAAAGAAAGTTGCAAATAACGTTTTTGAGGATAGCGTCTCGGGTATGATGAATAATTATAAGGATCAAGTGAAAACAAAGTATATTTTTGCTGCTCCTAATATGACTTATGCTTACTTTGCTCTTTTCCAGACAGTAAATGGTTATCTGATTTTCGATCCGATGAATAGCAAAGAGGATATTAAATGTTTTCAGGCAGTAGCTACAAGTTTAACCAATGCTTATCCCAATGCTGATAGAGCAAAAAACTTATATAATATCGTTATAAAAGGACTTAAGAATACTAGAGTCGCTAAAAATAAAACAATAGAAATTCCTCAGGAAAAAATATCTGAAGCGGGTGTAATTGATATTGATCTAAAAGATATTAATGGAGTATCCCGTAAATTGAGCCAATTAAAAGGGAAAGTTGTACTTCTTGATTTTACTGTTTATCAAAGTGCTGTTTCTGCTGCACATAATTTCACTTTACGTGATTTGTATAATAAATATGCTGCACAAGGCTTGCAAATATATCAGGTGTCTTTAGACGCAGATGAGCATTTTTGGAAAACAGCAACAGATAAATTACCTTGGATTTGTGTTCGCGATGAAGATGGAGTTAACTCTAGATATGCATCATTGTATAATATAAAGAAAGTTCCATCATTCTTTTTGATTAATAGAGATAACGAACTTAAAGCTCGTGATGAAAGTCTTAAGAATCTAGAAGAAGAAGTGAAAAAGTTACTTTAATTTGCTAATATTTAGCGCTTTTATGTAAAACATGTTACAAAGCATGCTATTTTGTTTGGCATGTAATATATAAAAGCTTATCTTTGCAAAGTATTCAAATAGAAAGAGGGTTCCGACATATATATGTTGGAATTCTTTTTTGTTTATATGACTGTTAATTTACTTATTGCTTAAGGCATATTATTAATTTAAAATAAGGAGGATCGAATCATGGCTTATATGTCAGAAGAAGGTTACAAAAAACTAGTAGAGGAGTTAAGAATACTCGAAACTGTAAATCGTCCTGAGATTTCAAGACAGATTGCTGAGGCGAGAGATAAAGGCGATTTGTCTGAAAATGCTGAATATGATGCGGCAAAAGAAGCGCAGGGAATGCTTGAAATGAAGATTAATCAATTGAAGACAATCGTTGGAGCTGCAAAGATTATTGACGAAACAAAATTGAAGACAGATTCTGTTCAGATTCTTAATAAGGTAGAGCTTAAGAATGTGAATAATGGGATGAAAATGGTATACACCATTGTAGCTGAAAGTGAAGCTAATTTGAAAGAAGGTAAGTTATCAGTAAGGACTCCAATAGCTAAAGGGCTTTTGGGAAAGAAAGTGGGTGATATTGCTGAAATTTCTGTTCCTCAAGGAAAGATATCTCTTGAAGTTATGAATATATCTCTTTAAAAACAGATAAAACAATGGCAACAATATTTAGTAAAATTGTAGCTGGTGAGATTNCTAGTTATAAAATAGCCGAAGACGATCGTTTTTTTGCTTTTCTTGATATCAATCCTTTAGTGAAAGGCCATACATTAGTTATACCTAAGCGTGAAGTTGATTATATTTTTGATATGGAAGATGAAGAGCTTGCATCAATGCACCTTTTTGCAAAAAGTGTGGCTAAGGCCATTGAAAAGGCTATTCCATGCAAAAGAATAGGAGTTGCGGTGATGGGACTTGAAGTTTCTCATGCTCATATTCATCTTATTCCTATTAATAAGGAGTCCGATATGATAATTTCTAATCCTAAACAAAAACTATCAAACGAAGAATTCGTTGCGATTGCAGAGTCAATCAAGAATGTTTGGGAAAATAATAAGTCTGATCTATAAAAAAGAATGCGCATGATTAATAATCACGCGCATTCTTTTTTATAGTTTTATTTTTTTAAATATAGTCTTCGCCCATCTTTATCTGCGCATCATTCACAAATTTACGGATAGCATGTTCTTCATCCTTCTTGCAGATTAATAACACATTATCAGACTCGGCTATCAAATAACCATCCAAATCCTGGAGCACAGCTAATTTTCCTTCTGGCAATACAACAATATTATCTTTACTGTTATACATTAAAGTTTCACATTTAAGGGCCACATTTTTACTGCTGTCTTTAGGCGAAAGGTCATAAAGTGATCCCCATGTTCCAAGGTCAGACCATCCAAAGTCACCCATTAAAACAAATACATTATCAGCTTTTTCCATGATCCCAAAGTCAATTGAGATATTGGGACATGCCGGAAAATATTCATCAATGAACGCTTTTTCTTTCTCTGTGGCATAAACACCTTCATCTGTAGTTAATTTGGCGACCAATTCAGGAAGGAGTTCATTGAATGCTTTTATAATACTATTTACATTCCAAATGAATAATCCGGAGTTCCAGTAAAACTCTCCACTTTCGAGAAAAACCTTAGCTAATTCCAGCTCTGGTTTTTCTGTAAATGTTTTTACTTTATAGAAGTCTCCATTCCTTTCTTCGTCAATTTGAATGTACCCATATCCTGTTTCGGGTCTGTTAGGTTTAATCCCTAGTGTAAGCAGATTTGATGATTTGGCTGCAAACATAAAACCTTTCTCAACAGCTTCCAGAAACTCATCTTCTTTTAATATGAGATGATCAGAAGGTGCAACCACAATATTGGCATTTGGATTTAATGCATGTATGTGGTAAGAAGCCCATGCTATGCAAGGAGCCGTATTTCTGCGGGCTGGTTCCAAAAGAATCTGGTTTGGAGATAATTGCGGTAGTTGCTCCTGAACCAATGAAGAATATATGTCGTTGGTAACGATAAATATGTTTTCTGCAGGTATAATTTTGCTGAAACGATCATAAGTTTGTTGAAGTAGAGAGCGGCCTGTTCCAAAAAAATCAAGGAATTGTTTGGGGAGACTTTTGCGGCTGAAAGGCCAGAACCGGCTTCCTATACCTCCACCCATGATTACACAATAATTATTGCTGTTTGTCATGATAATAGCTAT
>Ga0065701_1005959_pt1 | contig 13212 bp, 8 predicted proteins | sample Biomet1_FD_59088 | JGI IMG/M metagenome (GOLD analysis project Ga0065701, IMG submission 59088) | Microbial communities from bioreactor (seeded with anoxic lake sediment) at LBNL, California, USA - Biofuel metagenome 1 version 3... | ecosystem: Engineered > Bioreactor > Anaerobic > Unclassified ...
CAGTTCGCCCAAGCGGAACAAGAGTGGCCAATTGGCTTCAGGCTTGCTGTTATACTCAAGGGTGGCTGTTTCCAGCAGGGTAACGGCCTTGTTCAGGTCTCCCTTAACGGCGGTGTTGATTTCTACCAGCCGCGTCCAGGCCTCCTGCCGATTTTTGCCTTGCGGGTCGGACTGCAAATAGCGTTCATAGGCGGTTTCTGCCTCCAGGAAATACCCAGAGTTATAAGCCTCCCGCGCCATTTTCAAATCCCGTTCCGGTCCTTCGCTTGCGCCCTGGCCGCAGGCCCCGGCCACAAAGGCCAGGGCAAGGACCAAGGCGCAGGCGAACGCCCGCATATATCTGTTTCGTTGCTTCATGGAAGCCTGGACCTTTGGCTTATGCCTCGTCCGTCGGCTCAGAAACACCATCCGTTTCTATTTCAAGAGTATCCATGTCCAAGCCTTCAAGGTCCGCAACTTCCAAACCCTGGCGCTGCACCATGTCGAACCCAGCAACGACATCGTCGCCGTCCAGACGCACAAGGCGCACGCCCTGGGTCGCACGGCCCAGGTTCAGGCTCACCTGATGCACAGGGAAGCGCACGATCTTGTTGGCGCTGGAAAGCACAACCATTTGGTCGGTTTCAGCAACCATAACGGCACCGACGACCTTACCGGTCTTTTCAGTGACGCGCATGTTGATGATACCCTTACCGCCGCGAGACTGGGCGCGGTACTGTTCCAACGGAGTGCGCTTGCCGTAGCCAAGTTCACTTACGGTAAGCACCTGGGTACGGTCCGGGTCGCCGGTAACAACACCAGCCATGACGCGGTCCTTGCTGCGCAAGGCAATACCCTTAACACCGGCAGCGGTGCGACCCATGGGACGAACTTCCTCCACCGGGAAGCGTATGGCGGTGCCAAGCTCGGTAATGAGCAGCACATTGGCCTCGTCCTTCACGTCACACACCATCATCAGCTCGTCGCCTTCCTTGAGGGTCACGGCGCGAATGCCGCTGGTGCGAACGTTGGCGTACAGTGCGGCGCTGGTGCGCTTCACCATACCCCGGCGGGTAACGAACAGGAATTGGCGGTCTTCCACAAACTCGCGCAGGGTAATGGCCGTGGCGATGGTTTCTTCTTTCTCCAGGGGCACCAGGTTGTTGATGTGCGCGCCCTTGGCATAACGACCAGCCTCAGGGATCTGGTGCGCCTTCATCAGATACATGCGGCCATGCGTGGTGAACAGCAGCAGGAACTGGTGGTTGCTGGTCAGCAGGAAGGTGTGCACGAAGTCGCCATCACTGGTGGAAACGCCCGCTATGCCCTTACCACCGCGCTTTTGCTGCTGGTAGTTGGACAGGTTGGTGCGCTTAATGTAGCCGCGACGGGACAAGGTGATGACGGCCTCGTCGTCGGGGATCAAATCCTCGATGGCGATATCCGTCGCTTCCTCGGCAACAATTTGAGACTTGCGCGGGGTGGCGTAGTCCTTCTTGATCTGGTCCAGTTCATCGCGAATAACGCCCTTGAGCACTTCCTCGTTGGCCAAAATGCTCTTGAGGTAGGCGATGAGCTTGAGCAGCTCTTCATATTCAGAGATGAGCTTCTCGCGCTCCATGTTGGTCAAACGCTGCAAGCGCATGTCCAAAATGGCCTGGGCCTGGATTTCGGAGAGCGTAAAACGCTCCATGAGGCCAGCCTTGGCTTCCACGGCGGTTTTGCTGGCGCGGATGAGGGCCACGACTTCGTCGATGTTGTCCAGGGCGATTTTGAGGCCTTCCAGGATGTGGGCACGAGCTTCACTCTTGTCGAGGTCGAAGCGGGTGCGGCGGATGATGACCTCGCGACGATGCTCCAGGAAGTAGCCCAGAATCTGCTTCACGTTCAGCAGCATGGGCCGGTTGCCAACTACGGCCATCATATTGATACCGAAGGATGTTTCCAGCGGAGTCCACTTGTACAGGGCATTGATGACGATATCTGGAATGGCGCCGCGCTTCAGCTCCAGCACGATGCGAATGCCCTTGCGGTCGGATTCGTCGCGCAGGTCGACAACGCCTTCAATTTTCTTATCGTTAACGAGGTTGGCGATCTTCTCCACCAGGCTGGACTTGTTCAGCGCGTAGGGAATCTCGGTAATGACGACATTCTCTTTGCCGCCCTTCTTGGCTTCCTCAACATTCACCACGCCGCGCATTTTGATACTGCCGCGACCGGTCATGTAGGCATCGGCCAAGCCACGGCCTGTGTACACCAAGCCACCGGTGGGGAAGTCAGGTCCCTTGATCATGGGCAGCAGGTCGCGCGGGCCACAGTTCGGNTGNTCCAGCACGTGCAGCGTGGCGTCGATGAGCTCGCCCAGGTTGTGCGGCGGGATATTCGTCGCCATGCCGACCGCGATGCCTGAGGTGCCATTCAATAAGAGGTTGGGCACCTTGGCCGGAAGAACCGAGGGTTCCTCCATGGTGTTGTCATAGTTCGGGCGAAAATCAACGGTGTTCTTTTCAATGTCGCCCAAAAACTCACTGGCCAGCTTGGACATGCGCACTTCTGTGTAACGCATGGCAGCCGCGGAGTCGCCGTCGATGGAACCAAAGTTACCTTGGCCGTCAACCAGCGTGTCACGCATGGAAAACTGCTGCGCCATGCGCACCAAGGCATCGTACACCGCACTGTCGCCATGCGGATGGTATTTGCCGATAACATCGCCGACGACACGCGCCGACTTCTTGTAGGCACGGTTATAGGCGTTGCCCAACTCGTGCATGGCGAACAGGATGCGCCTGTGCACCGGTTTCAGGCCGTCGCGCACATCTGGTATGGCGCGGCCTACAATGACCGAGAGCGAATACTCCAAATAGGATTTCTGCATCTCGTGTTCAATGGTGATTTTCTGACTCACGTATTTCCTCCGTATGTGGCGGCAGTGCATGTACCGGATGGAGAAGACTTGCGCCTCCTGCTTCCAAACAATCTTCCACCGCCAGGGGACCTGAGACCNTTACCCCCAAAAAAAAAGGGGCAGGGGTGNTTTTTCCAGGTCAACTACAATGAACTACAAAGAACTCCAATACTCCGGGTTTTCAAAGTAACCTCGCACGTTGTGAGGCCTTTGGCAGTGGCTTATGGANAGAATCCACCAACCTCTCGCACCCGGTATTCCTGCTAAATATCCAATTCTTCCACGGCCATGGCGTTGCGTTCAATAAACTCCCTACGCGGGGTAACGCTGTCGCCCATCAGCTCGCTGAAGATACGATTCGCTTCCTGGGCATCATCTACATGAACTTGCAACAAGGTCCGTTTATCCGGGTCCATTGTGGTTTCCCACAACTGCTCCGGGTTCATTTCGCCCAGACCCTTGTACCGCTGCACAGTGTATCCGCGCTGCGATTCCTCGATGACGGTTTCCAACAGATTAAAGAAGCCTTTGACTGGAATTTCGCCACCATCCCCGCGCACCAGGGAAAAATTCTCGCCAGTGCACTCGGTGAACAGTTGCAGGTAGGTTTCCTGGGCTTTGCGGTAGGTTTTGGAGCCAAAGAAATCTACGGCCAAACGGGTACGGTGGCCGCCCTGGCTGGTGAACACCAAGAATATACGGCGCTCACTTTCATCCTCTTCCACATCCAGCACAGCCTTGAACCCAGCGGCAATAGCTGGTGCCACCAGTTCTTCCAGGGGGCGCGCGGCGGCTTCCAGCAAAGGCTGAATGGGATTCTCAATGGGATCGCCGTTTTCATCCACGGCACCGTCGGCCTCTCCGGCCATCTCTGCCAATGCGGCGGAGGTGAAGTCCTGCGGTGTTACACGGTCGGTCTGAATGAGCGAAAGGAACAAACTTTCCTCAATGCCCATGTGCAAGGCCTCGCGTACGCGGTCCTTCAAATGGCGCACACTATCCAGCAGCCTTCTCANTTCCTTGCCGGTGAACTCCTTCGGAGCCACATCACCGCCAACAGTATGGGCGGTCAGCATTTTTTCCGCCTGGGAAAGCAGGAAGGCATGCAGTTCTTTTTCGTCCTTGATGTACTGCTCAAACTTGCCCTTATGCGCGCGGAACAGCGGCGGTTGGGCAATGTAGATATATCCACGGTCGATAAGCTCTGGGTACTGGCGGAAGAAGAACGTGAGCAGGAGAGTACGAATGTGGCTCCCGTCCACGTCGGCGTCCGTCATGATGACGATCTTGTGATAACGCAAACGGTCGAAGTCTGGGCCTTGTTCGTCCTCGCTCCCATTTCCCGGCACACCCACACCCATGGCGGTGATGAGCGCACGAATTTCCTTGTTGCCCAACATCTTGTCGTAGCGGGTCTTTTCCACGTTCAAAATCTTGCCGCGCAGGGGCAAAATAGCCTGGATGCGCGGGTTTCGGCCCTGTTTGGCCGAACCACCTGCGGAATCGCCCTCGACAATGAAAATTTCGGACTCGCCGGGATCTTTGCTCTGACAGTCAGCCAATTTGCCGGGCANAGCGTTGTCAGAAAGCGCTCCCTTGCGGCGCACAAGATCACGAGCCTTGCGGGCGGCCTCACGGGCGCGGGCGGCGTCCACCACCTTGTCGATGATGGCCTTGGCCTCCTTGGGGTTTTCCTCAAGGAACATGGAAAGCTTCTCGTACACCAAGCCGCTGACCAAGCCGGCAACCTCTGAGTTACCGAGTTTCGTCTTGGTCTGGCCCTCAAACTGAGGCATAGGCAANTTNACGCTCACAACAGTCGTCAGNCCCTCGCGAACGTCATCGCCGGAAAGCTTTTCTTTGATCTTCTTGGCCAGGTCACTTTTGGCAACATAGGTATTCAAGGCGCGGGTCAGCGCGGTTTTAAAACCGGCCAAGTGGGTGCCACCCTCAATTGTGCGGATGTTGTTGGCAAAGGTGTGAACGTTTTCCTTGTAGCCCTGGTTATATTGCAGGGCAAACTCCGTCACCACCGTGCCATGTCCGCCAGAATCCGCCTCACCTATGCCATAGATCATGTCGTGCACGATGGTCTGGCCCTGATTCAAGTCCTCGACAAAGCTCTTGAGGCCACCTTCAAACTTGAACATGTCCTTGTCGCCGGTGCGCTCGTCGGTGAACTCAATTTCCAGGCCACGGTTCAAATACGCCAGTTCCTGAAAACGCTTTTTCAGAACAGCGTAATCATACTGGTTCGTTTCAAAAATTTCTTCATCGGGCTTGAAGCGGATTTTAGTTCCCGTACCGGTGGACTCGCCAATATCTTCCACTTGGCTCACAGGAATGCCGCGTTCGTACATCTGCCGGTACATGCGCCCACCGCGTTTAACCGTGGCGGTCAGCGTTTCGGAAAGCGCATTGACCACAGAAACGCCGACGCCGTGCAGACCACCGGAAACCTTGTAGGCGTTGTTATCGAACTTGCCGCCCGCGTGCAGGATGGTCATGACGACCTCAAGGGCCGTCTTGTGCTCCTTGGGGTGCATGTCCACAGGAATGCCGCGACCGTTGTCCGATACGGTAACGGAGTTATCCATGTGCAGNGTAACCTTGGCCCGCGTGCAGTAGCCAGCCATGGCTTCGTCGATGGCGTTATCCACCACCTCNTACACAAGGTGATGCAAGCCACGCGTATCGGTGGAGCCGATATACATGGCCGGGCGTTTGCGAACAGCGGAAAGACCTTCCAGTACAGTGATGCTGTCTGCGGTATATGCCGCAGCGTTTTTTTCTTTCTCTGTCATTTTAGGCGTTTTCCTCGGCGTAGTACGTCTCGTCCTGGATCATCATAGGCATGATGATCACATCGTAGTTGGGATCAACAGGTCCGGTTATACCACAAGGAGCCTCAGCTCCGGTCAGAGTAAAAGTCACTTCATCCGAACTGAAGTGTGAGAGTATCTCCACCAAGTTCTTGGTGGGAAATGCGATGCGCTGCAAATCACCCTGGAAGGTTGCGGTCAGGCTTTCCGTGGCGGTGCCCACATCCTGGCCCTGGCTGTACAAAACAACCTCGCCCGGGCTGAACAGGAAGTATGTGCAGCGGTTGCTGTCGGTGTTGAAAATGCCGATGCGCTCCAGGGAATCCATGAGTTCGGCGCGGTTCAGCGTCAAACGGGAGGAAGCCGGATCCTTCAGCTTAGACAAAAAGCCCTGGTAGTTCGGGTACTGGTAAAAAGAAAGCGGCAGGCTGAAGGTCTCGCGATGATCACCAGTGCGCATGAACAGGCGTTTTTCACCCAAGGACATTTCAATTTCATCGGATCCAAGCCATTTTTTCAGCTCAGCCAAGTACTTACGCTGAATCAATGCGCCCTCAGCCGGGAGGATGGCAAAAATATCGTCGTTGATAAAGGTGAACATGGAAAACTGGTGGCCATTCAGGCCGCACACTTCCACATGCTTGTTGTCTTCCCCTTCATCCACGGGCTTGAGAGACAGGCAGGCAATGGCCTCCATGCTGTCTTCCTCGCTAATGCAGAAGCCGATCTTCTCGATGATCTCGTGAAGAAAGTCGCCGCTCCAGAACACGGTCTCACCAGCGGGAAACTCGCTAAAGGGCTGGAACCACTCGGCCTCATTGGCGGGCAACTTATATTTACGGCTGCCCTGTTCCACCAGCACGTTCTTGCTCTCAGGATCGGTTTTAATGGTCAGCTCGCCGGCGGGCAATTTGCGAACCAGTTCATAGAAGGCGCGACCCTGCACACCGGCGCGGCCAGGAGTCTCGACCTTGGCTGGGTACTCGCCGGAAAATTCCAGGCTGGAGTCAGTGGACATGATCTTGAGGCTGCTCTCTGAGGCATCAAGCCAAATACTGCGCAAAAAGGCGGCGCCGGTTTTGGCCGGGATGATGCCTGCGGACTTTTGCAAGCCTTCAATGATTTCATCTCTCAGTACCTTCACAAACATATTCTTCTCCTTGATGGCTTCTATTACTCTCGCCATTTTGTTCGCAACTAAATAAACAACCTGTTTTAATTCATCTTTTTTCGAACACGCATTGTTCCCGTAAAGGAACACTGTGTTCTTGTTTCCGGCCTTTGAACACCGCTATCCAGGTTGCCGACAACGAAGCTTCAAATCTTTCAACACCTGTTTCATAACCTTGTCATCTGTCTGCATATCTTGGATTTTTTTAACGGAATAAATCACAGTGCTGTGATCTTTTCCGCCAAAGGCCCGACCCAGGGCTGGATAAGACAGTCCAAGCAATTGCCGACATAAAAACATGGAGACTTGGCGCGCTAGGGCAATGCTTTGCCTTCTGTCCTCGCCCAGTACATCTTTTTGGTTCACTTGGTAATGCTCACACACCACACTAATAACGGTATCCGTGCTGATCGCGGGTTGATCACGCTCTTCAGTGTTGGTGATGATTTGTTCAAAGTCTCGTGGTGAAATATCTTTGCGAACCAGTTCCCGAAAGGCCACAAGCTTAACCAGAATGCCACCCAGGGCGCGAAAGTTTTGGAAACGCTGCGCCAGGGTTAAAATTTGCTCTTTCGATACAGGCAATTTTTTAGCTCGAACAAAAGCATGAACAAATTGGGCGCGCACTTCCAAATCTGGTTGCTTCAAACTCACCACCAAGCCGCCTTCCAACCTGGAGCGCAGTGTTGGAGAGAGATCCTCATGCGCTGCTATGCGGTCGGCGCAGGTAAAAACCATCTGCCTGCCCTGATCTTGAAACATATTAAACAGCACAAGCATTTCTTGTTGCAAGGCAACGTCTCCAGCTAGCCAGTTAATGTCATCCACAAGCAGAAAGCTGTGGCTGGCAATGAAGGCGCGAGCAGAAAGAACATCGCTATTGCCATTTTGAAACAGCAGATCTTTGAGTCCTTCACCTGTTGTGGCTAAAATACTGCCAGTGGGGTGACTTTTGGAAATATCATTGGCAATGGCTTTGAGCAGGTGGCTTTTACCGGAGCCGGACTTTCCGCAGATGACAAACGGATTAAATTGGGCATCACCACCGCGAGCTACCTGGCGGGCGGTTTCGAGCGGGAAGAAATTTTTGGAGTTGGTCAGAAAACTGTCGAAGGTGTATTGGGGGTCAAAGGGGAAAGCCAGCCGTTTACTGTTGAGTACACTCCGCTGTTGCTGAGAGGAATTGTGCTGCTCACCTGGCGTGTTCCCCAAGGAAGTGCTGGGGGAAGCGGAATTTTCTTGCGGAATGGCGGAGAGAGGCTTGCCGCCGGCAAGGTAGAGAATTTCGCACGGCGCAGCGAGAAAACGATGCAACTCGGCCTCAAAGCGGTCCTGCATGCGCCCGGCAAACCATTGGGCAAAAAAGCTGTGTGGAAAGCGCACGCGAACAGCCACCCCTGAATTATCTATCTCCAGAGGGTCGAACCAACGTTTCAGCTCCTGCTCGGAGCACGTGGTGGAAAGATGTTCGCGCAGGGCTTTTTTCACCGGGTTAAGGTCCGCATGGTATGTCCGCTTTTGACATCCGCAATTTGTGGAAAAACAAGGATAAAATTTGTGGCTGAATCCATTGTTGCCGGGACTCTTTCCTCTGCCAAGTTCTTACCTGAAATTGAGCCCGATAACAAGCNAATAGACCCTTCCGAGCTGGTGAGGAACCCTTTGGAAAAGCGTTGCCATCCGGCGTAATTTGGGCCATTGTTTGGCCCGCGGGAGCAGACTTATTTTTCCACAGTTTGTTCCTGTTTTGAAACAGACTGTGGAAAACACAGCGGGCCTGAGCCCGGAGTCTATATGTCTTCTATAAAGTTCAAAAAAAACGACAACGTTCTGCGTATTTCCGCCAAGGCCGTCAAGGTGCGCAAACCCTTGGCCCGTCCAGGCTCTATTATTACCCCCAATCGCGAGCGAATGCCCAANCACCGGCCGGATTATCTGGCCGAGTGCTGTGACTAGGCTGCTCACTTATTTTGCCCACTTTTTCTACTTCCCTGCTGGAGGAACCCCATGGCTGAGAACACAAAACCTGCCAAAGCCAANACCGGCGCTAAAACAGCGCCCGTGAAGAATACAAAGACCATTGCGGAAATCAATGAACGCATTTTGAAAGGCAAGGCCGTTGTGCTTACTGCCGAGGAAATGGTCGAAACCGTCAAGCGCTTGGGTAAAACCAAGGCAGCGCGCGAGGTTGATGTCGTTACCACCGGCACCTTTTCCGCCATGTGTTCCTCTGGTCTGCTGTTCAATTTTGGGCAGGAACCGCCCTTGATGCGCGCCAACCAGGTGTGGCTGAACAATGTATCCTGCTACGGCGGTTTGGCCGCGGTGGATGCCTACCTGGGAGCAACAGAGGCTTCGGCGGATGATCCGCTGAACAAGGTTTACCCTGGCCGTTTCGCCTACGGTGGTGGCCATGTCATTGAAGACCTGCTGCGCGGTAAGCCGGTGCGTTTGCGTGCCAAGTCCTACGGCACGGACTGCTACCCCCGCAAGGAACTGGAAAAGGATGTCACCCTGGCCAGCCTTGCCTGCGCCCAGTTGCTTAATCCGCGTAACTGCTATCAGAACTACAACTGCGCAGTGAACCTTTCCGGTCGCACTATTTACACCTACATGGGCCCGCTGAAGCCCGGCGGCCGCAATGCCAACTTTGCCACGGCTGGTCAGCTTTCCCCGTTGTTCAATGATCCGTTCCTGCGCACCATTGGCCTGGGCACCAAGATCTTCATGGGCGGGGCTCAGGGTTGGGTGATTGGCGCGGGCACACAGCACGTGGCTAAACCGCCTCGCAATGAGCGCGGTATTCCGCTTACCGCCTCGGGCACACTTTCCCTCCGGGGCGACTTGAAACAAATGGACCCCCGTTATGTGCGCGGTTTGTCTCTTGTGGGCTACGGCTGCTCGCTGAGCCTGGGTGTGGGTATTCCCATTCCTATCCTTGACGAGGACTTGGCCTGGTACACTGGCGTCTCCCACGCGGACATCCAGGTACCTATCCGGGATTACGGCTACGACTATCCTAACGGCGTTAACCGCATCTTGGGCCATGTGACCATGGAAGAGCTCATGAGCGGCGAAATAGACGTCAATGGGCGCAAAACGCCAACGGTTCCGCTCACCAGCTACTCTATGTCGCTGGAGATAGCGGAAACGCTCAAAAAATGGATTGAAAAGGGCGAATTCCTGCTTACAGAACCACAGGAAGTCATCCCGTCCAGCTAACCCAAGAGGGGGAGGGCCGAAAGGTTCTTCCCCTTTTTTTTGCCCCATCTTGCCGGGCGCACACCGTGGCGAACGGCAGACTTTGACCAGGGTGGCCTTGCATCGGCGGCGTTTTCGGCTATGATGCCACAGGCGGCGGGCATTCGGTTCCTTCGAGAGGGACGGCTCCGCAGTCAGAACAGTCAACCCACGGTTTCACCAATGCCCGAAATATTCCGCGCGGCGCTTGTCGCGCCCATGACCCCCGGCCACCCTCTGCTTGAGGATGGCGCGGTTGTTTGCGAGGGCGATATTCCCGGCGCTTCCCGCACCATTTTGGCTGTGGGTCGTTTTGCGGATGTTTCCCGCGAATTCAGCGGACCTGTGCGCGACCTGGGCGATGTCGTGCTTGCCCCGGCGACCTTTAACAGCCACGTGCATCTGGAGATGACGCACCTGCTCGGGCGCATCACCTCCGGCAAGGGCTTTGTGCCCTGGGTGCGCGATTTGGTCTCCCAACCGCTGTATACACCAGACGACGCCTGCATTCTGAGCGAGCTGGCGCGGTTGGAAGCACGCGGCACCACCTTCGTGGCGGACATAAGCACCCGCAATGCCGCGGCTATGGCTGCTTTGCTGGCCGGAACAGGGCATTACTTCGCCTCGTTTCAGGAGGCCATCGGCACGGTTATGCCGGCTGATCCGCAATCGCTCCTTCATCACTTGCCGCAGTCCCAGGCGCAGACGGGCCGAGGCCAGCTGAGCGCTGCGGGGCATGCCCTGTACAGCACCAGCGGCGAGCTGTTGCGTGCGGCCAAGCAGGTCGCCTCCAGTCACGCCCTGCCCTACTCCCTGCACTTGGCTGAGCATGAGGATGAGGACGAGATTTTGCTTACGGGCAAAAATCCCTTCCTCGACCTGATGCGCGAGCGTGGCTACATCACCGGTTACAAAGCTCCTGGCAAGCGTCCCGTGCCGTTAGCGGTGGAGCTGGACCTGTTGGACGAGCACACCCTGGCGGTACACTGCGTTACGGTAACACCGAGCGATATGGACGCCTTGGCGGCCAGCCACGCCACTGTGTGCCTCTGCCCGCGCAGCAATGAGTACATCGGCGTGGGGCATGCCCCGGCGGCGGCCATGCTTGCGCGTGGCATCAACGTGTGCCTGGGCACGGACGGTCTGTGTTCTGCTCCCGACCTCAATGTTTACGGAGAGCTGGACTGGCTCAAAACGCACACGTTGCCGGACCTGACGCTTACTGAGGGTTTAGCACTCATCACCAGCAACCCGGCGCGGTTTTTCGGCGTGTCCGACCACCTGGGGAGCCTCGCTCCTGGTCGGTTGGCGCGTTTTTCCGTCGTGCCGCCGGAGCTTTCCTCACTGTTCCTCAAGGGCTAAGCGCCCGTTTTTTTTCCAAAGCCCGGCGCAGGCCGGGGGAAACTGCCAAACCACGCTTCACCCGGCGCGGCGCGGCGAAACGGCACGGAGGGGTCATCCCCATGCAATGGAAGCACAAAGACCTGCTTGATGTGTCTCAGTTTACCGAGGCCGAGGCCCGGCATGTACTGGCCACAGCAGCACATTTTCGAGAGATCAACAGCCGACCGGTAAAAAAGGTGCCGACCCTCAAGGGTCGTAGCGTGGTGCTCTTTTTTGCGGAGCCCAGCACCCGCACCAAAACCAGTTTCGACATGGCGGGCAAGCGCCTTTCCGCGGATACCTTCAGCTTGGCCAAGAGTGGGTCCAGCCTCGTTAAGGGCGAGACCTTGAAGGATACAGCCCTTACCCTGCAGGCCATGAACCCGGACGGCATCGTCATCCGCCACAGCTCGAGCGGCGCAGCGCAGTTTTTGGCCGAGCGTTTGGAATGCAGCATCATCAACGCCGGTGACGGGAGGCATGCCCACCCGACCCAGGCTTTGCTGGACGCCTTGACCCTTTCCCGGCGCTGGGGTGGGGAATTTGCCGGGAAGACCGTGCTTATCCTAGGTGATATCGCCCACAGCCGCGTGGCGCGTTCTAATGTTCTCCTGCTTACCTTGCTGGGCGCCAAGGTGCGCCTGTGCGGCCCGCGTACCCTGTTACCGCCCCGGCTCGACACCTGGCCCGTGGAGGTCTTTTCCGATCTCTCCAAGGCCGTGGCGGGCGTTGATTCCGTTATGTGCCTGCGCTTGCAGTTGGAGCGCCAACAGGCGGGCCTGTTGCCGGATCTACGCGAGTATGCCCGTACCTTTGGCTTATCTGGCCGCCATTTGCTTGATGCCGCGCCCGGCTGTTGTGTGTTGCACCCCGGCCCTATCAATAGGGGTGTGGAAATTGACTCCGAGGTGGCTGACAGCGCCGAAAGCCGTATTTTGGAGCAGGTGGAAAACGGTGTTGCCGTGCGTATGGCCCTGCTTTTCCTCTACCTCACCCGCAAGTCGCCGGAGTCGCAGCAGCCCGGCATGCCTGAATAGGAGGCCCGCCATGACCGATACCCCGCAAACCGACGCCCCGAAGGCGAGGAAAATTGATTTGGCCGTGCGCGGTGCGCTGTGGCATGGGCCTGTGCAGGGCAAAAAGGGCAAGAAAGGCGGCCAGAAGGTTGATGTCTTCGTCACCGGTGGCAAAATCGTCTCTCTTGTTCCCTCTGGCAGCTTAGAGCTGACTGCCGCCAAGGACATCGACGGTCGCGGCCTGGTGTTGCTGCCGAGCCTGACGGACGTGCATACCCACTTGCGTGAGCCCGGTCAGGAGTACAAGGAGGATATAGCCAGCGGCCTGAAAACAGCCGCGCATGGTGGTTTCTCCAACATTCTGTGCATGGCCAACACCACCCCGGTCAATGATACCGCCAGCATTACCGAGGCCATGCTCGACAAGGCCCGCCAGAGTTGGCCGAACGGGCCGCGCTTGTTTCCCATTGGTGCTTTGACAAAGGGCTTGAAAGGCCACGAGTTGGCTCCCATGTCCGAACTGGCCGCAGCAGGCTGTGTCGCTTTTTCCAATGATGGCCGCCCAGTGGAGAATACCGAGATTTTCCGCCGCGCTGTTGAGTATGCTTCTGATCTTAACCGCATTGTCATTGACCACTGTGAAGACCCCTACCTGGCCCCGGCTGCGGGCATGAATGAGGGCGAAGTCTCGAGCCG
>Ga0065701_1012767_pt1 | contig 13127 bp, 15 predicted proteins | sample Biomet1_FD_59088 | JGI IMG/M metagenome (GOLD analysis project Ga0065701, IMG submission 59088) | Microbial communities from bioreactor (seeded with anoxic lake sediment) at LBNL, California, USA - Biofuel metagenome 1 version 3... | ecosystem: Engineered > Bioreactor > Anaerobic > Unclassified ...
ATCCACAACCAATCTTCCTGTTGATAACTTTATATGAGAAAATATTATTTGCGTTGCGGCGAGATGCAGGGTAAAATCACAGTAGAAAAGCCATGAGGAGGAACAGTTAAAGCATGGAAGAAGCAGTTGAGTTTGAAGATAAGGCTCTAAATAATATTTTGCGAGATGTCATCGCTACAATTGAGAGCAGCAAGTCGCAGATTTTTGATATTTATGAGAGTGCCTGTCTGGAAGTAGAAAACAGCAAAAATGATCTGGCACAAATAAAAAAACGGGTACATGAAATTATCGAACGAGTCGATACCCTGAAGATTGAAGCGCAGAAGCAGCGACAGGAACTCGCCCGGGTCAGCCGCGCTTTTTCCGCGTATTCGGAAAGCAACATACGTCGTTGTTATGCTGCCGTAGAAAAAGCCCAGGTTGAACTAGCCGTTGCTACAGAGCAGGAACTGCAGCTTCGTCAGCAGCGTGACCGGGCGGAGCAGCGGCTGCAGCATTTATCGACAACTGTAAATACGGCAAAGCATCTGGCGGTTCAGATCGGGGTTGTTCTGGGGTATCTAAGTTCACAGCTCGATGAAGTGGTCAATCAGATGGAGTCAGCCAACAAGGGGAAAATGGTTGGAGAGCGTATTATAAAGGCGCAGGAGAATGAGCGCTTGCGGCTATCGCGGGAGATTCATGATGGTCCGGCACAGACGATGGCCAATCTGATTTATCAGTCGTCGATCTGTGAACGTATGCTCGATATCGATGTTGAAGGAGCCAAGAAAGACTTGCAGGATTTACGCCAGCAGATTCGCGGCTGTCTCAGCGAAATCCGGCAGATTATCTTTGACCTGCGGCCAATGTCCCTGGATGATCTTGGTCTTACGGCGGCTGTACAGCAATTTTTGAGAAAATTTAAGGAGCGCAGCGGCATAGACGTAAAATTCAGCATTGATGGGACGCCGGTACCCTTTAATAAATACATTGAAGTCAGTCTGTTTCGGATTATTCAGGAGGCTTTAAACAATATCTATCAGCATGCGGAGACTGATGAGGCAGAAGTTGTGCTGCGTTATAATCGTGATAATTTATCGCTGTTGATCTCAGACCAGGGACTAGGGTTTGATGCGGATTTGCAGCCGGAAGCTGTTGCCCCGGGAGGAACACCGGAACATTTCGGCCTGATTGGCATGAAAGAGCGGGCTAATATCATCAAGGCGCAGCTGATTGTCGATGCAAAGCCGGGAACTGGAACGAAAATTCGATTGCTGCTGCCGCTGGAAAATATTGTATAAATATAAACCGGCAGATGGAGAAAAGGAGATAATTTCTTTGAAGCAAAATCAGGCGGCAATGCCGCTGTTTGAAGCGATGAGAAGATACAGTGAGGACGGGGCGCTGGCGTTTCATACCCCAGGGCACAAACAGGGAAAGGGAGCAGCTCCGGCGCTGCGATCGCTGCTTACGGAGCAGGGACTGCGCATGGAGGTTTCCCTGATGAAGGAGCTTGATGATCTGCACGAGCCGACGACATGCATAAAAGAGGCGCAGGCATTGGCTGCCGAGCTTTACAGCGCCGATGAGTCCTATTTTGTTATTAATGGGACGACCGGGGCCATTCAGGCAATGATTATGGCAGCAGTTAAGCCGGGGGAAAAGATCATAGTGCCCCGAAATGCACATCGCTCGATTATTGGCGGGATTATGCTCAGCGGGGCGGTGCCGGTATTTTTGCAGCCGCAGGTGGATGTGGAACTGGGTATTGCCATGGGAATTGCAGCTGAGTCTGTCCGGCAGGCAATTGCGGCGAATAAGGAGGCCAAGGCAGTGCTGGTCATAAATCCGACCTACTATGGAGTTGCCTCGGATTTGGCGTCTATTGCTGCTATGGTGCATCAAAATGACATGGTGCTACTGGTGGATGAAGCCCATGGGCCGCACCTGAAATTCAGCAACAATCTGCCGCTTTCAGCTCTTGATGCCGGGGCGGATCTCGTAGCGCAGAGTACGCATAAAATACTGGGCTCGCTGACGCAAACCTCCATGCTGCATGTTCAAGGGCCAAGAGCTGATCGAGATCGGTTGCGGGCGATGGTGAGTCTGCTGCAGTCGACAAGTCCGAATTATTTGCTGCTGGCATCACTGGATGCTGCCCGCTGGCAGATGGCACAGGCAGGAGAAGACCTTATTGGCCGGACTGTGGTACTGGCTGATGCGCTGCGGCAAAAAATCAATGGAATTGACGGCTTGTTTTGTTTTGGTCGAGAGCGGATGGACGGAGATGCTTGCTTTGCCCTTGATGTGACGAAGCTTACTGTAAATGTGAGCGGGCTTGGCTTGAGCGGGCCGCAGGCTGAGCACTTTCTGCGCGGTGAATGCAAAATTCAATGTGAGCTGGCGGACCTTTGTAATGTGCTGTTTATCATATCGTTTGCTGATGGGCCGAGGGAGGCGGATCTGCTACTGATGGCGCTGCGAAAGCTGGCTGAGAAAAAAAGACCGGACAACTTGAAACGGGACCTGGTGCCCTTGGCACCATTACCTATCTTGCGCTTTACACCGCGCGAGGCACTGTATGCGTCTCGTGAGAAAGTTGATTTTTTGGCAAGTGCTGGCCGGGCGTCAGCGGAGGTGCTGACTTTTTATCCGCCGGGTATCCCGGTCCTTTGTCCCGGAGAAATCATTACCCGGGAAATTATAGAATATACGCAGCGCTGTCAACGCACCGGACTCAAGGTTGTGGGGCCGGATGATGCCTCGTTGCGGACAATAAAAGTGGTGAAACAATGAAGGGGAAATTGATAATCATTGAAGCTGGTGACGGCTGCGGCAAGGCAACTCAGACGCGGGCCTTGCTTGCGCGGTTGCAGCAGGAAGGCCGCCGGGTACATAAGGTGGAGTTCCCGGATTACGGCAGTGAATCCTCAGCGCTTATAAGGCTTTATCTAAGCGGGGCATTTGGCAAACGGGCGCAGGATGTCAATGCATATGCAGCTTCGACTTTTTTTGCGGTTGATCGCTACGCGTCTTTTCGAATGAAATGGAAGACGTGGTACGATCAGGGCGATATTATACTGGCAGATCGCTACACGACATCTAATATGGTTCATCAGGCCGTGAAGCTTACAGATCCAGAGGAACGAGATAGCTTTCTCGCCTGGCTGTGGGATCTTGAATTTGTGAAGATGGGTTTGCCAGTACCGGACGCTGTCGTATTTCTCGATGTACCGCCGGCAATCAGCCGTGAACTGATTGCGGCGCGTTCAGCTGCCAGTCAGCAGGCTAAGGATATTCACGAACAGGATGATAAATACCTGGAAGATTGTCACCGGGCTTATTGTGAACTGGCAGAAAAATATCGATGGGCCGCAATACAATGCAGTCAGAATGGAATGTTGCTGTCAATTGAGCAAATTCATGAGGCGGTCTATCAGCAGGTAGTGGCAGTTATCAAATGAACTGCCGACTTTACTTTATAACATAAAGGCAGAAGGCAAAATTTTATTTTGCCCTCTGCCTTTATTGCTTATTCTATGGAAAACAATTATAATTTATATAAAGTGGATCATTTATAATTTCTGCCGCTGCAAGCGTGCTTTGTGCAGAGATAAAAGGATGTTAGCAATGAAAATAGATAGCTTGAGCAGACAGCGTACTCTTCCGACAATTGAACATGACCAGACGGTTAAAGTCAGGGAGCCCCAAGATGATTTTTCCAAGGAACTATCTCAAAGTCAGGACTCGATGTCGATCGAGAAGCTCCACGAGCTTCTCGATAAAATAAATGAGCAGGGTGCTAAGCTTACGCAGACCCCTACTTATGATGAACTCAGATCCTATCGTGATTTGGTAAAAGACTTTGTTGGTGAAGCCGTTTCTCGCATGTATACGTTGAATTCACAGTCCGGCTGGGACCGTATGGGGCGACAAAAAACCTATACCACCGTCCGCAAGGTTGATAAAACCCTCGAAGAAATGGCCGAAGAAATCCGATTGGGACAGGCAACTCCGCTCAGCATTGCAGCCAAACAGGATGTAATCAGGGGGATGCTTGTGGATTTATACATGTAATGAGCATTAATATGAACTGGAATGAGATTATCGGACATGAAAAAAATATAGCACAGCTGCAGCGGCTTCTGCTAGAGCAGAGGCTGCCCCATGCGCTTTTGTTTTGCGGTCCGCGCGGTATCGGCAAGTTTTTGACGGCACGCGTTTTGGCCGCTGCTTTATTGTGTGACGCCGGCAGTGCTGATCCCTGCGGACACTGTGAATCTTGCCGGGCCTATTTGGCCGGAACCCATCCGGATCTCTATGAAATCGAGCCGGATGGCAAGACGCTGAAGACGATAAAAATTGACCAGATTCGTACGCTGCAGACGGAGATTGCTTTGGCACCGTACATGTCACAACGGCGTGTAGTTATTATTGATGAAGCCGACAAGCTCAATGAAGTTGCAGCTAACGGCCTGCTTAAAACGCTGGAGGACCCGACCGGACAGGTTGTCTTTATTTTGATTGCAACTGGCCGCGAGGCCTTGCTCGATACCATTGTATCACGCGTCAGTACGGTGTCGTTTCAACCACTGCCGGTACCGCAACTGACAGATGCGCTGGCCCGGCGAGGGGTGTCAGTCAATGCTGCCCTGGCAGCTTTGGCCGGTGGTAGCTTTGGCCGGGCGCTTGATCTTGATAAAAACGGCGGGCTGTCACTTCGCGATGAAGTGCTTGTGGTTATGCACCAGATCAGAGCGGCTGATATGGAATATGTCTGGTCCGTGGGGGCTGCACTGGGCGAGATGAACCGGGAAAAGCTACAGGAATGGTTTGTATATCTTCAGATGATTTTCCGGGATATGGTGATTTTATATGAAACAACAGTTCGGGATATGCTCTATAACAGCGATGTCGTTGCCAAGCTTACGCAGCTGTTGGCAGATTGGCCGCTGTCAAGGATTTTTGCTGCGCTGGCTCTGATTGGAACTATACAGCAGCGTTTGGTGAGCAATGCCAATGGGCGCCTGCTCGCGGAGCAGTTTTTATTAAAGTTGCGTGATTTGAAATAGAGGGGGCTGCTCGATGCAGACAGTAGTAGGTATACGCTTCAAAGAAGCGGGGAAGATATATTATTTTGGGCCGGGAACGCTCAAGCTGGTGCAGGGAGACGATGTCATCGTCGAAACTGTCCGAGGGGTTGAATTTGGGCAGGTTGTAATCGGCCCGCGTGAAGTTGAGGATGATAAGATCGTTTCGCCGTTAAAAACTGTAAAATGTAAGGCTACCGCAGCTGACCGCAGCAAGGTTAAGGAGAATAAGGAAAAAGAAAAAGAAGCCTTTAAAATTTGCGAAAAGAAAATTACCGCACACAAGCTGCCGATGAAGCTCATCGATGTTGAGTACACGTTCGATGTGAATAAAATTATCTTTTACTTTACGGCGGATGGAAGAATTGATTTTCGTGAACTCGTAAAAGATTTGGCAGCAGTCTTTCGCACTCGAATTGAACTGCGCCAGATTGGCGTGCGCGATGAAGCAAAACTTATCGGCGGCATTGGCTGCTGTGGGCGGCCGCTTTGCTGTGCCACTTTTCTCGGCGATTTTGAGCCGGTATCCATCAGAATGGCGAAGGACCAGAATTTATCGCTGAATCCGGCGAAAATTTCCGGAATCTGCGGCCGGTTGATGTGTTGCCTGAAATATGAAAATGACGGCTACTGCAACAACAAGGGCGGCTGTGCCCGTAAAAAGATCTTGCCGCCGAAGCAGGGAAGCCGTGTTGTTTCAATTGATGGGGAAGGAAAGGTTATTTCTATCAATAGCCAACGCCGTACGGCTACGATTCTGCTAGATGATAGCAAAACAATTGTCGCATCATGGGAAGATGTTGTGGAGAAGGATGAAGAATGAATTAAAGCCAGGGGAGCGGATGGATGATCTGCTTGTCGGGGGCATGAAGATCATCCAAAATGCCAAGGAGTTTTGTTTTTCGCTTGATGCTGTGCTGCTGGCACATTTTGCAAGTGCCAAAGCACACGCGCAAACACTGGACCTGGGAACGGGGACCGGAGTAATTCCCTTGTTGCTTTCTGGACGGGTGAAGCATGTTGAGGCGCTGGAACTCAATCCGGTGATGGCAGAGCTTGCCAGCCGAAATGTCGTGCTTAATGCACTGCAGGACAAGATATCCGTCCGCCAGGGTGATTTATGCGATATCCGGGAATTTTATCCGCCGGAATTTGCCGATCTTGTTGTGTCAAATCCGCCATATCGGCCGCTCTCTCAAGGAAATCTAAATGAACTTGACGGCGTTGCCCGGGCTCGTCATGAGATCACTGCGACGCTGAATGATGTTGTTCGGGCTGCACGCTATGCGCTAAAATTTCGGGGTAGGTTTGCTATGGTGCATTTGCCGGAACGCCTAGGGGAAATTCTTGTCGCTATGCATGAAAATCAGCTGGAACCTAAGCGCTTGCAATTTGTCCATCCGAAAATTGATAAAACCCCCAATATGGTGCTCATCGAGGCTGTGGCCGGAGGCAGACCCGGCGGTCTGATTGTTGAACCGCCGCTTGTCGCCCATGATGAGGCGGGGAATTACACCGGGGTCGTTAGGAAATACTTTTACGAGGAACAAAAATAATGGAAGAAACAATGAACAGACCAGGCATATTATATTTGTCAGCAACGCCGATTGGTAATTTGGGTGATATGACATATCGGGCGGTACAGATTTTGGCACAGGTTCAGCTGATTGCTGCCGAAGATACGCGTCATACCCGCAAGCTTCTTGCCCATTATGACATTCATACATCGCTTACGAGCTATCATGAGCACAATAAATTTACCAAAGGGCCGGAACTCATCAAACATCTGCTCAGCGGCCAGGATCTTGTCGTTGTAAGTGATGCTGGCCTGCCGGGGATTGCTGATCCGGGCAGTCATCTTGCTCAGCTGGCGATCGAGCATAATATAATGGTTACTCCGCTGCCAGGGGCCAATGCGGCGCTGTCGGCTTTAATTTGTTCTGGGCTTGATACGACGATGTTTACTTTTGTCGGTTTTTTGCCCCGAACAGCTAAAAAACGCGGTGAAGTTCTGGAACGGCTGCGGTATCGTGAGGAAACCTTGCTTTTCTATGAGGCGCCGCATCATTTGAAGGGAACACTGCAGCAGCTGGTGGATGCTTTCGGACCGCAGCGCCGAGCGGCCGCTGCCCGGGAATTGACGAAGAAATTCGAGGAATTTGTCCGCGGTTCTCTGGCAGAGTTATTACAACACTTTACTGAAAGCCCGCCGCGCGGAGAATTTGTTATCGTCCTGGAAGGCGCCGGCGAAGGAGCTCAGGCACAGCTGCCGGAAACCGAGCAGCTGCCGCTGAATCCGGTTGAGCTGACAGCGCATTTCATGGCGGCAGGAACGGAAAAGAAAGCAGCGATTAAGCAGGCTGCAGTGCAGCTGGGGCTCAGTCGCCGGGATGTATACCAGGCACTGCTTAAAGCGGAAAATAAATAAAGCAAAGCCCTGAGAACCTCCTCTACGAGGATAAAGGTTCTCAGGGCTTTGCTTTTGTTTATGCAGCAAAAGCAGATAGGGTATTACTCTTTTTCGCTTTGAAGCTCAAGCATACAGGTACTGCAGATATTCCGTCCTTTGAATTTCGTCACATTATCTGCATTGCCGCAGATAATGCAGGCACAGGAAGGTTCGTATTTGCGCAGAATGATGCGGTCCTGGTCAACGTAGATTTCCAGAGCATCTTTTTCTTCGATACCCAGCGTGCGGCGCAATTCAATAGGAATGACGACGCGCCCGAGTTCATCGACCTTACGGACAATACCGGTGGATTTCATAATGTATCAACTCCTAATTATAAATTTTTTTACATTCTGCCTTCAAATATAACATACCTAATAATACCATATATTTCAATTTCTATCAAGAAAATTTTCAGAATATAATAAATTCTTTTTATGGGAAGTTTAGTACTGGCAAATATGCTGGATGATAAAAAAGTTTTGTTCATTTATCATATTTGTTTTATAATAGAAGTTACTATATCAAGGGAGGCTTTATTTTAGTGAACAAGAAACCATTTTATATAACAACACCGATCTATTATCCAAGTGCCAAGCTTCATATTGGACATGCGTACTGTACAACAATCGCGGATTCTCTGGCCCGTTTCAAGCGCCTGGCCGGGTATGATGTGTTCTTTCTGACCGGATCGGATGAGCATGGACAGAAAATACAGCTTAAGGCAGAAGAAGAGGGTATTACGCCGCAGGCATATGTCGATAAAATTGTTGCCGGTTTTCAGGATCTTTGGCGTCGGCTGAATATTTCCAACGATGACTTTATCCGCACGACACAGCCGAGACATCATAAGGTTGTTCAGGAAATTTTCGGCAAAATCTATGAAAACGGAGATATCTATAAGGGATCCTATACCGGTTTGTATTGCACACCCTGCGAAACTTTTTGGCTTGAACGCCAGCTTGTCGATGGAAAATGTCCGGACTGCGGTCGTCCGGTGCAGGAAGTTGCGGAAGAGGCATATTTTTTCCGCCTTTCAAAATATGCTGACCGTTTGCTGGCTTACATAGAAAGCAACCCAGAATTTATTCAGCCGGTATCGCGCCGCAATGAAATGATTAATTTCATCAAGCAGGGACTGGAAGATCTGTGTATTTCACGGACATCTTTTGACTGGGGCATACCGGTACCGATTGATGAGAAGCATGTTATTTATGTGTGGTTTGATGCCTTGTCGAACTATCTGACAGCGGCGGGATATCTTGATGACAAAGAAAAATTCGAGAAATTCTGGCCGGCAGATATTCATTTAGTGGGAAAGGAAATCGTTAGATTTCATTCTATTATCTGGCCGATTATTCTGATGGCCCTTGACCTGCCGCTGCCGAAAAAGGTATACGGTCATGGGTGGCTGATTGTCGAAGGTGATAAAATGTCAAAATCAAAGGGCAATGTCATCGACCCGATTGGCTTGATTGAGGAATTCGGTCCTGATGCAATTCGTTATTTTTTGCTGCGGGAAATCAACCTGGGACTTGATGGGAATTTTTCCCGCGATGCCCTAATTCAGAGGATAAACTCGGATCTGGCCAATGATCTGGGGAATCTTTTGCACCGCACACTGAGCATGGTTGGTAAATATAACGGGGGGATTGTCAAGGCCCCGACTGATGCGTCGACAGTGGATCAATCGCTGATTGAAATGGGCCAGGATACCGTCAGCCAGTTTGAAACGTCCATGGAAAAGATGGAACTGAGTGCAACCATTAAAAATGTCTGGGCTTTTATCAGTCGGACAAATAAATATATCGATGAAACCTCGCCGTGGGTGCTGGCAAAAGATGCTGAACGGGCTGGTGAACTCGATACGGTTCTCTATAATTTAGTTGAAAGCCTTCGGATTATCAGTGTACTGATTTCTCCGTTTATGCCGGTTACAGCTGAAAAGGTATGGCAGCAGCTTGGCTTAGTGCAGCCATTTGCTACGGTTGAGCTTGATGATATAAAGGTTTGGGGTGGGACTCCGGCCGGAATGAAAATCGGTACGCCGGAGCAGCTGTTTCCTCGGATTGAGGTTGAGGCACCTGATACGGCTGAAAAGCCCGTTCAGGTGGAAAAATCTCTGCCTGTAGAGAAAAAATCTGTCCCGGTGGCTGAAACTGCCGGTGAAATTACCATTGAGGATTTTGCTAAGCTTGACCTGCGGGTGGTAAAAGTTCTTGATGCGCAGCCGGTAAAGAAAACAGAAAAGCTGCTACAGCTTACCGTAGATTTGGGCAGTGAGCAGCGCACAATTATATCTGGTATTGCCAAACATTATGATCCAGCAGATCTGATTGGCAAGAATGTAGTCATGATCGTGAATTTAAAACCGGCTAAAATCCGCGGCGTCCTTTCCCATGGAATGGTGCTGGCCGCTTCTCTTGACGAGGCCTTAAAGGTCGTTGAGGTTGATATGCCAGTGGGCAGCAAGGTGAAATGATATGTTAATCGATACGCATGCCCATCTGCAGGATGAGCAATTTGATAGTGATCGGGGCGAAGTCATCGCCAGAGCCCTGGCGGCCGGAGTTGAGCGGATTATTAATATTGGTGACAACATAGAATCCTCTGCTCGGGGAGTGAAGCTGGCGGCAGATTATCCAGAGCTTTATGCCGCGGTAGGCATTCATCCGCAGGAAGCTGGCCGGATGCAGCCTTCGCATGAGGAGCTGCTGGCCAGCTGGGCGAAATTGCCCAAAGTTGTCGCAATCGGAGAAATCGGGCTTGACTATTATTATGAAAATACCTCCCGGGAATGCCAGAAGGAGGTCTTTATTCGTCAGCTCGATCTGGCCCGGCAACTCCACCTGCCGGTCTGTATCCATGATCGAGATGCTCATGGAGATCTGATGGCAATCCTTGCCAAAGAGGGCAAAGGCCTTGCGGGAGTAATTCATTGCTTTTCGGGCAGCGGGGAGATGGCCCGTGAACTCGTTCGCAGCGGTTGGCATATCGGGATTGATGGCCCCCTGACCTTTAAAAATGCAGCCAAGCTGCCGGACGTCGTACGGCAGGTCCCGCTTGAGCGTCTGCTGATTGAAACGGACAGCCCTTATCTGGCACCGGTACCGATGCGTGGTAAGCGAAATGAACCAGCACATGTGATCCACGTTGCTCGTAAAGCGGCTGAACTTCGCCAGATATCTTTTGATGAATTTGCTGCAGCCACGACAAAAAATGCCCGAAATTTGTTCGGCCTTGCCTGATTTTTTGCCGGAAATCCAGCTGTTTGATGACAAAAAAAGGCGAACATACAGGTCGATTTTTGCCTTGCATTTATCGAAAAACGTAGTTTGGGGGACGGTTGTCATTCTGTAGATGATTGAAAACAAAGGACTGCTCCTTTTCACAGACAATAAAAACAGGTAGTAAAATCATAGCAGAGATTTCGTTAATATGGTAAATATTAACGAAATCTCTTTTATTATTATTCGAAATAATGATGTTGATGGGGAGGGAAACTTTCAATTATTAGTTTATAGGCATTTTTTCCTGCAATCATTCGCAATTTCGTGAAAAAGGGAATATTTGTTATCTTATTGTAAAAATATGTATTAAAAAGTAAATATAAGGTAAATAAAGGGATTATATTACAATAAAAGGTAAATAAATACAGTAAAATATTTACATTTAATACTTATATTAGGAGAAAAATAGCCAAAATATGGCTTCGAATTTGACATCAGAAAAAAAAACGTGGTATAATTCAGCTGTTCTTCGAAAGGGGGAATTAAATGAGTTTAAAAGCACTGATTTCAGTGATTTCAAACCAAAAGACGAGAAAAAAATTAACTTTATGCGCAGCTTTATTATTTGTATTAGCAACTGTTACCGGGTTCGTCGGCGGCTATAAAACAGTCCAGATTACAGCTGACGGCCAATTGCGTGAAGTCACGACGATGTCCAGCAATCCGGAGAATATTCTGGAACAGGCTGGCATTCAATTGCAGGACAAGGATGAATACCGTTTATCGACTGAAAAAGTTAAAAACCAAACCGTAATTACGGTCTATCGTGCAGTTCCTGTTACTGTGGAGTACCAAGGGGAAAAACAGGAAATATTTACCGGCAAGCCAACAGTGGGAGAATTGCTCAGTGAGCTGGGCTATGATGGAGATGGTTATCGTGCCACTCCAGGGACAACTTCGAAAATCCAGAAAAAACTAAATATAAAAGTCGAAGCAGTTTCGACGAAAATTATTGAACGAGAAGAACAAGAACCATATCAGGTAGTACACCAGCAGGATCCGGCCGTTGAAAAGGGCAATGAAGAAGTAATACAGCCGGGAGCTAATGGTGTTAAACGGGTGAAGATTGAGGAACACTACAGCGATGGAATGAAGACGGGAGAAGATCTGATTGAGGAGACCGTAACCGTTCCAGCCCAGCCGCAGGTCGTCAGAGTCGGGGCTCGTGACACGGTCGCGACATCTAGAGGAAATATGCGATTTGATCGGGCGCTATATATGGAGGCAAGTGCGTATCTACCTTCAGATGGCGGCGGCAGTGGAATTACGGCAACCGGAATGCGAGCACAGCATGGGGTTGTAGCCGTTGATCCGGATGTGATACCACTTGGAACAAGGCTGTTTATTCCTGGCTATGGAATTGCAATTGCCGCTGACACAGGCGGAGCAATTCAAGGAGCTAAGATTGATTTGTGCATGGAAAGTTATGGCGATGCGATTTCATTCGGTCGTCAGACAATTAAAGTATACGTGCTTAACTAATAAAGAAGCCTGCGGCAGAATGTATGGATTTTGCCGCAGGCCTTTTTCTTTTGTTGTTTTTTAGAAGATATTTAGTTAAACTATATTAATATAGAAGAAATAAGATTTGGAGATAGAGATATGATAAAAGAAGTTCTGGTCGTGGAAGGAAAGATGGATGTTGTGGCTGTCAACCGGGCTGTTGACGCTGACTGCATTATTACCGGCGGGTTTAGTCTGCAGAAGCACACCATTGACAGTATCCGTCAGGCATATAAAAAACGTGGAATTATCATCATGACGGATCCGGATTCTGCCGGAGAGCGTATCCGGTCGTATCTAAGCAAGCGATTTCCTGATGCCAAGCATGCGTTTGTTCCGCAACGAATATGCGACGGCTAATGATGATATCGGTATAGAACAGGCATCACCAGAAGCGATTCGCAAAGCCTTGGAAAAAGTTCGCACGCTTGATTGGAATCCGCAGACATTATTTACTGGGGTCGATTTACTAATGACAGGACTCAGCGGCAGCCCGGATGCCGCTGCCAGACGGGCTGAAATTGGTGCCCAAATAGGTGTCGGCTATGCAAATGCCAAAACCTTTTTACAGCGTCTAAACCATTATGGTGTTACAAGAGAAGAATTTGACAAGGCTCTACAAGAGCTTACTGCACAAGAGGCAGCCAAAGGAGAAGAAGCATGATACAGCCAATAATCGCCAATCGCGATGTAACAAAACATATATTAAAGTCCTTTAATATTCATATGAGCAAGCGGCTTGGACAGAATTTTTTTGATTGATGACAGCATTGTCCGGGGAATTGTTGCGGCCGCTGAACTGGAGCCAGGGGA
>Ga0065701_1000082_pt1 | contig 13074 bp, 7 predicted proteins | sample Biomet1_FD_59088 | JGI IMG/M metagenome (GOLD analysis project Ga0065701, IMG submission 59088) | Microbial communities from bioreactor (seeded with anoxic lake sediment) at LBNL, California, USA - Biofuel metagenome 1 version 3... | ecosystem: Engineered > Bioreactor > Anaerobic > Unclassified ...
ACCGAATTTCGAGATTCAGGATTTGAGTGATGTCGATGCTTCTTATATGACTCCTTACGGAAAAGTGGTGAGCAAGTGGAAAAAGAATCTGAAGCATCTGGATTGGAATATCACTATTCCTGCCAATGCAACTGCCATCGTTTATTTGCCTTCGGATAAAGCAATGATAAAAGAGGGTGGTATTCCTGTTGCGAAAGCCAAAGGCGTGAAATACCTTGGTAAAGAAGGAAACTTTACTTGTTGGGAAGTTGGATCGGGCGACTATTCATTCAGTGTAGATATGAATGCAGGTCTAGGCGCATGGAGAAAAGGAATTGTGGAAGATGAGTTTCTTTACGAAAAAGCTTCTTTCCCATCGGCACATGCTGCTACAATAGTCGACACTCCAACCGGACTTGTTGCTTCATTCTTTGGTGGAACAAAGGAAGGAAATCCTGATGTTTGTATCTGGGTATGCAGAAAAACAGCTGAAGGATGGACTGCACCTCAAAAGGTGGCAGATGGTATAATGAGCGATACTTTGCGTAAAGCATGTTATAACCCGGTACTTTTTCAGGTACCCGGTGGCGAACTATTGTTATTCTTTAAGATTGGAAAGAATGTGGGCGACTGGACCGGTTACCTTATTCGCTCTGTCGATGGAGGAAAAACATGGACGCAACGCGAAGAGTTACCGAAGAATATCCTTGGACCGATTAAAAATAAACCGGTGATGATAGGTGACAAATTAGTTTGTCCTACAAGTACTGAAGGAGACGGGTGGAAAGTTCATTTCGAATCAACAGGAGATAAAGGAAAAACATGGAGTGAAACACAACCTATCAATGATGGAAAAACAATCAATGCCATTCAGCCAAGTATCTTATTCCATAAAGACGGATCGTTACAGATTCTTTGCCGTACCCGCAACAGTGCAATAGCCGAAGCGTGGTCGAAAGATGGTGGTGAAACCTGGAGTGAAATGAAGCTGATTGATCTTCCTAACAATAACTCGGGAACAGATGCGGTAACATTGAAAGATGGTCGCCAAGCGTTGATCTATAACCACGTTAAAACACCCGAAGGAGCTAAGAAAGGTGCACGTACACCATTAAACATAGCCGTATCAAAAGACGGAAAGAAATGGTTTGCTTCACTTGTTCTTGAAGATTCGCCTATTGGTCAATACTCTTATCCTTCAATAATACAAGGTAACGACGGATATATTCATGCTATTTATACCTGGAGACGCCAGCGCATTAAATACATGAAGATTGATCCTAAACAGTTAAAAGAAGTGCCTATTGTCAACGGACAATGGCCTGTACTGAAGAAGTAGTTCTGTTTGTTAAATCCTTTTTGCATAAAAGGAACGAATATAAGCATTAAGGCATCGCTCAAATAATCTTTGAACGATGTCTTAATGCTTTTTTTATGGATATATTCTTGTTTTATAAATCCGAAAAGCGAGTACAACTAGTTAAACGAGCCGTCATGTTAACACAACAGTAGATATGTGAAAATATACTATTGTTGAAAATAAAACATAAATGTTTTACTAGTAGTTATTAACTAATAAAAGAATGAAAAACAAGAAAGAAAAAGTGTGTCCACCAATGGACGTCTTGGGCTATCGTTTTAGACGTACCCATTTGGTTTTTGGACTATCGGCAGTTCTATGTCTGTCTGCATTGCCTTCAGCTAATGCAGGAAATTCACAAAATAGTGTGAGCGCGCTTCAGACTATTACACAAGCTAAAACAATCAAAGGAAAAGTAATTGATCAGAAAACAGGGGAAACACTGACAGGAGTTTCTGTATTAGTAAAAGGTACTACCGTAGGTGCTATTACTGATATCGATGGAAACTTTACCTTGAATTTACCCTCAGGGAAAAATCTTATAACTCTTACTTATATTGGTTATAAAGCTCAGACTGTTACAGTAGGTAACGGTAAAGATTTGCAGATTAAGATGGAACCGGTTGAACAAAGTCTTGATGAGGTTGTAGTAATTGGTTATGGAACAATGAAAAAGCGTGATTTAACCGGAGCTATTACTTCCATAAAGTCGGCTGATATAACAGCTGCTCCAACAAGTAACGCTATGGAAGCATTACAAGGAAAGGTTGCCGGTTTGGATATTGTTAAGTCATCTGGTCAGGCAGGTGCTGACGTAAATATCCAGTTACGTGGTACCCGTTCAATTTATGGAGATAACTCTCCCTTATTTATCATTGACGGTATTGCAGGAAGTTACAATCAGATAAATCCATCAGATATTGAATCTATTGAGGTACTAAAAGATGCATCATCAACAGCTATTTATGGTTCTGCAGGAGCCAATGGTGTTGTTATAATCACAACAAAGAAAGGTGTTCAAGGCAAAACTACAGTAAACCTTGATGCATATATGGGAGTATCCGGTTTTGCAAAATACCCATCGGGAATGACTGGCGATGAATATATGAATCTGAAAAGAGAAGCATATAGAGGAGCGCATGGCTCTTATCCGGAATTTACCTCATCCATTTTTACAGATCCTAAAGTACAAAGTGCTTATGATAATGGACAATGGATTGATTTCGTAGACGAAGTGATTGGTAAAGCATCAATCAATCAGAATTATAATTTATCAATAACCGGAGGTACCGATAAAACTCAGGTATTTGCATCTATAAACTATAATGATGAGCAAGGCTTGCTTAAAGGTGACGATCGTTTACGTTATGGCTTGAGACTTAACTTAGATCAAAAGCTTTCTAGCTGGGCAAAGGCAGGATTCAACACAAACATTACATATACAGATCAGAATAAACGTAACCAAAGTGTGTTTGTCAATGCTTTGACTTTTGTTCCACTTGGAGAGGCATATAAAGAAGATGGCTCTATCAATCCGGAATATCTTACAGGTCAGCAAAACCCTATGTCGGATGAAATTGATGGCCAATATGTAAATAATACCAGAGGTACAAACATTACTGCAAACGGAACTTTGGAGCTTACTCCTGTTAAAGGCGTTTCTTTCAAGTCAGTATTGGGAACCACTGTTAATAATTCACGTACAGGAATGTTCTTTGGTCCGCTGTCTATAGCTAATATTACAGCCGGATATAACAAACCTTTGGCTTCTATTGCCAACAATGCTACTTACGGTTATAAATGGGAAAACATCTTAAACTATAACTTTAAAATAGCAAAAGATCATGAATTTGGGCTAACAGGTGTTACTTCCTGGTCTAAAAATCAAACAGAATATACTTATGCTGCAGCTCAGGGACAACAATTAACCAGTCAGTCTTTCTGGAAACTGTCAGCAGGAACACAGAAACAAAGTCTGGATTCCGATTTCAAGCAAACACAGTCNATGTCTTATGCTGCACGTTTGAACTATAACTTCAAAGGACGTTATATCGTTACTTTNTCTAATCGTTGGGATGGAGTATCTCATTTAGCAGTTGGCAGTAANTGGGATTCATTCCCTGCAGCAGCTTTTGCATGGCGNATCAGCGACGAGTCTTTCATGGAAAAAAGCCAGGATTGGTTGTCTAACCTGAAGTTAAGAGTAGGTTACGGTATTACCGGTAACTCTGGTGGTATGGGAGCTTATTCATCTAACACAGCAGTATATACATTCCTTAATCCGGTAGTGTTTGGATCTAAGGCAGCTCCTGTTGTACAGTTTAGCGCACCTTACGGTAATCCATCAATTAGCTGGGAAAAATCATATAATACAAACATTGGTGTTGATGCAAGCTTCTTGAATGGACGTGTTAATCTTGCCGTTGACTTGTCTAACACAAATACAAAAGGTTTGTTGTTTAAACGTACTTTGCCTATTACCGCAGGTGTAACAATGTGGGGCTCTCCAATCAATACATGGCAGAATATTGGTGAAACCAATAACAAGAACCTTGAAGTGATGCTTAATACACAGAATATTGTTACAAAGGATTTCACATGGTCTACTGTTACTACTTTGACTTTTAACAAAGAAAAGATTGTGAAGTTACCTGACGGAGATATTATTGCAGAATCATTATTCAAAGGAAAACCAATCAGAGCATTCTATAATTATAAATACTTAGGAATATGGTCTGAAGCAGAAACAGATGAGGCTAAATTGTATGGTTGTGTTCCGGGAGATATTAAACTGGCTACCAATCCTATNATAACCAAAGATGTTGACGGAAACGATGTTAGTGATAATGGCGTTCATAAATACAGCGAAAAAGATAAGATGTATTTAGGCTCAAAGAATCCTGATTGGTACTTAGGTTTCCAGAATAACTTTACATACCGTAATTTCGACGCTAGCATTTTTGTGATGGCTCGTTGCGGACAGATGTTACAGAGCGATTTGATAACAAGATACAACCCAACTACCAGTCTTGAAAATTCTCCTTCTGGCATTAGTTACTGGACTCCTGAGAACCAGGGTGCATATCTGCCTCGTCCGGGAATTCACAGTTCAACATCACAGTATTATGGCTGGGGTTCTTTAGCTCTCAGAGATGGTTCTTTTATCAAGATTAAGAATATTACATTAGGTTATACTTTACCAAAATCTTTATTGAAGAGTGCACACATGGAGAAACTTCGCGTATATGCAACAGCATATAACCCATTNATTTTTGCATTCGACAAACAAATGAAAGGACAGGATCCTGANCGTGAAGGATCTGANAACTTCCCTTTGACAAAAGAATTTGTATTTGGTGTAAATGTAACATTCTAAAATTAAGTAAAACATGAAATTCAATAAGCTTAATAAATATAATAAAATCTTGCTGTCAACTATCCTTGCGGCAAGTGTGGGGGTCTCATCTTGTTCTTTAGATGAAGTAAACCCTTCAGGTTCTACCATGAATATTCTGATATCTCAGAAAGCAGGTTACCAACAGGCTATCAATAACTGTTATTTCAGTCTTCAACGTTCTTTCTACGGTAAAAACGGAATGATGTTCCTTACTGAAGCAGGAACCGACCTCTGGACTTCCCGCCAGAATGCAAAAACCTACGAAGGTTATTTCAAATATGGTCAGGGAGCACAGATCTCATTAAATAATGCAAAAGATCAGTGGAATGGTGCTTATGATGGTATTGGAGCATGTAATCTGTGTATTGAAAGCGTAGACAACGTAACAGACTTCAAGAGCACTGACGAAAAGAATGCTTTAGTAGCTGAAGCTCATTATATGAGAGCACTTTACTACTATTTTCTGGTAGAACAGTTTGGTGCTGTAACTTTAAACACCACATTGCCTAGCGGGGTAGATTTATCTCCAACAAAAACAGAGCCGCTTGAAATTTATAAAACCTGCATTATCCCAGATCTTGAGTTTGCAGCTAAGTGGCTTCCTATATCTCGTCCGGGCGAAGAAGGAAGAGCATTGCGTAAATCTGCAATGGGACTTTTGGCAAAAGCTTGCTTACAGACAAAAGAATATGGCTCAACTGAGTTTATTCAAAAAGCGCTTGATACCAGTAAGGAATTGATAGCCGACTGTGAATCAGGTGGTGCNAAGTATGCTACTTATATGTATCCTACCATTAATCAGGTATTTGCAAATGCAAACAACCTGGAGAATAAGGAATCATTGTATTCTGTAGCTTTCTCACAGGCTGGTGGTAGTACAAACTTGTGGCAACATAATCAGGATTACCAGTTATTCTATGGAAATGTAGCCAAATTCCCTGCTATTCTTTACAAAGGACATGAAACAGAAATAGGACGTTATTCTGATGGTTTGTTTATGCCTTCTAAATATTTGCTGGATGTATTTGTTAATAAAGATAATACTCTAGACCCTCGTTATGCTGCATTCTTCCAGACAGAGTGGACTGCAAACAATGCATATCAATGGACAGCAGATAACCTGAAGATGTATGACCGCACAGCCGATGTTACTTCTTCATCAAAAGTGAACGTAGGTGACGTGGCTATTAAATTTGTTCGTCCTCAGGAGGCTGCATACAATGACCTTGTATCAAAGAAACTAAGTGTTCCTTACCTGGTTATTGATTACAATGATTTGTATAGCAATGCTGATACTGTGAAAATGAAGTATACTCGACTTAACGATGGAACAACAGTTGAGAATCCGTTCTACTTCTTCTATCCGTCACTCAATAAATTCAACTCAAGCAACTTTACTGTAATTAGTGCGGCAAAGAATCGCTTTGCATGTGATGCTTCGGCAATAACAATGCGTATGGCCGAAATATACCTGATAGCAGCCGAAGCTGATTTGTATCTTAATGGAGGTTCGGGAGCTGCGGGATATATCAATAAAGTGCGTAAAAGAGCTGGTGCTGCCGATATTCAAGGTAGTGTTACCATTCAGACAATCCTTGATGAACGTGCCAGAGAGTTGGCCGGAGAGTATACTCGTTTCTATGATTTGAAACGTACTGGTAAGTTGAGTAAGACTTATCTTACAGAGACAAATCCTGATGTTGGAGTTTATTTCAATGACGAATTCTATAAAGTTCGCCCAATTCCACAATCATTTACTGATGTGATAAAGAATGGTGCTGAATATCAGAATCCAGGATACTAGGATTATCTGAGAATTAAATTGAAAAAGTCCGGGTCTTGTGGATTAGACCTGGACTTTTTTTATTTCAGTGCTCAAATAAGTAACATTTTAGTGTGCGGGCAACTATGCTATTTTTTTGTTTTCTTACGGGGTGAAACAAAAATGCCCGCGACTGGTAATCAGGATTTTATCTTTAAAAGTAAAATAGTAAGACGGAAAACTATTCCGCTTTTTACTGTTTTGTGATTGATTTTGGAGTTAAAAAGTGTTTAATACCTCTTTTTCAGTAGTTTAATTTTGTCTAAACCATGCCCACGGACCGTTTCTATGTCATACCAACGCTTAATTTCCGTGCTCGATATAGATTTATTAACAAATAGTCCTTTTCGCTTGTAAGCCTGAGTAAGAATGGCCGTTATTTCACCTTTTGAATAAAGTGTACTTTCATCAAACATCCTGTGGATAGACTTTCTCATTGGGCCGGAGTTCTTGATTATATTATCGTTCACCTTGTCGATAGAGCGTTCCATTGCTTTCAGATTAAAATCAATTTTCTCGCGGATATAACTGCCACCCATTTTCTCGTAACATTCGTAAAGAGTTCTGTCCTCCTTGCTAGAGATTAATCGTGACAGTAAATGCTGGTACTTTTTCTGCGATTTCTCTGCAGGATTCATTCTAAGCTTTTCTAGTGCTTCGAAACGCATAAGCAGCACAGCAAAACGTCCCTTGCGGGTACGCTGACGATGCAAAGCAAGTCGGTCGTCATCACTGAACAGATGTTGTTCCTGAGCAAGATCCACATCAAAGAAATGAGAACTTTTATAAGCCTCGTAAAGATTAGAGGGGTAGATGTAGAGTGACTTCACCTTCTCTGCTTCATAAAGATTGGCAATAAGAAAAGGATCTGGGTTTCCCTTATCATCCAGATAAGGAAGATAACTGTTGTTGAGCATTGCCTCTCTTAGCAGAGTACGTTCACCATCATTGGAAGCCGTTTCAATATTCTTCTTCCAGCTGTTGTACACTTTCCCGGCACCTTCCAGCCAACTGTCAATCTCTTTTTCACTCTTGTAATCAAGATTGGGTCGAATACTACAGATATGAGTAAAACTCCGAACCCCTTTTCTGAATCTTCCGTATATCTGTATTGCCTCAGTTTTTGGATCGATAGCCGATTGCGGAGCACCGTACATATCCGAAATCATAATTACATGCGGAGCAACGTCCGACATAATATCAACAGCCGAGAAGAAACGGCTTGTAAAGAAGTTAAACGGCATCAGCTCATCAATCATAGTCGACTTCTTTCTTTTACCTGCCTTCCATAGCTTAAACGTTCCTTCCTCACTACAGAAAGTATAAGAATCCTGAATATCTGGAATATCAATGAACAGAGAATCGATGGTATCAATAGAATTCACAAAGATACATACCCGCGATTTATTGTTCAGCCTCAGTCGTCCCAGTAATTCAGCGAGCGATTCGCATATATTGTTTGTTGTGATAAGCTGCATCTTCTTTTTGTACTGGTAAGCAGGCTCAATGCGTAGCATCCTGAAACCATGATTTACAAATCGCTCATCATTGGCAACAATGGGAGTTGCAGAAACCATCGCTTTTGATTCGAAAAGGAAGAAATCATTCATCGGTTCGCGTATTGTTCCCCGGTAATCAACATCCTGCACCAGTTTCTCACACTCATCAAACAACATAAAGCATTCGCTGTACATATCAATCTGCAGCGCCTCCATAGCCTCCTTCACCTTCTGGAAACTCTCCGGAGTGGTGAGAATCTTGTAATGTTGCTTCTCGTTCTTTTCAAGGAAATCTGTTATATGTTGCACCATTACCCCTTTGTGAACAGCCAGCGTATGTTTGTGCTTCTTTGCTTTATCCACAATAACCGGCACATTTGGTTCAATGATGATAGACTTTCGTGGTGAGGTAAGTTCGCAGTAAGTAGCCCCCAGTCCCGGAAGCACCTTGTTAATNACACAATTAGTAGGAAGAGCNGCAAAACCTTCGCGCTTCAACGCATCAGTCAGATACTCCTTTTCGTGTATCTTGATAGTTCTTTCTCGTAGCATTAAATTTATTTTGATTAATAAAGGGCGCAAAGGTAACTTTATTTCTCAGAATTTACACTATATGTTTTGAAAATATATAAGGTTGTTTTGGTTGGTTTGTCTAGTTGTCTTTTTATTTATTGGCGGAAGATTTTTGTTCGGTGGAGTTTGTTTCGCTCGGGGGGATACTAGTTTAGTAGGTAATATTTATATAAATACCGTTATGTAATCTATATATATTTATATCTTTGTTTGATTATAATAAATGTTACATAAAAATGATGAATATGCAAGGGAGAAGTTTTAAATCATTATTAAATGCCATTGTGGTAATAGCTTTAATAACTTTTGGTATACAATTGATACAGCCATTACTTGAAGTTTTAATATCACTTTTGGATACATACTTGTTGCTTGATAATTCTTTAACATTTGTATTATTTATAGTATTAATGCTATGTATTACATTCAGATATTTAGCTAAAATAACTAATTGGAATATTGAATACTTTTTAATTTTATTAATCATTTATTGTTTGTTTAGATTTCTTCTTTTAGATAAAGAATGGAGCTTTATTTTGTTTTATAAGATTTCTTATTTTGATGTCTCTTTTACATTAATACTGTGCTCGATTGTTGTTACGAAGTGTAGGAAACGCAAGAATTGGAAAGAAAATGGACCCCATAAAATACCATCTGATAATTCAGTTAAAAAGAAAGAAGAAGATTTATTAGGATATTATAAGTATGCTAAATCATTATTAGAGCATATCTTGAAAAGTAAAGATCTTTATTTAGATGGATCTTATAGCGTTGGGATACTTGGAAAGTGGGGACAAGGGAAAAGTTCATTTGTGAATTTAATGAAATATGCATTGGAAGAAGATAGCGATCAACAAAAGCAATCTTTTTCTGATAAAGCTATCTGGATTGAATTTAATCCATGGAGAAGTAATGATGAAAAACAAATAATTAAAGATTTTATTAATAAACTGGAATCTTCTTTGACTCCCTTTAATCCGTTGATATCAATAAATGCTCAAAAATATTTAGATGTATTAGTTCGAGCTGACTTTGGCTTTTTCTCTAAATTCCTAAATTTAGTTATGCCTCATAAATATGATTCTGTTGATTATAGATTTACTGAATTAAATGATAGTATAATTCAAATAGGAAAACCTATTATAATTGTTATTGAAGATATTGATAGATTAGTAGCAACGGAAATTCTTCAAGTGTTAAAGTTAATTCGTAATACAGCTAATTTTAAAAATTGTATTTTCTTGATTCCATATGATAATGATTATATTCTTAAAACATTAAATAATGGAGGTATAGTAAATTCTTCTGATTATTTAACTAAAATGATAAATACTAATTATTCTTTACCTAGATTGTCGCAAGAATACTTGAATAAATACTATATAGAAATCTTAAATGCCTCTTTGTTGTTAGTTCATAATAAAGACAATGATGAATCTATACGAAATTTTGTTAATGATGCAAATCTTCATTTTACTCTTCGTGAAATAAAGAAATTAGCTAGAGAAGTAAATTCGTGTTCTGGCTTATTACTGGATAATGATGATATGTCGCTATATTTATATGATTACTTATTAATTCGATTATTGGAAATCAAAAATCCAATCTTATACAGATCACTTTATATTTTAGAAGATAGGAAAAGATTATTGAAAATTGTGAATGATGATGTTTATCTACTTAATATAAATAATAAGGGATTAGTAACAGAATCAGATTACATATCATATTCAGAAGAACAGAAATCATTTTTTAATGAAAATAATAAAAGTCTCTCTCTTCGTATAATGAAATTATTGTTTAGTGAAGAACACAACCGAGGAAGAAAGCATAATCACCGTTTTAGACTAAATCGAGCTGTTTCTTTTAATTTATATTTTGAAAATTCGGTGGATGATTCTTTTATAGTTAAAAGTGAGTTTGAACAGATATTTCTATTAAAAGAGGATGAAGCTTCAATGCTATTAAAAGAAATAGGAAAAAAGAAATGAAGGTGCTCTTCAGCGATATTTGTCATTTTTATCATTTAATAATGAAAAGGAAGGTCTGTTTATGTTTAACCTTTGTAGCACCCTCGATAGAAGTTTTTGGATGAATGCTTTTGGTAAAGCTTTTCCTGGTAGCTATTGGGTAAGAGAAAATATAGACGATACGCAAAAGTCTAAATTGCATAAAAGAGTATTATTTAAGTATCTTGATAATTATGATTTTGATGATAATTTTGAGAAACGTTACAATATGTTGTTGTTTTTGTGGGATATTTTTAGTGAACCAGATAATAATACAATAATGACAAACAAAACAGATGATGTAATCGTAAAATACACCAAAATATTTCTTGAACATATTGGCGATTTTGAAAATTATAACGATTATGAACTATATATTTGTTCTATTGAATTCATGAGATATTCAGGTGTAAGAGAAAAAGTAAGTGCTTTATGGCAAGATTTTCTAAAAAAGCACTTAAAAAGTTTTATAACTGCTGTAGATAAGAAGAGTCCTTCTCAATCGCAAAAATATTTGGAGCAAATATTTGGTTATTCAGGAAATCAAGGCTGGAAAAACAATTACTTTAGCTTCTTAAAGCAAGTCGATGATCAAATGAAAATCGAAAGTTGGTTTACTGAATATTTCGATAAAGTGAATAATACTTATTATTTAAGCAACGCTAAAATAAATTTATTGAATGCTTTGCAAAGTGAAAAAGGAATATAATATATCAGTTGCAGAACGGTTTTGTTTTAAAAAGTGAAATAAGTAGCCATGAAAACAGTAGAAGTGATTGTAGAAAATGTAGGAAAGAATTTTAGTGCTTATATAGAAGGTGCTCCAATTATTACCGTTGGTAATGATATGAGAGAGATTGAAGATAATATGAGCGAAGCTATCCAACTGTATTTGGAAGATAATCCAAATCCTGTAGAATTATTGGTTGGAGAATTTGAACTTAAGTTCAAGATTGATGCTGCTACCTTTATTAATTACTACAGCAATATATTTACGAAAGCTGCATTGAGCAGAATTACCGGAATTAATGAACGTCAGCTATGGCATTATGCGGCAGGAGTGCATAAACCTCGTAAAACTCAGCTTGAAAAGATTCAAAATGGTATTAAGGCATTGACAAAAGAGCTTCAGGCTATTAGTCTGGTATAGTTTAAACGCAGATATATAAAATTGGATATATTGTAGAGAATGAATCACATACACAACTTCGAATAAATTTATAATTATGTCATCAAGTATTCAATTATTGATTCTTTTTATTACGCTTTCATTTATAGCAGCAATAGGCTTTGTTGCTTTTCTTTTTACTGGAGATATAGATGTTTTCTTTCCAGCTTTGACAACAGCTTCAGGTGCTGCGTTTGTATTAGNAGTTAGAGCAAGGGTTTGGAATAAAAAGAAAATAATAGAATTAGAGCAAAATAGATATTGGGTAATGTCCTTGTTAATTTTGGCTATTTTGGAATGTATATTTCTTTATCTGATTTATATTTCTCAGAATGCCTACATTATGTCAATATCTGATTTTCTTATAAAATGGATAAGACCTTTTGTTTTTATAATTCCTATTTGGATACTAACTTTGTATAATTTAAGAAAATAGTTATATGGTAATTAAACGTTTATTGGCATTTGGCCTAGATTTAATGATTATAGTTGCAATTGTAAACGTACTGTTTCTTTCAACATTCATAATTAAATCTCAATTTTTATTGCAGTTTCTTTCAGCATTAATGATTACATTATTGTTCTGTAAAGATTGCATGAACGGGCAGAGTATTGGAAAAAGAGTAATGAAACTACAAGTTGTTGATAGCAATACAGAAGAGAACATTTCTGCTGTCAGGCACATTGTGAGAAATCTATTTTTGCCTTTATGGTGCATTGAAATCTTAATCTTGATGATTTCAAAAAGGGAACGAATTGGCGATTATGTTGCTAAAACTAAAGTAATAAGTAATGATGCACCTGTAGGCAAAATGCAACTTGATAAAAACACTTTATTTGTCCATCTTACTCTGTTTTATTGTGATATTCTTTTTATTCATTTATCATGTTTCACCTTATAGATTCATCAATGGTGCAATTATTATTTTGATTTGTTTAAAACTCTGACATATAATTCAGGAATTCCATTAGTTATATCTAATAAAACAATAAAAACAGAATCTTTTGTGATTTATATCTAATAAAAATGTCTATTTGCATAAATCTATTAGATATAAATCATGAAAGTAGGTATTATAGAAAAGTCCTATTAACAGAAAAGATATTCCCTTCTAATCTATACTATATTCACTAATAAACCTCCTTTTTTAAGATTTATATGTATAATTTCGGAATTTTTATTTAATTTTGTATCGCATTTAAAGCAAAAAATAAATTCTCTTATCTAACAAAAAAATCACTTTGAGATTAATGAATATTCACGAAG
>Ga0065701_1040536_pt1 | contig 13063 bp, 10 predicted proteins | sample Biomet1_FD_59088 | JGI IMG/M metagenome (GOLD analysis project Ga0065701, IMG submission 59088) | Microbial communities from bioreactor (seeded with anoxic lake sediment) at LBNL, California, USA - Biofuel metagenome 1 version 3... | ecosystem: Engineered > Bioreactor > Anaerobic > Unclassified ...
ATAGGATATTAAACCATGGGTAGACTGAGTATATTTTATTTTTAAAATAGAGAGTATTCTACTTAATTAAATACAAATTTTATATTATCTCTTTTCAATAATAATACATATTCATATACTCTAAATTTAATCTTTAAAGATTAGGTTTCAATGTCGTAGTAAGGTCCCAAAAGGCTATTCCTAATCTTGATGTTTTCTGGGAAATGGGGCTATCAAAATGTTTCCTACACTTATGGTAAGTAAAAGAGAGTGGTTCCACTCAATTTGCTTGGATAGAGAATTTAAGGAATAAATAAAAGGAGCAGTTAACTGCTAAGTTGAAGAGGAGCATTAAATGTTGAGGAGAAGAACATGAGCCTAAAAGAAAACCTTCTGGAAAAAGCCCCAACAGGCATAAACGGCTTGGATGATATTACCTATGGTGGATTACCAAAGGGTCGGCCAACATTGGTATATGGAAGTGCAGGCTCAGGAAAGACCCTTTTATCCATGGAGTTCCTGGTAAAGGGAGCCAAAGAGTATGATGAGCCAGGAGTCTTCATGGCCTTCGAAGAGACCGAAAAAGAGCTGGCCAAGAATTTTGCCTCTCTGGGATTTGATATTGATGACCTGGTGGCCAAGAATAAGCTTTTAGTCGATTATGTTTATATCGATAGTAGCGAGATCGAAGAGACTGGGGAGTACGACCTGGAAGGCCTGTTCATAAGGCTTGGATCGGCGATAGATTCCATAGGTGCCAAGCGTGTAGCTCTGGACACCCTGGAGGTTCTTTTTTCAGGATTCAAGAACGAGGCCATATTACGCTCTGAGCTTAGCAGGCTCTTTCGCTGGCTAAAGGAAAAGGGCGTGACGGCCATAGTCACTGGAGAACGGGGAGAAACCTCCCTTACCAGGTACGGACTTGAGGAATACGTTGCAGATTGCGTTATCTTCCTCGATAACAGAATGGAGGAGCAGATAGCCACCAGGCGCCTGAGGATCGTTAAATATAGAGGCTCGAGACACGGCACCAACGAGTATCCCTTTCTGGTAGAGGATAATGGGATATGGGTCATGCCTATCACCTCACTGGGCCTAGAACATGAGGCATCTGCAGAAAGAGTATCCACAGGAATAAAGCGCCTGGATACAATGCTTGAAGGCCAGGGTTACTACCGCGGCAGCTCCGTCCTGATCTCCGGAACTGCAGGTACAGGAAAGACCAGCTTTGCAGCTGAGTTTGCGAGAGCTACCTGCGAGAGAGGAGAGCGTTGTATATACTTCGCCTTTGAGGAGTCGCCAGGCCAGATCATCAGGAATATGAGATCCATAGGCGTAGATCTCCAACCCTACATCGATGCTGGCATTCTACAAATTAATGCCTCAAGACCCATGGCATATGGTCTGGAAATGCATTTGATAGCTATGCGCAGGCTCATAGATAAGTTCGAGCCAGTCATCGTGATAGTAGATCCCATATCCAACCTGACCAATGTGGGCACTCAAACCGATGTCAAGTTCACGCTCACCAAACTCATCGATTACTTGAAGCTCAAGAATATCACCTCTGTGTGCACCAGCCTGGTAGATCAAGAGAGCATCGAGGGCATTAATGCCCAGGGCGTATCTTCCCTCATAGATACCTGGATTAACCTCCGCTTTTACGAGAACAACAACGAGCGCAACCACGGCATCTCGGTGATCAAGTCCAGAGGTATGGCACACTCTAACCAGATAAGGGAATACCTGCTGACTGATAATGGCGTGGAGATCCAGGATGTGTATCTGGGACCCTCGGGAGGCCTGCTTATGGGCTCGTCCAGAGCTGCCCAGGAGGCAAAGGAGATGGCCGACAATGCAGCTCAAAGCAAGAATATAGCGCGGAGGAAGAGAGAACTGGAAAGCAAGCTAAAATCCCTGGATTCCCAGATAACAGTATTAAAATCTGAATTTGAGGAGCAGGAAGAAGAGCTTAATAAACTTACCTCCGAGGGCGCGCTCAGGAGTGAGGAGCTGGCCAAGGAAAGGAGCGAGATGGCCCGAATAAGGAGGGCCGATGAGCCTTAGATGAGCAGTGGAGACTTGAATGTAGGATACAGAGCGGCCGAATAATTCGACCAAGCAAGCTCAACAAAATGAAGATATTTACAAACTTAGACCCTATGTGGTAGACAATAACAGGAAGAACCAACTGCCCTTTGACAGCCTGAAAGAAATTTACTATAAATATCCCCGGGAAATTGCCTATCTACATCATAGACCTCACGAAGAATTATGAGTGGTATTGTTAATGAGAATATTCTGTATAAAAGAACTTCCGCAAAGGAATCCAAGCTCGTATCGTGAGGAAGATGAAGTCAAAAGATAACTTCCAGCCTTAGGTTGGCAGTAACTTATGCGGGGGTCATCTCAAAAGTCTGGATAAATAGGCATTTTCTTTGCAGACATCCCATATAACTATAATCGATGAGTTACAAAGACGTAGGGAAAAGCTTTTCCAGGGAAGGGGTAGCCTCCTTAGGTTCAAGTGGTGAAAACTCGATGAAAGAAATAGTAAGAAATGATGATGGGCCTGCGCCTACTGAGTCTGATACTACACCTGACCAGGAATTTTTTATCTTGAGGCTATACGTGGCTGGCCAAACCAAAAAGAGCATTAAAGCCTTTGCCAATTTAAAGAAGATTTGCGAGGAAAACCTAGCCGGTAGGTACACGATCGAAGTTATAGATCTTCTGGAGAACCCACAACTATCCAAAGGAGATCAGATATTAGCTGTCCCGACACTGGTTAGAAAGCTTCCTAAACCTATAAAGAAAATCATAGGAGACCTCTCGAATACTGAGCGTGTTCTAGTTGGCCTGGATCTGCAATCTGTGGATCGGTCTGAATCTACAACCTGCAGGGTGTGATATTCTTAATGACTGAAACTAAAGAGACCAAAATGTCGGATGTCAAGGACTCTACAAGCGCCTTTGAGGAAGCCCTGGCCAAAACCGAAGATGGGAAATACGTTTTGCACCTCTATGTTGCAGGCATGGGCCCTAAATCGGTGAAGGCGATCGAGAATATCAAGCGCATATGTGAAGAACATATGCCCGGCAAGTACCAGCTGGAGGTTATTGATATCTATCAGTATCCGATCTTCGCTAAAAATGGTCAGATAGTGGCAGCTCCTACTCTCATAAAAGAGCTTCCACCACCCTTGAGGAAGATTATAGGTAGCATGTCGGACACCGAAAGAGTTCTGGTTGGTATGGATCTGAAATCCAAGGATAATGACAAATAATTGACTTCTGGAAGGACAGTCTAAAATATGAGTTCTAAAGTGGCAAAAGACCAAGAGCTTACATCATATCAGGCACTGTTAAATGAAAATCATGCCTTACGAAATGAGGTAGAGAGCCTGAGAGCACGTCTGGCAGAAGCCGAAGAACTCGGGCGCGCCATTAGTGAGGGAGATCTGGATGCCCTGGTAATTCCCGGTCCTGACGGGCAGTTAGTCTTTACTCTTGATAGTGCCGATCATGCATATCGTATCCTGGTAGAAACAATGAATGAAGGCACTGCCACCCTGGCCTGCGATGGCACCATCCTTTACTGCAATCGTCGCTTTGCAGAACTCATGGGGATGCCTCTATCGGCCATAATAAGCACATCTATCTATCGATTCATTGCGCCTGAAAACATGATTACTTTTAAGGCACTCTTGGAGAACGAGAAGGGAAATGGGGAGATCAACATGCGAGTTGAGGGGAGCGAATTTTTGCCCGTGTATCTGTCCATCAGCTCGTTGAAGGTAGATGGATCTCCAAATGCCTGGTGTCTAGTGGTTACAGATTTGACAGAGCAGAAGAAAAATGAAGAGATTCTCTCAAATATCGAGACTGCCCGTAAAAAGGAGATCCACCACAGAATCAAGAATAACCTGCAGGTAATCTCGTCCCTTTTAGACCTTGAGGCTGAAAAATTAAGCAGCAAAGAATGTATAGAGGATTCGGAAGTCCTTAAAGCCTTCAAAGAAAGCCAGGACAGAGTAATGTCCATTGCTCTTATACATGAGGAACTGCATGAAGGAGGAGAAGTCGATAAACTAAAATTCTCGACATATCTTGAGAAACTCGTTGAGAACCTTTTCCAAACATATAACCTTGGAAACAATGATGTCAGTTTAGTTATGGATATGAAAGAAAATATTTACCTCAATATGGATACCGCTGTCCCATTAGGCATAATTGTTAACGAACTTGTTTCAAATTCCCTTAAACATGCATTTTCAGGTAGGAAAGAGGGGAAAATTGAGATAAAACTCCTTGGTGAAGAAGTGGGGAATGAGCTAAATAATAAAGAGAAGCTCACCGAAAAAGGTACTGTATATACACTGATAGTCTTAGATGACGGAGTTGGCATTCCCGAGAAAATCGATTTTGAAAGCTCAGACACACTTGGTTTGCAGCTTGTAGACATCCTTGCGGATCAGCTGGATGGCACGATCGAATTAAAAAGAGATAAGGGAACAGAATTTATTATAAGATTCAATGCCGCAGAAAATTAACAAAGTTATAATTTTTTTATCTTTTAACCCGGAAATTAAGCTTTTTCGTACTCGCTTTTTCGTCAAAGGGTTTTCTTTTTCTTACAGGAGTTATAAACATCATCAAGGAGTTATAAACGCATCATCAAGACTTGATTCATATACGACTCTGCTCCATAATTTGCTCCATAATACAGAGTTGCTTTAGAAACTCCTATTTTTCTAATTAGAATAAGAAACACTCAGGATTTTTTACCTTATTTTTTGAAAATCAACCCATCTGAGTTTCGTAATTATATATCGAGCGCAATTTAAGATTAAATATCAGAAATGCCATAAAATGAGTCTAGGTGAAATTAGCAGATTGATGAAAATTTATGATAAAAGCAGGCGGTTCTTTTTTCTATAAGGGAAAACGCTGTATTATCGGCGCTGTTATCTCACTCAAAGGGTTGCCTTACATGGTTATAGTTTCTCATATATTTCGTGGGGAAGGAGATCATTTGATAGTAGACGGAATGGAAGTCTCTGTTACAAGTTTTTTGAAAAATTTTGATCTGGCTCTTATAGAGCTTCCTCCTGAATGTTTGGTTGAAATCACCGAACTTGGTAATGCAGCTGAACTGGAGGAAGCTTTTCTTGTTAATGATATTCATCTTATCCGATGCAGGATGGTTAATGCCGGAACTTCCTTGCTTTATCTGGGCTTTCGATGCCTTGATATGCCGCAATCGGGGGATAGTGGATCCACTATCCTGCAGTCAGGGAAGGTAATTGGGATTATATCTTCGGTGATGCTGGACAATTGCATGGGAATTGCGATGTCATCCAGTATTCCCCGTGGCTTACGAAAATAAAGAAGACTGAGAAAATAAACCTATTTTAAAGAAACGTGGTCTTTTTAAAGAAATAACTCTTTCTTTTAGAGAAATAGCTCTTAGAGTAAACAGCTGTTTTAGAGAAACAAAGTCGTTTTAAAATTCCCCTAGGATCTGCAGCACGATTTTTCTTACCTTTTCAACCCTGTCAAAGTTAATGTATACGATCTGCTGCCAGGTTCCGAGGGTCAGGCTTTTTTCAACAATAGGAACTGTAAGGCTCGGGCCTACAAGCAAGGCCCTTAAATGAGAAACTCCATTGTAATCTCCCCAGGTTTTTTGATGGTGATAATCCTTATCCAGAAGGATTAGCGTATCAAGCGTTTCTGAAACATCTTTTGAAAGATTCGGCTCAAATTCCATTGTGGTTATTGCTCCGGTTGACCCTATGCAAAAGATCGTAACCGTCCCGTTTCTTATTTGCGGCAGTTGAACGCGATTAGCGTTTGGAAATGATTCCCTCGTGAATATGGTTACTTATCTAAAACAAATCATCAAATATATTGAAACTAATATTAAGTTTTACTATATATAAAAAGCATAGGAAATATTTACTTGATTTTGGGGTATGAGGGAAATAAATGAAAAGTAAGCTTTTTTCGACTTTGTTAGCTTTTGCTTTTTTGTTACTGGTCACAACAGTCGCATCGGCTGGACAGGAAATTCAAATTACACCATATGGCGAGAGAGGTCTTAATCCTGCCATCTATGACAATAAAATTATATGGTTGGACAATTACTTCAATGGAAGTCTTTACCTGCTGGACTTGTCTACAGGAAAAGAGATACAGATCACTGGAGATCCATGGTATTCATACCTTGATATATATGGAGACAAAGTAATCTGGAACTCTGGAGGACAAAATATCTCTTTGTACAATATCTCCACAAACAATAAAACTCTGCTTCCGATTCCTAATCTAGAAAACCAAGGGTCAAAGGATTCTTTAACTATATATGGTGACAAAATCGTATGGAGAGATTGGAGCAATGGTTATCAGGATATCTACATGTATAATCTCTCGACTTATAATAAAACTCAAATTACAACTAACCAATCAACCAAGGACCCTGCTATCTACGATGACAAGATAGTATGGCAGGACGATCCTAGCTTTGGCTTTGGAAATATGTACCATGATATCTACATGTATAATCTATCGATTTCCAATGAAACTCGAATTACAACCAATAGATCAGCATCAAGCCCTAAAGTCTACGGTGACAGGATTGTATACATGGAAAATAACAATATATCTTTGTATAATCTCTCAACTTCTGTAGAGACTCAGATCACCTTCAATGGGTCACAAAAGGATAAGCTTGCTATCTATGGTAACAGGATAGTGTGGCAGGATGACCGCAACGGAAATTGGGATATATACATATATGATCTTTCTGAAGATAAAGAAATTCAGATTACCAATGATGAATCAGATCAACTTAACCCTGCTATTTACGGTGACAAAATAGTGTGGGAAGATTATCGTAATGATAGAGAAAACAGGTACTATTGCAGCATATACATGTACGATTTCTCAGCTAAACCTACAAGGCCATTTGCTTCTTTTTCTGCTAATATAATATCTAAATCCGGAAATATGCCGTTAACTGTATTATTTACTTATAATAGCACAGGTGGAACTCCCACATCTTGGTATTGGGATTTTGGAGATGGTATAAACTCAAAACATGATCATACAGCTACACACATTCAAAAAACCTGGGACATATGATGTTAGTCTTACAGTAACCAATTCCGCTGGTAGCAGTACACTGAAGAAATCAAATTATATTACTGTCACTCCTCCACAAGCCCCTATAGCAGACTTCTTTTCTCCAGAAGTGTATCATGCTGGTACGTTGGGAGGGTCAGTTTCCACAAAAACCGTATCATTTGTCGATAATAGCACAGGTTCACCTACTTCCTGGCTTTGGGACTTTGGGGACGGTAATACCTCCGCAGAGCAAAATCCAACCCATGTATATGATGTAAAAGGAGGATATACCGTAAATCTAACTGTTAAGAACGCTGTGGGAAGTAATACAACAAGTAAGTATGGATATGTACTTGTTGGCTTGGGTGAGGAAGCTGTTTTTCCAGATAATTTCTCCTCAAGTGTGACATTCGGAGATGCACCACTGAAAGTAACGTTCCACGGAGGAACCGGGTATTCTAATGATTGGACTTTTGGAGATGGTTTTCAACAATCCGTTGGTGAGAACCAAACAGTAGAGCACACATATATGGAGCCCGGACAGTATACCGTGAGTTTACATGAATACAATGCCGGTGGCACAGCTGCGATAACAAAATATCATTATATTACTGTAACCGGACTTACAAGGCCATTTGCTTCTTTTACTTCAGAAAAGGTGTCTGTTCCAAAGTCACTGACGATAGCATTCACTGATACAAGTATTGGAAAGCCTACATCCTGGTACTGGACTTTTGGAGATGGGGCTTCTTCAACCGAACAGAATCTAACTCACACATATTCTGCAGCAGGAAACTATACGGTTTCCCTTACAGCAAGCAATGAAAATAGCACAAACTCAACGTTTAGTGTAATCAATGTATTCAAAACCACGGGACCATTCGCATATGTTACTAGTGGCAACAATATCTCTGTAATTGATACAGCCACAGACAAAGTTGTAGACACAATGGAGATAGGAAGTGGTTTAGTGGGGGTTACAGTCAATCCGACTGGGACAAAGGTATATGTGACGAACAACTACGATAACACAGTCTCCGTGATTGATACAATTGCAAGCCGAGTTATCGCTATCATTAATGGACTAAATTCGCCTTATGGAATTGCAATTACTCCAGATGGAAAAAAGGCATATGTTGCAAACTGGGGCGGAGGCGCCACCTTTGAAAATGGCACAGTTTCTGTGATTGACACAGCTATTAATAATGTTACGGATACAGTGACGGTAGGTAGCATTCCTCATGGAGTTGCAGTTAGCCCTGATGGAACAAAGGTATATGTGACAAATTATTACGATGTCTCTGTAATCGATACAGCAACAAACAAAGTCATAGCCACGATGAATGTAGGACAGTATCCTGATGGAATTGCAGTTAGTCCGGATGGAACAAAGGTATATGTGACAAACTATAATGGCACAACTGATTCTCCGTCTCATGCTGTCTCTGTCATTGATATAGAAACAAATAATGTTACAGCTACGGTACCTGTAGGAGATAATCCTGTTAGAGTTGCGATCACTCCAGATGGAACAAAGTTATATGTGACGAACTATAAGGGAAATACCACATCTGTAATTAACACAACAACCAATACCGTGATAGCCACATTGCCAGGAGATGGTCCTTACGGAGTATCAATCACCCCAGACGGGAAAAAAGTATATGTCACAAACCTAGGTAGCGATCTTTCCGGCAAAACTGTTTCTGTAATTGATACAGAAACAAATACTGTTACAGCTACAGTTAAAATAGGAAGCTATCCTAGAGAAGTTGCAGTTGCCCCAGATGGGAAAAAGATACTTTCTGCCACAAAAACTGTAGTTCCAAAGTAACCAGTGATAATTCTCCTCTTTTAGAAAAGAAAAAATGAAGTTGTGGAAATTGAAAAACAACCGACTAATGACGAAAAGACAAACTTAAGTAAAAGAAATCCAGGGTTTGAAAGAATTTATGGGACAACTGGATTTCTTTATGTGTTTCTATATAATTGAAATAAAAAACAGTAAGTTTTGGATAAAAAATTTGAATTTAGTGCGAGGGGTGGGATTCGAACCCACGAATACCTTCGTAAACGGATCTTAAGTCCGTCGCCTTTGCTATGATTTCTTGCCGTAACTAGATGAAATATAAATAGAATTAGTAACTTAAATGAAAATGAAAAATTAAACGAAAATCGATCTTATAAAAAAGGTTTAGTGAGGGAAAAGGGATTCGAACCCCCCTGAAAGCCTGCGGGAAACGATTTTGAGTCATTCACTGTTGACCGCTTGGTTACACTTTCTCGTTATTAAATTATCCCCCTAGCCTAAATATTATCTAGTCTTCCTGATTATATATGAAATATAGTACTATTATTTTTGATTTTGATTACACATTAGCCGATGCAACGAATGGTATTGTATCAAGTTTCAACTACGCCTTTAGCAAGTTGGATATTCCCAAATGTGACCGTGAAAGTATAAAAAAGACTGTCGGATTACCACTTGATAAAGCATTTATCCAGCTGACAAACAATAAAAACGAAGTTTTGATAAATCGTTTTCTAAGTTTATTCCGGGAAAAGGCCAATGAAGTAATGTCTAAAGATACTGCGCTGTATTCCGACACAGTAAATACGTTACATCGATTTAAACAAAGTGGGCTCAATACAGGCATCGTAACCACAAAATACCGTTTTAGAATAGTTGAGACCTTAAACATGCGTGGTGCCTTGGACTTAATAGATATTATTGTTGGGGGAGAAGATGTTAAAGTACCTAAACCGTCTCCAGAAGGATTATTGCTTGCAATTGACAGCCTTGATGAACAACTGAATAATGTGCTGTATATTGGAGATAGTCTGATAGATGCTAAAACGGCTTTAGCAGCAAATGTTGATTTTGCGGCAGTGACCACAGGAACAACAAAAGAAATCGAGTTTTTACGATATCCATATGTAAAGATAGTAAAGAATTTATCAGAACTTTTTAACAAGTAAAACCAGAAAGTTTCTTTTCCCTTAATTTCCTGGCCTTAAATATAATCCTTTTAATACCTTACTCCATTGAAGTCAGTTATCTCCAAGCCTTAACCTTTCCAGAAGGTAATGTAAGGATAAAAAGCTTACAACTTCTGGCGTCTTACTTAATGTAATGCTGTGTCATGCAGAAAGCCCCAGTCTCAATCCTAAAGCTCTAAATATAATTTGAGACTTAGATCAAGTTCTACAACAAATATATAAATTCAAGTAGTTTTTATAAAAATAGCTATTATATAGTAAGCCACAGGATCTCCATTGAGGACGCGCCTGCCGCCTACAGAGAGTATTCTCAGCGTGCAGAAAGCTATGCAAAGATAAGAATTAAATTTGAACAGTTAGCTTTTTAAAACTTATTTTTTCATTTTTCCAGACTAATGAAAGTAAAAGTTCCCTCCTTATGGTTCGGAATGCTCTTGCGAAATCAAAGCTTACGGATAAAATTGACTATTAAGAGAAAGGACCTGACACATTTTGTCTCCGTTCTCATAAATAATAATATGATGTAATATTATTTATATGATTATATGAGTTAATCTGATAATGAGTTTTGAATAACGATTGTCTTTATGCTTAAGGGCTCTGTCTGGAACAGAGATTCTGAAACTGAACCGAGCAAAATAAATATATTTGTGAAGTTACAATTTATTGATTATATTATGCCAGTTGAAAGCCTAAACGAGACTGTATGTCCAAACCCCGAATGTGAATATTACCTCAGGACGGAAGGGAAAGCGGTCATAAAGCGGGGAAAGTATAAGACCGGACACCAGCGATACTACTGTAAACATTGCGGAAAGTTTTTTATGGATACGATAGGTACCGCTGTTTATCGCAAGCATCTGTCCGCAGATGAGATAAGGCTGATATATCGGCTTTTTCTTGAAAAAAATGGGATACGAAGTATTGAACGGATAACAGGGCACCACAGGGATACGATAAGCCATTTGATAAAAGACACGGTAAAGAACCAGAAAACGGAAGAATACCTTGTCAAGCAAATCGGGCTGACAGCCAATGAATGTGAAAAATTATGGGTACTTCTTGAAAAAAAGAGAGAAAATTCCCGAAAGGTACCCTGAAAGAGCAGGCGCAGGCTTATTTTCCTGAGAATGAGCAAGCCGGTGTGCAGTATCCGAAATTATATACTTGCAAAAAATAAATATCCTTGAAAAGAAAAATAAATTATAAGGCTTTGTAGAAATCCTCAATTTCAGCTAAAATGAGTTTACAATTTTTTTGTTTATGCTGTATACTAACAGTTTTACTTTTATTTCTGTTACTTGATTGTAGAACTTTCTTGCTTTAACTATTTATCTAAACTTTCTTTTTATTACTGAAAATACTGTTTCAACAATGCTTCTTCTTTGTAGACCTTTTTGTTGAAGTTTTTATGCAATTGCTGTCTGTATTCTCCTTATCCTAGTTCTTTTTCTTTCTTTTACCGGAATTATTGAATTAGCGTTTATTTCTTCTCTAATAAAATAATGAAGCTTTTCTAGATCATATCCTTTATTCGTCACATAGAATTTTGCTTTCTTTTCTCTTTGAACTTGTTTTATCAAAGCATTTACGTGTTTTATTTCGTGATCAGTTTTTTACTTATCTTAAAGGCAATAATTAATTTTTTTTTCAGTATCAATTGAAATTAGAGTCTTAAGAAAGCTGGTCGTGTCCGTGAGTCATTGATCAATTCCGAAAAAGCAAGTACACCCTCGACATTTGAATAAATTTTAGATAAATCCTTATGCTTATGATTTTCAATAACTCACGCCCACTACCGAAGAATTTAGATTCAAGTTTTTCTTAACCAAATTCCACACCCAAAGTTTTTCAATGCAAGCGGCATGTATTGCTTCACCAAATCATTATGCATTTGCCCCATATAATCATTAAAATACAAAATTTCATAATTTTTATTATTTATAAGCAATGCCTTTAAAAAGTATGCTTCATTCCAAGCAAAACCTCGTTCTAGCCACTCAAGAGGATATTCAAACGGCCAAAATATATCATGAAAGTGGATAATCACTCCAGATTTGAGATGGGGAAGCACTTCGGTAAGAATAAAGAGGACATCACTCGCAAATTTCACAACATGTGAACTATCTACAAATAGAATATCTCCACTATTCAGCTCTTCAAAAAGAGACAAATTTACCGTCTGAACACCTTTTCTTAAAAGAAGCTTTTCAGGATCATCTCGATCAGACAATAAACTTAAAAGAAGGTCTGGAAAAGGTTCAATAAAGGTAATTTTCGTATTAAGATTTGACAATTCGCATGTATCCAAAGTAACAAGTGACGAATAACCTGATCCTACTTCAATAAGTTGCTTTGGTTTAAAATGATTGATCATACAAAATAATATAATTGCATCGCCATAGCTATACCATTCATTACCGTTAAAGAAATATCTAGTGTTATTCTTCTTAAAACCGTCCCCAAATGGTATTATAGAAATATATTTTTGGAATTGTTTTAGTAATTCTATCTGCTTATCACCGTTGATATCAATTCCAGTAGGGTTCCGGGATTTGTCGATTTTTTGATATAAGTTTGAGATATCATCTATGTTTGGTAGTGGAGAGTAAAAATGTCCGGGGGGAGCGAATTTAATCGCAGGATCCATGAGATACTTTATACGCTCAGCATATTCATCAGAGTTCAAAAAAGAGGTTAAGATTTCATGTTTTGATACACCTTCATTCAATAGTTTTAAATAATGTTCTTTTCCTTCAGGATCAGGAATTCTACCTAAAATCTTGCTATAACAATAATTAATAAATTCGTCAAAAACCGGCTCCATTTTCACCTCTCCTAGTTCATTCACTTTTGGATACTTTAGGCGCTCAGCATATTCATCAGAGTCCAGAAAAGAGATTAAGATTTCATGTTTTGATACACCTTCATTCAATAGTTTTAAATAATGTTCTTT
>Ga0065701_1012770_pt1 | contig 13023 bp, 13 predicted proteins | sample Biomet1_FD_59088 | JGI IMG/M metagenome (GOLD analysis project Ga0065701, IMG submission 59088) | Microbial communities from bioreactor (seeded with anoxic lake sediment) at LBNL, California, USA - Biofuel metagenome 1 version 3... | ecosystem: Engineered > Bioreactor > Anaerobic > Unclassified ...
ACAATGTTTCCGAGAGAATTATCGGTGAAGTAGAGTTACTCTTTGCCGAAAACCCGGCGGTATTGATTCAGGTAAAAGATACGAAAGCCGTAGAAGCCATATTGAACGAAAGTAGCATCTATTACGCTGCGATAGCCAAACCGACAGAAGAGAGATCTGTTTCGGTCAATTACAACAACTTCTGTTTCCGTTTTGATATCGATCGTCTGCGCTACCTCTGGTACAAACCGTCGTACCTACTCGATCGCAAACAGAGCGGTGAAGCATGTGCCAAAGCACGTTTTGACAACTATAAAAACCAACCGCTCCAGTTCCGTTTCAACAACGATTTCAGTGGAAAAATGAGCCAGTACGGCATTTCTCCCGATCGTAAACCTTCAGGCATCAAAGCGGCTATTATCCGCGAAAAAGGCACCAACGGCGAGCGCGAAATGGCCTACGCCCTCTATCTTGCCGGTTTCGACGTAAAAGATGTTCATGCAACCGACCTGGCTACCGGACGCGAGACGCTGGAAGACATCAGCTTCGTTGTTTTCTGCGGCGGATTCTCCAACTCCGACGTGCTGGGTTCAGCCAAAGGATGGGCCGGAGGATTGCTGTTCAACGAAAAGGCAAAAGCCGCCATCGACAATTTCTACGCCCGTCCCGACACGTTGAGTCTGGGTATCTGTAACGGTTGCCAGTTAATGGTTGAGTTGAATTTATTACACCCGGATCATACTGAACGTCCCCACATGCTGCATAACGAGTCGCATAAATTCGAATCGGGCTTTGTCGGTGTAAATATTCCGAAAAACAATTCCGTCCTTTTCAGCTCGATGGCCGGAAGCAGTCTTGGAATCTGGGTGGCTCACGGCGAAGGCAAATTTAAGTTCCCGTATGCCGAAAATAAATACAACATCGTAGCAAAATACAACTACGGCGAATATCCCGGCAACCCGAACGGTTCCGATTTTGCAGCCGCAGGTATCTGCTCCGACAACGGCCGCCATTTGGCAATGATGCCGCACTTGGAAAGAGCCATCTTCCCGTGGCAGTGGCCTCACTATCCTCTCGACCGCAAGGCCGACGATGAGATCACTCCGTGGATCGAAGCTTTTGTCAATGCGCGGAAGTGGATTGATAAAAATAAATAAACAACCATAGATTAAAGGAGAGCTGCAATAGCTCTCCTTTTTTATTGCGCCCCTATCCCTTCTTCCGGGTAGCCAATGCCGACACTTTTTCCATTCTATACACGTCTGTCAAGATATTTCCTCTTTACAGCTTTATCAACCTTACATTGATTTTCGAGCGCCTTTTTCAGGCGAATTTCATTTTACCAAAATAAACTAATTTTCATTTTTATTGTCGTTACGATTTATATCGCATTTTTCTGCTTTATATTTGCAAAACAGACAATCAATTATGCAATCATTTTTTGCCATTATAATATTATAGACTCATCATATTAAACCACATCAACCCCGCTACATCTGACGATTTCACTATACTGTCGAAATATTTTTCAATTCTCAAACCATCTAAATTTGAATAGTATGAAAAAGTATTGGCTATTTATCCCGGTAATTTGTCTGCTGGCAGGTGTATTGTCTTCCTGTAAAAGTATCACAAAAAAGAAAGAGAATATTGTTATTGCGGTCATCCCCAAAGTAGATAACGAAATTTTCAACCAAGTAAAAGAGAGTGCTATACAAGCTGGAGAGAAGCTTGGCATTACGGTTACCTGGGAAGCTCCCACCTCGAACGATGGTGTCAAACAAAAAGAGCTGATTGAAAATTTGATAAAATACAAAGTCGATGGAATTCTCATCAGCTGCAACGACGAAGAGATATTGAAAGAACCCATCAACAAGGCAATCAAGGCTGGCATAAAAGTCGGCACGTTCGATTCCGACTGTTCCAAAAGCGATCGGTTATTCTATGTCGGTTCAGACAATGCAAAAGCTGGCATTGTCTGCGCACAGACCATGTTCCGCCTCTTTGACAAGGTAAAGAAAAAACCACAACATGTATTAGTTTTAAGCGGAGGTGTGAATGCCAGCAACATGAAAGAGCGCTTCAGTGGATTCCAGTCGAAACTTGGCAACGACAGGATCGGCACGGCAGTTTACACTTTTGAAATGGCTGGTTACGGCGAAGAACTCCTCTCCATGAATCTGAAGAAGGACAAAAAGATTGACGGGGTGCAAATGATTTGGGGCCTTCCGGCGTTGAAAGGAGTAGACAGCATCCCAGCGTTATCCAATTTTATGAAAAAAGGAGGCATTGCCGTTTTCTTCGATACCTCAAAACCGCTATTGAAATACATAAAGGAACATCCGAACTGTGCTACGATGAAACAGGATTTTCACGGCATGGGCTATTATGCTGTGCAAAATATGTACAATGCGATTATGAAACTACCTTACGAAAAGGCTCTGGCATTCGATGTCAAAGTAATTGATCAGTCGAATGCAGAGGCTGAATTGAAAAACTGGAAATAAAAACGAGGATAAAGTAACCCTTTCCGACCATTTTTTTATAACGATCAGTAGCTACACGTTTTCTATAAACCTATCATCCCGACTGAAAATAAAAGCCACGGGCATGACAGGTTTATAGAGAGCAAGGAATAAACCAAACGACAAAACCCCGAAGAAAGTCCACCCTGACTCCATTCATAAAGACAAAACAGCTTCATTCCATCAATCCTTTTTGCACTATTTTTTTTGAAAAATAACTATCAATTACTTGTCAATGTATATATTCAAAAAACAGCAAAATAGCTCTTGTTTTGCTTCGTTTTTTTTTGTTGTTTTGCATAAATATTATCGTCATGCAAATTCACAATTTATCAGAACAAAATTCACTACTCAATCAGTTTCTTAAGGAAATACGTAACGTCGACATACAACAAGACAGCCTCCGTTTTCGCCGCAATATCGAACGCATTGGCGAGGTTATGGCGTATGAAATAAGCAAAGAAATGGCTTATGAAACCGAGGACGTAAAAACATCACTAGGCGTTGCCCCTACCAATATTCCCAGCGAAAAAGTGGTTCTTGGTACCATTTTACGAGCTGGATTACCATTTCACAACGGATTTCTCAACTATTTCGATCACGCCGAAAACGCCTTCGTATCGGCTTATCGCAAGTACAAAGATGCTCTTAAATTCGATATTTTTATCGAATACATTGCCTCTCCCTCTTTGGATGGAAAGACCCTGATCATTACCGATCCAATGCTGGCAACCGGCAGTTCCATGGAACTGGCAATCGGCGCTTTGCAAACCAAAGGTAAACCGGCCCGCATCAACATCGCTACCATTATTGCCAGCCAACCGGCAATCGATTATATCCAGAGCAATCTCACAGCAGACAACATCACGCTATGGACTGCCGCTATCGACCCGGAACTCAACAACCATTCGTATATTATTCCGGGATTAGGCGATGCCGGAGACCTTGCCTTTGGAGAAAAGCTCTGATCTAATGAATGAAATCCATCCCAAAATAATAGCATTTGTCCGATATTACTGGATCTCTATCCTTATAGCAATCGTAATATCGTATCTGTCGTTAGCTCCCGGAGACGAATTCTCCCGGATACCGAGTTTCCCAAACGAAGATAAAGCAGTCCATTTTCTGATGTACTTCGGTTTGGCATTTGTTATTTTTGGGAATTCAATCCTCCATTTCGGTATTGCCACCATGCAGCAACGCAAATGGTGGCTATGGATGATTGGAATACCTGTAATTTGGGGTGGTTGCATGGAGTTACTGCAGCAATATTGCACAACAAGTCGGTCTGGAGATTGGATGGATGAACTCACAAACACGCTGGGTGCCATTACCGGCTTTTTCGTCGGCAGGTGGATTCTTCCAATAATTCTGAAACGAAAACTGACATAACCGATTGTATGCTTTACCTCATTGCCCTATCAATGATTAAAGGTATCGGTCCCATTCTGGCGAAGAATCTGGTGGCACACCTTGGCAATGCCGAAGCCGTGTTCTCCGCAAAGAAACAGAATCTGGAAAAAATTCCGGGCATTGGAGCATCGCTGGCTCACGCCATCACTGGTAAAACAGAACTACTAAAGCTTGCCGAGAAAGAACTGGATTTTTTACAAAAAAACCAGTTTAATGCCATTGCCTATACCGAAAAAGCATACCCTTACCGTCTGAAAGAATGCGCCGATGCGCCCATTGTCCTATACTCGAATGGCAATATCGACTTCAACAAAGGGCGTTTCATCGCCTTTGTCGGAACCCGAAACATTACCGACTACGGACGTTCTGTCTGCGAAACACTCATCGAAGATTTGACACAGCAGATACCAGACGCCATTATCGTCAGCGGACTAGCGTATGGAGTCGACATCACCGCACACAAAGCGGCATTAAAACACCAAACGCCGACAATCGGGGTGGTGGCTCATGGTCTCGACAAACTCTATCCGGCGGCACACACTTCCATTGCAGCAAAAATGACGACCAATGGAGCCATCATTACCGAATACATGACCGGAACCGAGCCCGATAAGCCCAACTTCGTACAACGGAACCGGATCATTGCGGGAATATGCGATGCGGTTGTTATCATCGAATCGGCCGTCAGAGGAGGCTCTTTGTTGACTGCAGATGCCGCCAATCAATACAATCGGGAAGTATTTGCCATTCCCGGACGAGTTGGCGACATTCGTTCGGCAGGATGCAACGAGTTGATCCGGCAAAACAAAGCAGGCCTTATCCAATCGGCATCCGACCTTGTCGCAGCCATGGGATGGCAACCCAACGCAAGTCAACAGGCAACACAGCCCTTGCTCTTTTCCGATTTAACGGACGACGAACAAGAAATCATTAAAACATTAAGACAGCACGATTCATTGCAAATCAACCAACTAACCCGCAAATTGCAACTACCAATAGAACGACTATTGTCGCTACTGATCGAGCTAGAATTTAAGGGTTACGTCCGTTGTTTGCCTGGAAGTGTTTACAAAGTGGTAGGGTAAGTATATTTTAGCCGATTATTTATTATCTTTGTTTCGTATTAAAGCAGAAGTAAAAACGGCTTAAAAGTATCAATCTGTAACATTTCAAACGACAAAAAAGTCCTCCTTGTCTACAGATTAACCTCACGATTCAATCCATTGTTAGAATGAGCGTTGCAATGCGGACTAAACAAAGAGAAAATAATATTGAATAGCAGATTCAGAGACGAACGGGCATACAGACTCTTTTTTGCTTCACAGTGCATTGCTTTGTACTACGCCCTAAAATCACAAAAACATTCATTTTATGAAATCAGAGAGTAAGGTAGGCGAAAAAATTGCCTCCATCAGAGATGGCAAAAATATTTCACAGGAAGAATTAGCCGAACGTTGCAACCTATCGTTGTTTCAGCTCAAAGCGATTGAAGAACAAAATTTAGTAGCCTCACTGGCTATTTTAATTAAAATAGCTCGTGTATTGGGTGTTCGGTTAGGTACTTTCCTTGATGACGATTTGGGCTTGTGGCCGGTTGTGATTCGAAACGAAGAAACGCACAGAACTATCAGTTTCTCCAGTCAGGTCTCCGATACCCACTCGCACCTGAACTTCTTCTCTTTGGCCGGAAATAAAACCGGTCGTCACATGGAACCGTTTTTAATCGACATTCTTCCGGCAAATAATAAAGAGATTATACTCTCTTCGCACGAAGGAGAAGAATTTTTGTATGTACTGGAGGGAACGGTAAAAATTCATTACGGAAAAGAAGAATATATTTTAAATAAAGGCGAGAGCATTTACTACGACTCTATTGTGGAACACTTGGTATGTTCGGCCATGGAGAAACCGGCAAAAATATTGGCTGTTGTTTATGCCCCAATTTAAAACAGAAATGGTGCATTACCAACTGGGAGCCACTTCATTGAAAGAAATCCGACAATCACAGGTTGATTTGGTCATCTTGCCATGGGGAGCTACCGAGCCACACAATTTACATTTACCCTACGGGACTGATTGCCTGGCCTCGACAGCAGTCGCATCCGATGCGGCTAAAAAAAGCGTTGTCACAGGGCATTCGCTGCATGGTATTACCCGCTATTCCATTAGGATCACAAAATCCGGGACAGACAGAGATGCCGTTGTGCCTGCATGCTCGTTACGAAACGCAAAAAGCCATTCTGACGGATATTGTTGCGTCACTGCACCGACAGCAGTTTCGCAAATTGGTTATTGTAAACGGACATGGAGGCAACAGTTTCAAAAACATGATCCGCGATCTGGCCGTTGATTATCCTGATTTTATAATTGTCGTTGCAAACTGGTACGACATCATTCCTCAAAAGGACTATTTTGATAACCGCGACGATCATGCTGGAGAGATGGAAACATCTGTCATGATGCATTATCATCCCGATCTGGTTCTGCCGTTGACTGAATCAGGGGATGGCAACGAAACTCCATTTGCCATTGAATCGCTAAATGACAAGACTGCCTGGACTCCGCGACATTGGACAAAAGCATCGGCAGATACCGGCATCGGCAACCCTCGCTATGGCTACCGCCGAAAAAGGCAAACACTATGCAGCATCAGTATCCGACAAGCTATGCAAACTTTTCATCGAACTTGCAAACAACGAATTATACTAAAAAAACACGAATACACCCATGCAGCTTTTTGATAGAACCTTAGGCGATTGGTTGGAACATTGGGCAACCGAAACCCCCGATCGCGAATATATCGTTTATTCCGATCGCAACCTCCGTTTTACCTGGAAACAATTTAACGAACGGGTCGATTGTATGGCCAAAAGCATGCTTTCCATCGGGGTCAAAAAAGGAGACAATGTGGGTATCTGGGCTCAGAACGTACCCGACTGGCTCACTATTCTCTATGCCTGTGCAAAGTTGGGAGCCGTTGCTGTAACGGTCAATACGAATTACAAACAACATGAGTTGGAATATCTGGTGGAAAATTCCGATATGCACACCCTGTTCATCACCAACGGCACATTCGACAGCGATTACGTGGATATGACCTACTCCATGCTTCCTGAATTAAAAAATTGCGAACGGGGACACCTGCAAAACGAACGGTTTCCTTTTCTTAAAAATGTGGTCTACATCGGGCAAGAAAAGTTCAGGGGGATGTACAACACGGCAGAGCTGCTGCTCTTGGGACAGAATCTTGATGACGCCGAGCTACTCAAAACAAAAAAGCAGGTCAATTGTCACGATGTCACCAACATGCAATACACGTCGGGCACTACAGGGTTCCCAAAAGGCGTCATGCTGTCGCACTACAATATTGCAAATAACGGCTACATTACGGGCGAGAATATGAAATTTACGCAGGCTGATAAGCTGTGTGTTTGCGTGCCGCTATTCCACTGCTTCGGTGTTGTTTTGGCAACCACTGAATTGCCTTACGCACGGATGTACTCAGGTGATGGTCGAACGCTTCGATCCGCTGGTAGTACTTGCCTCTATCCATAAAGAACGCTGTACTGCCGTATATGGCGTACCGACCATGTTTATTGCAGAGCTCCACCACCCGATGTTCAGCATTTTCGACCTCACCTCGCTGCGCACCGGCATCATGGCAGGTTCGCTCTGCCCTATTGAACTGATGCGCGAAGTAAGCGAAAAGATGTACCTGCAAATTACCAGCGTTTACGGCCTCACCGAGACATCGCCCGGCATGACACAAACCCGCATTGACGATTCGTTTGACGTACGTTGTACTACAGTCGGCTGCGATTTCCCTTTTGTAGAGGTACAGGTAATCGATCCCGAAACCGGAGAGATATGTCCAGTCGGTGTTCAGGGCGAGATGTGCTGCCGCGGCTTCAACGTCATGAAAGGTTATTACAAGAATGAGGCTGCCACTGCCGAAGTCATCGACAAAAACGGATTCCTTCACTCTGGAGATCTGGGTGTAAAAGATGAAAATGGCAACTACCGCATCACCGGACGCATAAAAGACATGATTATTCGTGGTGGCGAGAATATTTATCCCCGCGAAATTGAAGAGTACCTCTACAAGTTACCACAAATCAAAGATGTACAGGTGGCCGGTATTCCTTCCGAAAAATATGGAGAACAAGTTGGTGCCTTTATCATTCTGAAAGAGGGGCAGACACTACTTGAAGAGGATGTCCGCGATTTTTGCAAAGGCAAGATTTCGCGGTTCAAAATTCCGAAATACATCTTCTTCATCCATGAGTTTCCGATGACCGGCAGCGGTAAAATACAAAAATACAAGCTCAAAGACATGGGGCTTCAATTGCTGAAAGAGCAAAAAATTATACGAAGTAATATAGAAAATAGAGAGGGCTTCAATTCCGTGAATTGAAGCCCTCTCTATTTCAGTAAAAGCCTATCGTTTTAATTGCCCATTTCCGACAAAAACTTGACACGTACCAACCGTATTTCTGCTTCCGTAAAATCATCTTCGCCAAGCTCTTTCAAAGCATCTGTAATATCATCCGTTTCGGCTTCGCGGAAATAGTCCTCGATCATTCCGATATTGATCTTCATCCATTATCTCTCCCAGAAAATAATCAATATTGATCTTTGTTCCCGAATAGACAATGGCTTCCACCTCATCCAGCAACTCGCTAAAATCGAGCCCCTTCGATTCGGCAAGATCATCCAACGCCACTTTTCGGTCTATAGACTGAATCACCGATACCTTCAATTTTTGATTTATTGGCAACGGAACGAACGCGCAAATCCTCGGGGCGAACGATCTCGTTTTCCACAACATGCCTTTTAATAAGCGCAACAAACTCTTCACCGTAACGTTTTGCTTTTCCAGCACCTACACCCGGCACATTCTGCAATTCGTCAATCGATACAGGATAAGTGGTCGCCATGGCTTCTATAGAGGGATCCTGAAAGATAACGAACGGGGGCAACTCCAGTTGCTTCGACATTTTTTTCCGAAGATCGATCAACATGGCATATAAGGCCGGATCGACAGCACTCGTGCCTGCACCCTTCAATGGGGTTTCATCTTCATCTTCATCGAAATCATTATTTTTTACAACCATGAACGATGTGGGCTTCACCAGATATTTTTTACCCTTGGATGTTATTTTCAACAGGCCGTAATTTTCAATATCTTTCTCGATAAGCCCGGCCAGCATTGCCTGCCGCATAATAGCCTGCAAGAAACTATCATCTTCTTCCTGAGCAGTACCAAACTGTTCAAGCTCGTCGTGTCCGTACGATTTAATATCCTCCGTCTCGACCCCTTTGAGCACGCTTACGACATATTCGGCCTTGAATTTCTCTTTCAGGGCACAAATAGGTTTCTAAGATTAACACTAACAACTCCTGAGCTTCCACCTGTTTTTTAGGATGGCTGCAATTGTCACAACTTCCACAATTCTCCTCCATATACTCCTCTCCAAAATAATGCAATAAAATTTTTCTTCTACACACTGATGTCTCTGCATAAGCCGCCGTTTCAAACAACAATTGCCGACCTATCTCTTGCTCGGCAATGGGCTTGCCTTGCATAAATTTCTCCATTTTTTTGTAAATCCTTGACCGCGTAAAAAGCGATACAGACTCCTTCTGTACCATCGCGTCCGGCACGTCCGGTCTCCTGGTAATACCCTTCGAGACTCTTGGGCATTTCATAATGGATAACAAACCGGACATCCGACTTGTCGATCCCCATACCGAAAGCAATCGTTGCTACAATAACCTGCACCTTCTCCATCTGGAATTTATCCTGATTTTCGGCGCGTGTAGCAGCATCCATTCCGGCATGATACGGTAAGGCGGCAATACCATTAACCTGCAAAGTCCCCGCCAGATCTTCCACCTTTTTTCTGCTCAGACAATAGATAATTCCCGATTTCTTCGGATTAGACTTGATATATTTTATAATTTCTTTATCTATCTCGTTGGTCTTGGGACGTATTTCGTAATAAAGATTTGGTCTGTTAAACGACGATTTATAAACCGTTGCATCCGACATGACCAGATTTTTCAGAATATCGTGCTGCACCTTGGGTGTTGCACTCGCCGTAAGCGCTATCAAAGGCGCTCTTCCTATTTCGTTCACAAGAGGACGAATTCGTCGGTATTCGGGCCGGAAATCGTGTCCCCATTCGGAAATACAGTGAGCTTCATCAACAGCATAAAAAGAAATTTCCAGCTGTTTCAAAAACTCAATATTCTCTTCCTTTGTGAGTGACTCGGGAGCTACATAAAGCAACTTGGTCTTTCCACTCAGAATGTCAGATTTAACTTCATCGATGGCAGCTTTGTTGAGCGAAGAGTTCAGAAAATGAGCCACTCCGTCTTCCATACTAAAACTACGCATGGAATCAACCTGGTTCTTCATCAAAGCAATAAGCGGCGAAATGATAATCGCAGTTCCTGGCATCATCAGTGCCGGAAGCTGATAGCAGAGAGATTTTCCTCCCCCGGTAGGCATCAGCACAAATGTATCCTTTTTCGCAAGCACATTAAGGATAATCTCTTCCTGATTGCCCTTAAAGACATCGAAGCCAAAATAGGTTTTTAATTGTTCTGCCAGTTCTGAGTGCTTATTAACCATACATTTTTTTAGATCAAGGTTTTGTTTGCCAGGATAAAGATAAAACAATTTTCCAAATATTTCAATTTATGCAATCGGACGATTTCTACTACAGGCCAACCCCGATCAAATTCAATTAATTCAAAATATATCTGGTGCTTATTATTGCATCATACAACTATTTGCTTCTGATAAAGCCTCGCTCAATTTTCAAATGGAAGTATCAAACTTCGCTTCTCAACACATGGGCAATGTTTCTATCACAACAAAATGGCTCTTTCGATGCCGGTTTCTTTCGTAGAACAAATTTATAAACAAGTTGCCCAAACCCCCTAATATTTTGAGAAAAAAATCTCATAAAAACCCAAAAGATTTCCTTCCGCATCGCAAATCAGACAAAAGCACTAACAAACACACAGTTACACAAAAGCAAAGTCCACAAACACAATAAAAAAAGGTGTACAATCGTGATGATTCATCACGATTGTACACCTTTTTTAGGTAAAAAGCAAAGTTTTAGGATTGCAGCAACCCGATCAGGCTGAAATTCTGTCCGATTTCTCCATCTTTTCTTTCGCAAAATCAAAAGTGATAACCAGTTCTTTCTGATTTCCCGAAGGGACTTCGTACATGGCATCCATCATGATTGTTTCCGCAATAGATCGCAAGCCACGAGCACCCAGCTTAAATTCGATCGCTTTGTCGACAATATAGTCCAACGCCGCGTCTTCAAACCGAAGGGTAACATCATCCATGGCAAACAACTTGACATATTGCTTGATAATGGAATTTTTGGGCTCGGTAAGAATACGTCGCAACGAGTTTTTCTCTAACGGGTTCAGATAGGTCAGTACCGGCAAACGACCGATAATTTCAGGGATCAACCCGAATGCCTTCAAGTCCTGCGGAGCAATGTACTGCAAAAAGTTATTGCGGTCGATGCTATGAGATTCCTGAGTGGCTCCATATCCTACCACGTGCGTATTGAGTCGTTGTGCTATTTTCTTCTCTATGCCGTCGAAAGCTCCACCACAGACAAACAAAATATTCTGCGTATTTACAGATATCATGCGCTGCTCCGGATGCTTACGTCCACCCTGAGGCGGCACATTCACCACGGAACCTTCGAGCAACTTGAGTAAACCCTGCTGAACGCCTTCGCCACTCACGTCGCGGGTAATGGAGGGATTGTCGCTTTTACGTGCAATTTTATCTATTTCGTCAATAAACACAATGCCTCGTTCTGCCGCCTTTACGTCGTAATCGGCTACCTGCAGCAGGCGGGTCAGGATACTTTCAATATCTTCGCCCACATACCCGGCTTCGGTAAATACCGTCGCATCAACAATGGCAAAGGGAACGTGCAACTGGCGGGCAATAGTGCGTGCCAGCAACGTTTTACCGGTACCCGTTGGGCCAACCATAATTATATTGGATTTTTCGATTTCCACATCATCGCCATGATCGCGTTGCGTAAGTCTTTTGTAGTGGTTGTAAACCGCCACCGACAAAAACTTTTTCGCCTCATCCTGACCGATCACGTATTGATCGAGAAATTGTTTTATTTCCATTGGCTTGGGAGGAGCTCCATCTTTGAATTTGAGATCTTCCGAACCTGATTTTTTCGAGAATTCCTGCACAATATCGTAAGCCATCTCAACACATTGCGAACAAATCGCACCGTCGACACCCGTAATCAAAGCGCCAACTTCCGCTTCCGACCTACCACACATTGAGCAGCATCTACCTGTTGTATTCTTTTTTGCCATAAACTACACCTTATTTCTTTTCACGAAAAAGCACTTCGTCCACCATGCCATANTCTTTGGCTTCGACTGCGGTCATCCAGTAATCACGATCCGAGTCTTTTTCGATCCGGTCATACTCATTCCCCGAATGATCGGCAATGATGGTGTACAATTCCTTTTTTAATTTCTGAATTTCACGAGCGGTAATCTCTATATCGGATGCCTGTCCCTGCGCACCTCCCATTGGTTGATGAATCATCACNCGAGAGTGTTTTAAAGCCGAACGTTTTCCCTTGTCACCGGCAACCAGCAATACGGCGGCCATCGAAGCGGCCATTCCGGTACAAATAGTAGCCACTTTGCTGCTGATAAACTGCATCGTGTCGTAAATACCCAGACCGGCATAAACGGAGCCGCCCGGGCTATTGATATAGATAGAGATATCTTTACCGGGATCGGCCGAATCGAGATACAGCAACTGAGCCTGAATTACATTCGCCACATAATCGTCGATGGGCATTCCTAGAAAAATAATACGATCCATCATCAAACGCGAAAAAACATCCATCTGAGTCACATTCAGCTGACGTTCTTCCAAAATTGACGGTGAGATATAGTTATCGGTGATCCGTGAATATTGGTCCAACGAAAGACCACTCATTCCCAGATGCTTGGTTGCATAATTTCTAAAATCGTTCATAAAATTATTCTGTTTGTGAAACACGGCAAATTTTATCAATTA
>Ga0065701_1012791_pt1 | contig 12972 bp, 11 predicted proteins | sample Biomet1_FD_59088 | JGI IMG/M metagenome (GOLD analysis project Ga0065701, IMG submission 59088) | Microbial communities from bioreactor (seeded with anoxic lake sediment) at LBNL, California, USA - Biofuel metagenome 1 version 3... | ecosystem: Engineered > Bioreactor > Anaerobic > Unclassified ...
AAAATTATGTGCCTGCTATCATAACGAGAGAGTTATGGGAGCAGGCACAGCTTCTTTTATCGGAGCGAAATGAGCGGGCTGTGCGCGCAGGACACAACCAACGTATCCATCGATATTCCGGCCTGATCCTTTGCCAGCAGTGCGGCAGAAAATTTGTGGCGATCAAGCGCACCTGGCAGGGGAAGGAACGGGTCGAATATGCCTGCAATTCCAACCACCGCTATGGAGCGGAATACTGTACCCCCCATCGCGTTTCGGAGGAGCTTCTTGACCGGTTGATAATAGAGGAATTGAAATCGTTGAAGAAAGCTGCCGAAGAAAACTGGAATGCGATTGCAAAATCGGTTCAGAATTGGGCATCAAAACAGAGCAATGTGGATGTGCAAATCAAGCGGCTACAGGAGCGCCTTGCCCGCCTCGAGGAAGATGTAGAAGGGATCCTTCTGGAGCGGATCCGCGATAAAGGAAATGCGGCACGATACGACCGCATGCTGGAGAAACATGAAAAGGAGATTCTGCTGGTGAAGGAGCAAATCGCCGGATATCGAAATATGGAGATCGTCCTTAACAAAAAGCGTGTGGAGATGAAAACCAGCATTGACCTGATCGACGATATTCTGGATAGCGGGAATCTGAGTGAGGCAAACCTGCGGATGCTGCTGCAGGAGATCCGCGTCAACGAAAACAGCGATGGAAAGCTGGACATTGAGTTCTGTATGAAGGCGGCGTTCCGGACTCACTGCGATTGGTACAACGAGGTCATGGAGGTTATTGATAGCGCAGCGGAGCTAATCGTGGGAAGTATTGACGAGGAAACTGCATGATGCAACTTCTCATTCCGAAAAATTTAGGCAGACACGAAGCAATTATTTCACTGACAAAATGGAACAGTGACAAGAGGAAACGCCAGGATATCAGGGCCGCAAAGCCTTGATATCCCGGCGTTTTTTTCATTGGTGCGAGTGTTCTTACAGCACTTTTTTGAAAAACCCAGTAACATCAATGGTTTGAGGGCAATCACAAAGCAGTATTTACACCTCAAAACAGAATATAATAGCAAAACCTGAAGGTATTCCACCAACAGAGCAAAACTTTGAAGATTTAAAAGATTTTACTTTTAATACCGGAAAGAAGCAGATTGAAATGCCGGAGCAGTTCATCCTTCAAATGAAAATCCGGATATCGGATACACCATTCATAGGTAAAACCCCGCAGAACAGCGACGAATTGCTCCGCAGTCGCTTCAGATTCGAGCTCCTCGCGGAACTCTCCCTGCCGGATGCCTCTCTGAATCAGTTCACTGAACACTCCGTAAATGTCCCGGCTATAGCTAAGCAGGACGTCGGTACTGATATTTCGATCAATCTGAATCCGATAGGCAATCTTGGTTAGATTGTATCCGATCCTGTCCGTCATAATATCCGCGATTTTATCGACCAAGGACAGGAGAATAGAGGATGATTCCGCGCTTTCGGGAAAAGTTTTAAGAAAAGCTCCATAGCTCAAATCCAGCTCATTCACGTACTTCGTAATCAAAGCGGCGGTCAGGTCATCCTTGGATTCGAAATGCACGTAGAAGCTCCCTTTCGAAATTCCCGCCTTTTCCACGATTGAGTCCACACTGACGTTTTCAAAGCCGTATTCCTTGAACAATGAATTCGCACTCTCAATGATTTTCCTTTTCGTTTCAAGCCCCTGCAATTTCTTGCCGTTGATTTTTTCTGCTTCCATTTGGAGTTCCCTTCTTGTCTATTTATTTCAACGAGTGTATAATGACTGAAGTCATAATATTGATTTTATAATTTATTATACATGAAAATATGGCGGTACGCAATCAGCCGCAGATTGTGTACTGAATAATTTCAGATAAACAAAAGGGGGAAATCTAGATGAAAACGAAACAAATATTCAGTCTGCTGATGTGCGCGACGCTGATCTTCACGCTTTTTGCCTACAGTGGCGCTTGCAGCCGGTACGGGCAGCCTTGCGGTGACAGGCGATTCGTCCGGTTATTCCTACGCGGATCATACGCTGACCTTTAACGCGGACGCGGCGGGAAAGAACTTTACGGTGTCCATGGCTCCCGGTGTAGAAATGTCGACGGCGGACAAAATTGCCGTAAACGGAGGAACGCCGGACCAGCCCGTCGGAATTACGCTGGACAACGTACATATCTATCAGGCTTCTATAGACTGCTGCGCGTTTGAGCTGGAAAGCAATGCTGTTGTCAATCTGACGCTCCGAGGTGACAATACGCTGACCAGCGGCAAATATTGCGCAGGACTTCTGGTGCCTGAGAGCGCAACAATCAACATTTCCGATGACAGCGCAACACCCACTACGGATTCGCTGACCACAAACGGCGGTGATTATGCTCCGGGCATCGGTGGCGGCGACGGCGGAGATTCTAAATTCCACCTGCCCGGCACTGTCGTGATCAACGGCGGTGCAATCTCCGCGAACGGCGGTTTGCGGGGCGCCGGCATCGGTGGCGGTACTGACGGTGCCATTGTGATCAACGGCGGTACTGTGACCGCGAGGGGCGGTAAACCGAGTGCTGGCATCGGTGGCGACACCGTTACGATTGCGGGCGGCACCGTGACCGCAATCGGCAGCTACTACGGCCCTGGCATCCGCGGCGGTACCATTACGATTACGGGCGGTACCGTTGCCGCGAACGGCGGTTACGGCGGCGCGGGCATCGGCGGAAGTATAAATGGCGAGAGTGGTAATGGTTGTACCGTTTATATTTCCGGCGGCAGCGTTCATGCCATAGGCGGTGACAACGCGGAAGCAGTCGGCAAAGGAATCGACGGTTCCAGCAGCGGCACGCTGCAAAACAACAGCACAGATCAAAAAAATATTTATCTCGCCACGGTGACGCTGAACGAAACTTCGGGAAAAACGGCGGTTTCGTCGGTGAAAGCCAGCTGCGGAGGCATGAATTACAACTACGGCGCAAAGGATATACAGACGGACGCGCAGGGCAGACTGTACCTATATCTGCCGGAGGGGGACTGTAATCTTCAAATGACGGCCGGCTCGTACAGTTATGCCGCAGCGCTTACGGTTACCAGCGCGGGCGGCAACGCCGTTACGGCAAATGATTTGAGTTCAACCAAGATTGCCATCGACACGCCGGGTACCTATGTCCTGACCGGCAGCACTTCTTCCAACATAATTACGGTGAGCGGCGGGACGGAGACGGACCCCGTCAACATTACGCTGGACGGAGTAAGCGTTTACAGTATACCAGAAAACTTTCAACAAGCGGTTTTCCCTTTTGATATAGAAAGCGGTTCTTTCGTCAACCTGACGCTTTCGGGCCACAACAAGCTGTATGGAATCTATACTGCCCTGCATGTACCGGACGGTGCGGCGCTTACAATCGCCGGCGGCGGATCGCTTGAAGCGACGGTAGAGTCTGCATTATGCGCAGGCATCGGCGGCAACAGAGACGAAAACGGCGGGAACATCACAATCAACGGCGGCACGGTCAAGTCAACCGGCGGTACTATGGCCGCGGGCATTGGTGGCGGAATGGGCGGCGACGGCGGCACGGTCACGATCAATGACGGTACGGTAATCGCGGCCAGCGCCGTGAATTCTAACTACGAAAGCTCTGGCGCGGGCATCGGGGGCGGTTATCAAGGAGACGGCGGCACGGTCAAAATAAGCGGCGGAACTGTGATTGCCAATCATTATGGTATGGGCGAGGGCGACTGCTACGGCGCATGCATCGGCGGGGGAAGATACGCTGACGGCGGCACTGTCACGATTACCGGCGGAACGGTGATTGCCAATTGCCATGGCAATGGTGCGGGCATCGGCGGTGGTACGGGCGGCAGCGGCGGTGCTGTATATATTTCCGGCGGCAGCGTATATGCTGCGTCCAGCTGTTGGGGGAAGGCCATTGGGGCGGGCTGCGCCGGTTCCAGCGACGGCACACTTCAGAACAACAGCAACGAGCAGACGCCTGTCTGCCTCACCACGGTGACCCTGCGGGGCACAGCAGGCGCGGCCGTTGGGGACACATCAGTCTCCTCTCTTACATCCATTCTTAACAAAACCGCCTATGCCTACGGTACAAAGGATATGCAGACTGACTCGGACGGGAAGCTGTACCTCTATCTGCCCGAAGACACAGCAACAACAGCAGCACAGGCAGCTGGAAACAGCTATCTGGGTTCTGTTTCAACCTCTACAGATTCTGCTGCTTCATCCGGCACGTTGACGCTGTCCAGCGTTTCCAGCGTGATGCCGAAAGGGATTAGTGCTCCGGTTAGCGGTAGCATTGTCATAACGTTCATCGAGGAGATGGACCCATCGGTAACAGGCACAGTTTCCCTGAACGGAGCTGCCGCACTTACGGGCGGCGTTTGGTCGGCTGGGAATACGGTTTACACCGTCCCATATTCGGGCCTCTCCTACAGCACAGCTTATACCGTCGCCGTTTCCGGCTTTCAGGGCGCGGCGGGGATTACGATCGCAGCCGACAGCACCCACGGCTTTACGACAATGGATGAACCTTCGTACAGCGGCGGTGGAAACGACAAAGTCTATTACACTATTAAGGCCACGGCGGGCACGGGCGGCAGTATCAGCCCGAGCGGAAGCGTCTCTGTCGCTGACGGTGACGATAAAACCTATACGATTACAGCTAATAACGGATATGAAATTAAAGATGTTCTGGTGGACGGTGTTTCCGTCGGTGCGGTAAGCTCATATACCTTTGAGAACATAAAAAAGGCACATACCATAACGGCTTCCTTTTCCGAAAAGAAAATTGTCAATCCGTTTACCGATGTGGACAGCAGCGACTGGTTCTATGACAGCGTCATGTACGTCTATGAGAACGGCCTGATGAACGGGACGGCCTCCGATACCTTTTGCCCGAACGGCGGCATGACCCGGGGCATGTTTGTCACCGTGCTTTACCGCCTCAGCAAGGATACCGGAAGCTATATCGGCAGCTTTACAGATGTCCCATCCGGTAAATGGTATGAAAGTGCAGTCGCTTGGGCGGCCAAAAACGGCATCGCGGGCGGCGTCGGGGACAACAAGTTTTCTCCGGACACTGGTATCACCCGCGAGCAGCTCGCAGTAATTCTGTACCGCTACGCGAAATACAAGGGCTATAACGTCTCGGTTGGTGAGGACACTAATATCCTATCGTACAAAGACGCACTTTCTATCTCGGAATATGCGTACTCCGCCCTTCAGTGGGCCTGCGGAGCGGGGATCATGAACGGCGACAACGGATATCTGAACCCGAACGGCCCTGCATCCCGAGCCCAAGTTGCGGCTATGCTGCAAAGGTTCGTTGAAAACGTGGTTGGCTGATAGCCAGACGTAAAAAGCAGGCAGTCTCTCAAATCGTGAAAGACTGTCTGCTTTTCTTTTGCCCCGCGCCGGTTGCCCCTCGGTTCAATTACTGTCGCTGTGAGGTATTTCCACCCTTTTATTATGTTGCTTTAATGGACGAAGGATCAGATATTATAATGAGAACAATCGAGAGACTACTTATTTATTCAGTTTAAACAATGCACAAAAAAAGTTCTATCGCTCGCACATAAGATACGAGTGTTCTTACAGCATTTATTCATCAGATGAGGTAGAATGAGCAGGAAAACCGAAGAAAAAAAGAGCAGAGCCGTCAAATTCGACGACTCTGTTTCTGGTGCGGGTATGGGGACTCGAACCCCAACGTCTCTCGGCAATGGAACCTAATGCTAACGACACCTCAGTGAAAGGTATATGTCCAGCAGAATTTAGTTCTCAAACATACTGAGTTGTTCTGTTGCAGGGCGTTTCGCAATGACTACATCGGCTGCATCACCATCCCACGCTTCATCAATGGGAATTGCACCCATCTTTATTAGAGCCATATTGCCGTTGTAACCCGTGTGATTCCAACAGAAAGTATTGCAAAACTCGTGGCGCAAATTATCAACAGCGCCACTCCATGTGCCACCCTTGTTGTAATCAGATTTAATGACGACCGTTCCGCTGGACTGCGCATAGATGTATCTATTACGCATCATTGCAACACCGGAGTTAAAACCTGCGTCAGGCTTAACAACAGAGAGCAATAAAAGTCGGCCTTCCTGTATTGCTCGAATTGTCTCCGGCGACTTAATTTTCCTCTGCATGGAATCGGAAAGGAACGCCACCGCTGATCCGCCCAACCGTAACGCCTCTGCTTCCGCAGTGGTATCAACACCTTTTGCACCGCCCGAGACAACGCCGTAGCCTTTTTCCACTGTTTTTCGCACGGTCTCAATTGTAAAGTTCATATCGTCGCTGCTGATGCTTCGTGAACCGACATACCCAACGAAATCGCTGTCAAGCAAATGCAAATTACCGGCGGAGTAAAATAACGGCGGGCAGCTGTTGCCCAAACGTTTTTTCACCTTTTTCGGATACATGGAATCTGCCCGCGTGACAATGTCGATTCCCATATTCTCATACCGGCTTATTTCAAAACTGATGCTACCGCTGCGACCGATCAATTCCTGCATACGGGCAGATTGCTCAAAGCTGTAATGAAAGTATCTGTTGAAATCTTCTTCACTGAAATTTAGAATATCCGAAGGCTGAAGCTGATTGGCAAGCAGCTGCCCGGCAAGCTCACTCCACTCCTTCGGTTCCAGCGGTTTTGTGTTTTCTCCCATGCAGAGGTGACTGCATAATATTGTTATTGCTTTTGAATTCTGATTCATGTTCACGCTTCTTTCTGACTGCTATCTGCAAGCGCATAGGGATAAACCTCTTTACACCCGTTTTCCATAAGGCGGTATCCGCAGACGGTCAATGTCCATTTTGAATCTACAATGTCATCAACCAGCAGCACTTTTGACGGGATCGCAATATGATCAATAACTGAAAAAGACCAGAATGCATTTGCACATTGATGCGAGCTGTTTTCCATTTGCTTTTGCTGCTCGGCACTCTGCTTCTCAAGCGTAGAGACAAACGGAATCCCGAGACTTAATGCAAGCCGCTTGGAAAAATCCTCCACGATCACGCTTCTCAAGGATGGTACGCAGGTTATATGCGTAATTCCCTTTTCCCGAATAAGCGGCCTAAGCAGCTGCGCGCTCCTGCCGACAAGCTCATCACAAAAACGACTCTGTGATGAATACTTGTCTCTTTTTACCAACTCACCAAAACCGGCATCCCCATATTTGGAAAGACATATTCCGGGCTCGTTAATATATTTGATTTTCTGCTGCTGTGTAACCGATGAGAGCGCCCACATTTTTCGAGGCTCAATCGCCAGCACTAATCCGTTTATATATTCGGATGCCTTCTGTTTGCTCGCAAAGCTTGGCTCGTCAGGGAAAAGGCCTCCGCCCAAGCAATTTGCACAGTGCCCGCAGTCCGTTGCAGTTTCATCATCCAAACAAGAAACAGTGAATTTGCTGTAACACTCCCGTGTGCTAACCAGAGCTTTCATCTGCTCCATTTCTTTCTGCCTGATCGCCGTAATCGCCTGATAATGCTCCCGCGCATATACAAATGGCTTGGGAGATAAAAAGAATGTGGTTCGTTCTTTATACACGAATCCGTCCTTGGTGAGAAAGGTAAGTGCTTTTTCTATTCTGGCTTTTCTGATGTTCAGCGCCGCGTCAAGTTGACCTTTTTTTGCCCCGCCGTTTGTTCTTAAAAAGTCGACAATGGCCTCCGTCTCTTCCTCTGTAGGAAAAGCAGTTTTGATAAAATAATTGAGTATATCCTCGTCTTCTCTTCCACACATAAGAAATGTGAAAGCCTTATCGATATTTCTTCCCGCACGTCCTATCTGCTGATAATAAGAAACAATGTTTGACGGCATCTGAAAATGGATGACAAAGGCGATATCTCCCTTATCATACCCCATACCCAGTTTTATCGTGGCTACAATCGCTTTTATTCTGTTTTTCTTAAAAGCATCTTCGGCAGCGCGGTTTATTTCTTCCTGCTCGCCTTCACGGGAGTAATATGGCATTGCAGAAATTCCATTTTCCTGTAAAAAATCAGCTAAATAGTCACAGTCACGCTGCGTCAGACAGTAAATGATGCCGTTGCCTGGCAATCGATTGATATTTTCAACAATCCATGCGTAGCGATCTGCTTTGCTCTGTAAATGCAGTGTCTGGATGTACAGAGAATCTCTCGCAAGTGGCCCACGGGAAACATACACCTCATCTCCCAACTGCGTCTTCAGGTCGTTCACAACGCGGTCATTGGCGGTCGCGGTAGTTGCGAGGATCGGCACATTGAACGGAAGCTGAGAAATAATATCCTTTAGGCGGCTATATTCAAGACGAAAGTCATGTCCCCAATCAGAAATGCAGTGAGCCTCATCAATGACAAACAATCCGATTTTGATATCCTTCAGCTTATCCTGCACATCCTGACTGAACAAGGTTTCCGGAGTTACCAGAACCAGATCTATGGCCCCGGCTGACATAGCCTGCAGGATTTCAGTTCTTCGCTCTTTTGTTTGACTATTGAGCATATCGCATGCGAGTCCCAATTCATTTGCTGCTTCTATTTGATTTTGCATTAAAGTTAGAAGTGGACTAACAACCAGCGTTATGCCTTTATCCTGTTCCCGTATCAGTTTTGTGCATACAAAGTAAACCAGACTTTTACCCCAACCTGTTCGCTGAACGACCAGTGTTCGCTTTTGTGTCATTGTCGCCTCAATCGCTTCATATTGCCCCGCGCGAAACATGGCGTTCTCCCCATAAATACGCTTAAGAATGGAAACTGATTCTGCATATATCTTCTTGCTGTGAACTTCCATACACATATCTCATCCTTCCATTTTTATGATAGCGTTATTCAGTATACCATGGCTGCAACATTTCGCAAGCTCATGCAATGATATTCCAAAGAGTTGCTGTTTTCAAAAAGGCAAGCTCCTATACAATACTCTTGGTCGCTACAGAAACTAATGAATTGATTTCCGTCAGCACAAGATCAGTTCTCCAGATTATCCCTCAAAAAACGATCCCAAAGCCATTCTGGGCAATCATCGAGCAAATCCAATAGCTTCTGCTCGAGCTCCGCCTTCTTCAAGCTGTGTATATACCGTGGAAGCTTGGCATACAACTCTTCCTGTCGCTTTTCTTCCTCTTTTTCGCAAGCGTCCAATTCCGCTCGGAGCTTCTTGGCTTCATCAGGCAATGCGGTGAAGAAAAGCGCGATCATGTGCTTGCAGATAATCCGCTTGCCGGCGGCGTGCGGGCAGTTACAGGATGATCTTCTCGGATGGGCTATGTCGATAACGGTTTCATAAGGCTGCTTTGCACAGCCGGCGACCTGAGCCTTGAACTCAGTTTCGCTCAGACGTTCATAATGCGCGACCTTATGCTCCATGTAATAATCATAGCCGCGCCAAATTGACGCGCCGCTGGCGCACGACATCAAACTCATTTATGGTACCTCTACGTTTTTTCGTATACAGACGTGCACGTTTTTGTCTGTTTCAGCTACGCTTTAATGACTTGCTCACCAAGGTGTAGGTCCGTTTTGCTGAAACCTCAACTCTGATCGGAATCATCCTTTATATGCCCAGCAATACCCACCAGCATGTTTTTGCACGCCATTCGCTGCATCTCGGATGCTCTTTGAGCTAATACCTATTTCTCTGGTAGCGGCAGCAATTGTTTCAAACTCAGCTATAATAATGCCAGCATCGTCCATTTGAAGGATGCGTCGTCCGCGAGGTTGCTTGTTAACTTCTTCGACTTCTTTTGCTGCTTGCATTTCAGCTTTTTTCTGTTCTTTCTCCTTAACTTTTCGAACAGTATCTTGCTTAGAAAAAAGCAATTTCAAAGCCTTATTTCTCCGGGCTTCAAATCCGCCGGCGTGCTGAGGATTTCGAATCATTCCTTCCTCAAGTATTACAATTTCGTTCTCGTAGTCCTTTATTTGCCTGTATACAACAGCATAGGCATTGTATAGGGCCGGGGCGCAATAGCCAAGGTATCGAGCCTTATCATAAAAAGCAATCGCTTCTTCAATGTGGCTGTCTCGCCGGGCCGCTTCGCCTTTTTCGTAATACTTGAACCCGGCATCAAATCCTTTTTCCCAGTTGTTAGCGTTCTTGATTTCGCTCAACGGTACACGGGAATGCGTTGCACTAATTGTAACCGCATCACGTGGAATAGAAGGCTCTATCTCTATTTCTACAGGAACAACATCCTTTTGCGATTCCTCCAGCAGCAACGCTACTACTTCATCATCGGCCAATGCCTTCATTTGATTTAGCATGGTTTTGACTTCTTCAGCCGCACGCTTACTATAGGAGGAATACTCGCTCATGGACTTCTGGGCTCCTGCAAATAGAGCAATAATATCTTTTGCAAAGGGCTGCAAATCAAATGCCCGCGAGAAATAAAAGCGGGTATAATCTGTTCCACCTTCACTCGCTGTGCATGGTTCTAAAATCATGTCGGCATACACCGAGTTTGCCTTTTTTAGAATTATGTAATGCCCCTTTTTTGCAAACTTGAACTTAACGAACGAATATAGGCATGTGGCCTCTACATAGTTACTGCTGTTTCTTCGAAATCGCAAGCAGGAAACATCCTTGCCGTTCTCTGATATTACCTTTTGTATGAAAGCGCATACAGCAAGTTCTTCTTTCGTCGGCAATGTTAATTCACTGTGCTTTCTCTCTGCTTCAATTTCATCTGCGGCATGACAAATTATCTCAACCAATATACGCCCGCAGTTTTCTGCATCAGAGATTGCTCTGTGTGAAGCAGCATTTTTTAAGGAAAAATAGTTTTCCAAAGTACACTGCTTGTAATTATCGAGTCCGGGTATGTACCTGCGAGCTAAACTGAGCGTATCTACATAGCATATTTTTCCATTGTAGCCCAATCTTGATAACGTGTTTGACAAAAAGCCAAAATCAAAGCTTGCGTTGTGTGCACACATAACAACTTCGCCATGCAGGGCATTCCCGAGAAAATCTACAAAAGCCGGATAAATCATGTCCTCGGTCGGCGCAGTACGCAACATATCATTCGTTATGTGGTTTACTGCGCTTGCGGATGAGGAAATCCTAATCCCCGGATTTACCAATGAAGAGAATGTCTCTGTGGGTTGGCCATTAACAAAGAGTACTGCGCCGAGTTCAACGATTCTGTCGGACATCGGGCTTAATCCTGTCGTTTCAACATCAAACGCAATAAAAGTTTTTCTCAGCGCATCCGAGGTTGGAACGTCAAGGAGATTTTTCTCCACATCTATGCGCCCCGTGGGTATGCATCCGATAGCAGGGTTCACGGTCGACTTGAGTTCTCCGTCTACGGGAGCGGTGATCGTATTTATCTGCTTTTTCTCTTTCTTGCCAAATAGAATATCAAACAGCCCCATTTTCCCACTCCTATATAAGCAATTCCCTGATTCTCTAAATCAGAATGTCCTTTCTCTTATCGTAGAAAACCTTAAAATGTTCCAGTTCAAGAGAAACATCTGTAGGGATGATTGCCTGCTTGCAGAAGTTTGCTTTCTGATTATCGTTCATATCATTTTCACTGCCGTTGCTCCTGCCCTCTAAAAGCTGAAGGTTGGGCAACCTGTTACAGTTACTGCGCCAGCGCCGCCAATCCTCCGTGGAAACAGTCAGTGGCTTGCTGCCATCAAAGCGATCATAATGTGAGGAAAGACTCTTTATCCTCACATCCGCTCATACGGTTATGAAAGGTGAACCCATCACCATTAGAAGTGAAAACGAAAGGGATCAGTAGCCACTCAGCATAGTCGAGTGTTGCTGCATTCTGTCAGAAACAGCATGATTATTGTCTTTGGCTTCAACAATAGCTAAGGGAAGGCGCGGCTTAAAAAACAAAACATAGTCTGCAAATTTTGCTTTGTCGCGCTTATATATTCCACCGCGAGCAATAATACGCCCCTTTGTTATGGCGTACTCCTCCCGAACTTGCGCATTTGTCCAGCCGGAAGTCTTTATCGCAGGCGTAATAAATTGCGTGCGAATTTCCTGCTCCGTCATCTGCTTTTTGTTCATTAGCCGCAGTCTCCTTCCGGCAAATTAAATGGATATAAAAATCCATGATTATTCTACCACAACTTTTTACCATTTCCAACACAATGCGACACCAAAACTTGCGGTCAGCAATTCTGTGTTTGTTTTTTACCAGTGAGCCCAAACGCCTATTACCGCGAGGCAGCTTTCTGTGCAGTGGAAATAGGATGTTGCCTGTGGCACCACTGAGAGCATATTTATTGCCGCCAAGACCTGCGCCCGCAAGCAGATCGCAATTTTCTTCTATCACCGACTCAGGTAAATCATACCTTGAGAGGGCGGGAATAAATCCGTTTCCCTCAAGTGTGATTTTGGTATAGCTTTTTTCAAAAAGTTCTGGTATTGTGTCTTGCTACAAGGAGGCGAGGCGGATGGACAAGATACTGGAGACACTGTACGATCATTTTTATGAGAAGCCGAAGCTTGCGGCATTGCAAGCTTCGGTGGAGGCCAATCATGACCTGCTGCGAGAGCGATTGGGCAAGCCGGAACGGAAGCTGGTGTTACGGCTCATCGACGATGAGAACATGATTGCAAACACACTGTCACTGGACAGCTTTCTCTGCGGATTCGAGCTGGCGTGGAGGCTGACGAACGAACTGAATCACTTGGAACATGAGCGTTCCGCTTTGACTGACGAGGTTGAGCGGAGTGCTCATTTTGTATCTGAAGGGGACGAAGCAACATAAAATTCATTGCAGCCGCCGTCATAATTGCCGTCTGTGGGGCGCCGTGCGCCAGCGTGTGGCCTTCAAGTGAGACAGGCGAGGGGAAGACTGCTGTCAGCGCAGTGTCCGCCGTGGGAACGGAATCGACGCCGGTGCCGGAAACTGAGTCAATAATAATGGCAGAGAATGAAAAACAGCTTGAGATCGATGCGCTGGCTATCACACCGGAGACAGCGCATGCCCCAGCACCGGCAG
>Ga0065701_1012836_pt1 | contig 12914 bp, 12 predicted proteins | sample Biomet1_FD_59088 | JGI IMG/M metagenome (GOLD analysis project Ga0065701, IMG submission 59088) | Microbial communities from bioreactor (seeded with anoxic lake sediment) at LBNL, California, USA - Biofuel metagenome 1 version 3... | ecosystem: Engineered > Bioreactor > Anaerobic > Unclassified ...
AAAGTCATTCCCAAAGAGGACCATCCCCTATTTGTTTCCTTAATGGTAAAATACCCTCAATGGATTTCTTCTACCGCTACAGTTTTCTCTTCTTCTTCGGCGGCTTGGCTGGTTGGATCATCGAGCTTTTCTTTCGGCGCTTCGTGAGCCAACGCAAATGGGTTAACCCCGGCTTTTTGACGGGCCCCTTGCTGCCGCTATATGGTTTTGGCCTTTCGGCTTTCTATCTTTTCTCCAATGCCGTTCCTTGGGGGAACTTCGTGTCCCCTTCGTGGCTGGCCACTATTCTCGAGATTCTTTGCATTGGGGTTACTTTGACCCTAATCGAATACGTGGCGGGCTTAATCTTTATTAAAGGACTCAAGATCAAGCTTTGGGATTACTCCTCCCGTTGGGGCAATCTTCAGGGCATCATCTGCCCGCTCTTTAGTCTCATTTGGACGCTCCTCGGGGCTTTCTATGTTCTCGTTTTGAATCCTTTATTCGTTACGATGGCGGATAACCTTCTTTCTAACCTTGTCGTTCTAGCGACTGTCGAAGGGGTCTGCTATGGCATCCTCTTTGTCGACCTGGGGTACAACCTTGGCATCTACGCCAAGATCCGCAAAGCCCTCGAAGACAAGAAACTCGTGGTCGACTGGGACAAGATCAAGGTCTCGATCCAGGATCACTTCAAGAAGCTCAGCAAGCGCGCCAACTGGCTTTTCCCGTTTGCCCAGAAGATGGAGGATTTCTCTCAGATGGTGCGGGAGTACGTCTCTGTCCTTACGCTCGAGAACAAGCAGCGTTTTGAGAAAAAGGTCCTCAAGAAGGACGCAAAGAAAAAGAAAGAAGGACCAAAGGAATGAATTTCGTTCTGGCAGGCATCTTTTTTGGGTGTTTCCTCGCGGTTTCCGTCGTGAACCTCATATGCGGTTACCACGAATGGGAGAAACCCCGTCGGTTGACTAAGCCCTTCTGCTTGCTGTTCCTCGCCTTGTCAGCCGTGTGCTTACGCCCGACCGAACCCCTCATTTACGTGGGGGCGTTCCTGGGGATGATCGGAGACATCTTCCTCTTATATAAGCGCAACCGCGTCATGCTCGTGTTCGGAGGCGTTTCCTTCTTGACGGGGCACCTTTGCTACATCGCCGCGATGCTCTTACTCATGGGGCGGGCGGGCCAGCTTAACTGGCCGGTGTGGGGCTATATGCTCCTCGTGCTTTTGGTCCTTGAGCTGCTCATGATCCCGAGCATCTATTTCCTCACGAAGAAAAGCAAACCCTTCACCCTCATCGGGGTTTTCTATAGTTCCATCCTCATCTCGGTCGCCCTCATTGCCCTTCAAGGCATGTGCTGGGGCTGGGAAAAATGGTTCGGTCTCATTTTCTGCGGTGGCCTCTCCTTCATCGTGAGTGACCTCACCCTCACGACGACCCTCTTCCGGCATGACTTAAAACGGCGGGACTTCTGGATCATGTTGACGTATTTGCTGGGCGAGGTGCTGATTGTCTGCGGACTCGTCTTCACCGTCGCTTAGATCGAAAGGTAAACGAGGAGTTTCCGTAACGCCCTGGCCCGATGGCTAACGGCGTTTTTTTCATCTTCGCTCGCGGTTCCAAAATCCATCTCCGGGTCGACGCAATGGAAGATGGGGTCATAGCCAAAGCCATGGTCGCCTTTGCGTTCCGTGGTGATGTAACCTGGGCAAACGCCCTCAAAGAAGAGAGGTTTGGCGGTGGGGTTTTCCAATAAGCAGATGGTGCAGTGGAAGGCGGCTTTGCGGTTCGTTTGTCCTTCCAATTTTTGGAGGACCGCTTTGCAAACGGTTTTGTAGTCATTTCCTAGCGTGGCGGCGAAACGGGACGAGTGGAGGCCGGGGAAGCCTTTGAGGGCTTCGATTTCGAGGCCGGAATCGTCGGCGATGACGGGCCAGGGGACTTTCGCGGCCAAAGCCTTCGCTTTAATGTAGGCGTTATCAGCATAGGAGGTGCCCGTTTCTTCCGGGTCGCTGGCGATGTTGAGGTCGTTAGGACAATAGATCAAAAAGCCCAAGGGGGCGAGGATCTCGCGGTATTCCCGCAGCTTGTTTTTGTTATTGGTCGCTAAGACGATCTCTTTGTTCATGCGGCGAAGATTTTCTCGACCCATTCAGGGTGGTCAACGAAAGGATTCCGGTTCTTTTGTTTGCTCTGCATAGCCCAATCGTTGCGGTGCGTCTCGACCGGGGAGACGGGGTCCAAGCGGCTCCATTCCACCATGCGGGCCACCGATTCGCAGCAATTGGTGATCGGGGTTCCCCTAGAGGAGAAATAACAGGCGTACATGTAAAAGACGATACGAGCGCAGTCGCCCTTGACGGCATCGGAAGGCTCGAAGTAGGAACCTTTCGTGTGGGCGTAGGTGTAGCTGGTTCCGCGGAAGTTTAACGAAAGGGTGCTTCCGCCCGTGGCTGAGCCATAACGGAGATTCCCGCGAGCCGAATTCGTGGCCATGACGGTGGGACGGATATGAAGGGCGTCAGCGCCGCCTCCGGAGGTTCCGTATAGTCCTCCCGAAAGAGACTGGGGCCACACGTGCTCCCGGTTCCAGGTGCCGGCTGAAGAGATTTCCTTAGTGATAGAAATATTAAGGTAGAACATGTACATGTTGGCGCTGTTATTGGGATCCTCGTCGAACTTCTCGAGTTCATATCCGAGACAGCCAGTCGAACTTCCGGAATAGGAGTAATTGGCTTTCGGCTTGATGATCGGGGTCAAGGAACTGAGCAACGTTCCGGACATTCCACCGGTCAACGAGGCGCTGATGGAAGAATAATAGCCACCGTATTCAGAACTACTAGAAGAGGAAACCGACGAAGAAGAGGACGTCGTAGAGGATGATGCCGAAGAAGACGAAACCGCCGAGGAGGAAGAGCTCTCCGAAGAAGAAACGGAAGAGGTTTCCGAGGGTTGGGAAGAAGCTTCGGAAGATTGGGATGAGCCTTGCGAAGTTATGGAAGTGCCTGCCGAAGAAAGCGATGAACTTTCCGATGGGACGCTGGTCTGGCTGGAGGAATTGGTAACACATCCAACGAGGCCCAAAGACGCGGTCAGGCAGAGAAGGAGGGCGATTCTTTTGTTTTTCATATTAGACATAGTCTAAAGATAATATCCGAATAATCAACCTATTAATCAAGAAGTCCCGAACCTTCTGGAACAAATGTTGAGAGCCGGTTCGGCGCGTTCGCTTTTAGGGTCTTCCTAATTTCTTCCTAAGGAAATCGGCCGCCTTTTTCCCATCTGACACGGCTGAGCAGATACCTCCGCCGATGGTCAGCCATTGGCCGCAAAGGCAGAAGTTTTTGACCCCGGGGACGGTTCGGCGGACGTTCGTTTTTAGTGACGAAGGTATTGGGGCAAAGCCTTCGAAGGAACCATGGTAGAGATTAGCCAAACGGACAAAGGTCGCAGGAGTGGCCACGTCGACGACGTCGATGGCTTCCTTAAAACCAGGAATGCGGTGGTCGATAGCGTTCGCGAGGTCATCAGCCAACTGTTGTTTCCGTTTGTCGTAGTCGTCTTTGCTCTTTAAACGCAGTTTCTGCCAGTAATCACACGGAGCGACCAGCATGGCTATTACGCTGCTGCCGTCTTTTGGGGCGGCGGAAGCATCGAAATCAAAGGATCGGAGGCTGAAACCATTTTGGATTACATCCGGGGCCACACTTATGCCATCCGGACACTCATAGTCAACTGAATAGGGGATACCGAACTTTTTCTTTAATCCATATGAGACGACGATTAACGAATCAAAAAGCGGGGCGTTCTCTAACAAAGAGTCCAGCTGGGGATGGTGGTATCTTTCCCCGAGCATGTTTTTGAGGGTATCGTGCGCGTCGCAGGCCGCGATGACGGCATCGGAAGGGTAGAAAACGCCTTTCGAAAAGATGCCTGTGGCCTTGCCTTTCTCCACAACGATTTTGTCCACTCGAGAATTGAAATGGATGGCGCCGCCCAGGGTTCGGTATTTGGCTTCCATGCGTTTGATCATCTCGAGCGAGCCACCCAGCGGATATCCGGCGTTTCCGCCCATCCGCACGCCCAGCATCATGACGAGGGCCTCGGAAGAAAAGGCCTCCGGCATCAACACCAATAGAAGTTTTCGGAGCGTGGGGCTTTTCATCTTTGCCACAATCTCGCCCACCGTTCGTCCAAGGTATTTGCGTCCTAGAGCCAAAAAGCCGCGACCAGTCTTCATGAATTCGATCAATTCCTTAAGGTTTTGAGGCGCTCCGGTCGGGATTTTGATGCGACCCATGGTCGCGATATCGTCGCAGAGTTCATCGATTTGATTCTTATCGTTCTCGGATAGTTCATGCAGAAAGGCCCGGAATTTCGTGATATCCATGGGGACTTCATGCATCACGCCATCTAGTTCTATGAAGATGGAGTCGGAATTATAGATTTCCGTTTCTGCTTCTAGCGCGCCCACTTCATGGAAGAGTTGGTTAAATCCATCACCCTTTTTCGTCCCCACCATCCAGTGGATGCAACCGTCGAACCGGTAGCCTTTTCTAGTCCAAGATGAACACACTCCGCCCGCCCAGGGCGAGAGTTCAAAAATCTCCGTCTCAAAACCACTTTTCTGTAGATAGATTCCAACGCTCAGCCCCGAAAGCCCTGCCCCAACGATGATTACTTTCTTCATAAAAACCCCCATTCCGGACCATGAACAACATTCGCTCAGTTCCTTCATAATGGGGCAGTTCACTCTCAACGTATACATTTATCACTCATTTTGTGGAAAATCAGCCAACAAAGGTTGCTATTGGGTTAGTTGGGGGCCCAAGTTCGCTAGAAAGCATTTACGATCTTTTGTCTTTCTGCGAATTAAGGGTTCTCTTGGCTTTTTTGCGGAAGTGTATGTTTTGGGAAAAAACTAGAAATTCACTTCTGAGGCGAGAATTGTGTGCCAAGAGAACTAAGATTTTTTCTCTATCTGTAGCCCGCCACGAATGCTTTTCTTTTTATGCGGCGGCGGGTCTTAGATTCTATTTTCCTTTATTGGTTGAATAGTCTCTCGTTCACCTACGTTTTTTGAAACATTATCTGGAAACGGCGGTTTCTCGGTTTTTCAAAAGAGTACAATATGAAAAATGAGAATCATTGGTGAGCGGATCGAGAAGTATCCGAACTAAAAATTTCCTTGTTGTTATGAGACCCAATCTTGAGGGGGTGGCAGGATGAGCAAAAAAATTCTTTTAGGCGATAAAGCCTATGTTTTGTACGGTTGGGGCGAGGATCACTTGAAAAATGAACCCCACATGATCGAGGAAGCCACCGGCCGCATCCCCTCAGGGAAACAGCTACCAATGCTAAAAACCTTTTTGAGGTCTAAGGGCGTTGCCTTGGCGTCTTTGAACAACAAAAATACTCATTGGTGCGTTTTGCAGGCCATATCGTGGAGTGATGGGGTGGGGGAGGATCCTCTCCCCGAAACGAAACAAATAGTTCCTGGCAACGCAAAGTCGTTAATGCTTCTCGATTTGACGCCCGTCAATGTCGAATCGATTGAAAACGAGGTTAGGCATGACGAGGTTTACGGAAGCGAGGAGGATCTGATCAATAGGATTTTCAGCAAATACCCGAATAACGACAATCTCGACATGGTCGCATTGAAGATTTGCCTGATCGACGTCACGAACAGCACCCAGTTGTCCAAGCAGAAGAGATTTATCTCCCTACCAAAACTCGCCGAAATCATTCTTTCCATAAAAGACATTGACAGAAGAATTCAAAGAGGCGACCCGACGGTCGTCAATGACATTGCCAGGACAAACGGCAAAATAGAGCTTTTCTCCTTCGCAACAAAGTTCTGCTGTTACCACAACCATTTTTCCTATGGAAGGGACGATTACTCGATTTGCGACACCTTCGTGGAGAAAGGCCTCCCAAACTATGCGAAGTGGATCACTTCGGGGGCAATAAAAAAATGGAAGAAAGAATTCGATTATGAATCATTTAACGATTGTATCGAAAAGGTTCTAAGCGACGGCAAAATATGCATAGCCGACAAGCGACGGAAGTTCGATCACTTCCTTTGGTGGCAGATGAAGAAAAAGAGCCAAAATGATCAAAAACTTAAGAGGGCGCGGAAAACAAGGCAAGGCAGGGTAATTGATGGGGCGATTTTGAAGTCAACCGATAGCGTTTCGGAAAAAGAAAAAGAACTATGAGAAACATCTTTGACTTCGCCACGAAGGAGTTGTCGCAGGACGCTTTTTTGATGTGGCTCATCGGAAGCTACGAGGGAACCGATGGCGAGAAGTGCAAGAACGAAGAAGTAAGAAAGGTCGCGTGGGCTCTTCTCAACGCGTTTTTGGGGACAGGCGATTCGTCTTCCGTGACCGTCGTTGACGTGAAAGCCCAATTCAAAAAAATCGACGTTTTCGTAGAGTGTCTAATAAATGGGAGACCCCATTTCGTAGCGATAGAGGACAAAACCACGTCTTTCGAGCGTTCGGACCAGTTGAACAGATACATGGGCAAGCTCGGTGGCCTTGGAATCTCTGGAGCCGTGAAGATATCGTTCATCTTTTTCAAGACCGACTTGATCGGGGATGATGATCTGAAAAAAATCAATAAAGCGGGATGGAAACCTTTCGGGATCGAGGAAATCTATGACGTCTTCGCCCAACTCATAAACACGGGTAGCGAGATTCTTGACGATTACGCCGACTTCATACGGAGGACTTTTGACTACAATTGCGTTCCGTTCAAAGACTGGAACTTGAGAAACTGGGGGTTGTTCCTCGAAAGGGAGGTTCACACGAAGTATCCAAAGAACTCCCAAAATTTTAACAACCTTGAGTATGATACAGGAAGATATTTGAACATGTATCAGTGGGTTTCCTTTGAAAGACCATTTTGCGGCGCCAACGTTTTCTTAGAGATCAACATTCGGCTCCCATACTTGATTTCCTCATGTGTCATTAAAAAGTCTTTGACGAAGAACCAGATTGACCCTTCTATCACGAACCCTCACGAAATCGATGAGAAAATCATTGATAGAATCAATGGAAGCGCCTGGTTCTCGGCACGCCGTCAGGGTAGAACCTTCGGGATCCTCAAAAAGGACAAAAAGAAAGAATTGCTTACGAAGGAAGATTTCCTCGCCGCTTTGGATTCATATCTTGGGGAGTTTAACCGTATTTTCTCTTGAAAATGCCAACCGAATATGAAGAAAAGCCATAAAGCAGGTCTCATTGCGTGCAATCCCCTAATTCTGTCTTTTCTGGCCCTTTCTCCATCCTTTTTGACCTTCATTTTCTTTGGTTTCTTTGGGCCCATGACACTCTCCAACGAGTTCACAAGGCCCAAGTAGACCATTGGCGGGAAACGGGTTCTGGTGTGGCTGAGGGACGGCGGCTGTTATGCTTCCCACCGGTCTTCTGGCTAACCCGGAGTTTGTAGGATCCGTGTGCGACATTGATGCTGGCGAAGGAAGGCAAGATCAAAGATTTTTTGTGGTAAACTATCCATAAATTCAAATGAAACAAACCGTAATGGGCTGAATAGGTCGTTGTTGCCTGCGGGGTTCTGATGATTGAGCCCGATGGCCAACTGTAAGTCCTCGAGGGATGACATCAAGATCAGCCTTCAGTCGGACACCCTCGGCCTTCTTTCATGGAACGGACACCTCCCCAATCCCGTTTGAGGAGGTTTGTGCCACGGCCCTCAAAACAGCCGAGGACTTCATGACCCACAACGGATGAGAAATCAATCAAAATGGAAAAAAGGAAAGGGGAATTGGGCTTGGACAAAACTTTTTTAGATTTGAAAAGGTTAAGCAGATTTCGGGAAGCCGTGAACAAAACGGAGATTTTTTATCACTCCTCAGAGGAAAAGCACAACTGGAACCTCATTTGTGCTGTCATGGACAGGCTCGGCTCGGCGGCGGAATTCCTTAATCGGAGCGATATCAAAACGGAGGAAGACCTCATCTGCTTTTTCGTTTTCACGGACATTATTTACAGTTGCATCACCGAACTCTTCAAGACACTCCATCTGGATTACAAACTCAAGGATGATTCGTCTTGTTTCAACAAGACCGATCTTGAAGGAAGCGCCGTTTCAGACGACCTGTTCATGAAATATATTCGTTCCCTTTCCTATGCCCATTCGCTTGGTGCGAGGGAGGGAAGGAAGTTCATCAAAAAGGGAGAGACTCAGTACAGTCCATGGGTTATATGCAATTATCCATTTGAAAAAGGAGTGGTCGGGGTCCGTCTCTACTCGTCGGTAACCGGAGACTCCTGGGATGGGTTAAGGGATATCCTTTTTTCCCTTTCCGATCTCCGCAAATACGTCAAGATGCGGTTCGACCAAATTTCATTAGCCCGGATTGAAATTGAAAAGAGGGTTCAAAGGCAGAAAGAAGCCTGGGGCAAGCGAAAGATTAACAGAGAAGGGACCACAACCGACGTCTTGAATGACATCAGCCTGGTCCTAAAGGAACGTTATGAAGACGGACCATGCCTTTTGCTGGATGATGCTATTGATGTTTTTTCTATCCGGTCATCGGATCCTAGAAACGACAGGGTCATCGAAAAATATCGCCGCTACATCGCCTCGACCATCCCCCAGGTTTGCGATATGGTGGATGCGGTGAATGAAGATGCCTTGAACGATTGCGAATTCTGCAAGGCGGTTACTCCTGATATTCCAGAAATATATAATGGAATCGGCTATCAACTTGAAAAGATTTATTCGTATTTGACTGATGACGAAGCACACGGTCAAAAATTCCGAAAGGAGATGCTGGAATCCGGGCCGCAAACGGATAGTGACTTGGCCTGGGGGTTCGTTCAACTGTCGCATTTCAAAGAACGTTTTTCAGATAAATACGTTCAAATAGATTATTCAATGCCATATCCGGAAATCCGGCTTTTGGTCAAGGTGGCCATATTTTTGTATAACTGCGAGAAGAAAAAAACGAATGAAGATGTCCCAAACTAAAAAGACTTTTTTCCCATTTTTCGTGTCGTGGTCGCTTTAACACGTTATCGGCATATGCCCTTGAAGGTTGCGTTCATGCCTATGACTTGGTGCCTCCAAATAGGAAAAACCTGAGCGCGGCAATGCCGGGGCTGCCGTGCCTGCCAGGCGTGGTTGCCTTTCGATTGTTCAAAAGGAGCAAGGAAGACCGGAACAGGAATTTTCTTTCAGGTCGTTCTCTTGATAACGAGAACGCCGAGCGGAGTGATACTTCTGTCTTCGTCTTCCGGAGCATCATTTTCCGGACCTTGTCGACACCTTCAGCGATCCTGCAAAGAGTCGAAAAATCCATTCCACGCCATGATTTGCATCCTTTGATGCCCTTCTATCTGAGGTTCGATCCTGAACTCTTAAGAACTACCGTTGTGCATATTTTCCGGTCTGTAAAATCGCGGATGAGAGGAGAGGTTTCTCCTCGTCAAACAAAAAGATTCTTTTCTTCAAGGCTAAGCGTAAAATACTCGAATAATTGATTGTTTTTATCCTTCCATAGTTAACCATCATTTCGACAAATGAATGTCAAATTTTGGGGTTGCTTATTCAGTTAAATGCTTGTTTTGCTTCATCTTTCCTATTTTGGTAAATGTATTAATTATTCGAAATTTGTTCTTCCGACATGAACAATGCGGTTGTTCTCAGAATTATCTTCACAAGAGTTTTTTTATTCGTTATTTTGGTGACATTTCCTTTAATGTCGTTTTTNNAAAGAGCCGAACTCATGATATATAAATCACCCTTTGTCCGCGTTAATGCCACATATAATTTGTTTTTTGAACTTCCGTCGTTCAACGCAAAACCTGTTTTGAAGAAGCTATTTGATAAAGCGTTCGTTAATATGACACAAACAGAGGGATAGGTATCGCCTTTTGAATAGCCCCAGTTAATTGCCTTGAATTCGCATTTCTTGGATTCGTCCCAAACTAATTTTGTGATCGAATCGTCCTTCATTACGCTGATCGCTTGCGCCACATCGGATACCTCAATCACGCCCCCAGTATTTTTATTGTCTTTACTGCATGGAAACGGAATGCCAATTTTTCGGGTTACGTAGATGCAAACATCGTTAGGGCACCTTCTCGTTTCGCGAAGAGTGTTCTCGTCAATGTTAAGCTTCAGCGTTTTTTGAAGGTATTTTATGTAGTCATCATATAAAACATACTTATCAAATGGCTGGCCCGAAAGATTTGACCCGCTTACCGAATGTTGATAAAAATCGCCAACTAGAGTGACGTCATTTACTCCTTTCGTTATCTTTTCAAGCAATTTCCAATCATTGTCTCGAAAGTCTTGAACTTCGTCGATGAGGATTTTGTCGTAGAATTTGTTCAAATAAGAAATGCCCATTTTGGCAATACTAAATTGCTTGGACTTTATTACTAGTGGAAGCTCGGACATTCTGCTCACATAAATTTGTTTTCTCGATGACGTGTAGTAATGCCCGATTTTGTCCTGCGTAATATAACGGAAATTAATACTTATGCTTCTGTTTTTCTTTATTACACGTGGCTCCGGCTCGTCGGTTACGTTGACTCCATCACTTTTGAATTCAGGAACGTTGAAATAACTAGCTATTACGCTTTCGAAAGGTCGAATGAAAGTATGATAAACGAAACTATGAAAGGTTGAAATGGTCGTCGATTCAGGTATCGTCCCCTTGTTGGCGTCTTGGAGCTCCCTGATGATGTTGCTGATGTTCTGGTTAGTAAAAGCAAGTATCAAATTTCGTCTGTTGGGATCGATTGAGTGGCAAATGTAATACGTCTTTCCGGCGCCGGCTTTGGCGAGGATTATTTTTTTATCCATTCCAGCAACTCCTTAACGTGATTTGGAATTGCGATGTGTTGGCCACTTTCGATGAGTTTCAAAGACACATCCACTTTATGCAAGAGCATGTAAGCCAGGGTTTTGTCTTCAAAAGATTTTCCGTTTACCAGATACTCAGCATCGCGATCAACTGGAAGTATTTTGCCCACTAATTCTTCGTTTGCTTTTTTGACACAGACTTCCCAAGTGTAATCTACCGGATCCTGGGCCATATAAACCTTTGTCATTTCTTTGGTGGAATTAACCGCATTCCATCTGTCAATTTTCTTCTTATCTCCGTCGTTGTCGGTAAGCACCGCAACCTTTTTGTTTAGTGCTTCGCCAATTTCCAAATACTTTTCAAAGGACAATCCGTTGCAGGAAATGATATCTATTCCCTCCTCGTCTAATGTTCTAGTATTTTCTTGGCTATACATACGAGGGAGAAGAAGAGCCTCTGTGGGGCCCTCGACTAATATGACTTTGTTCGCCAAAATGAATCTAAGCAAATTATCGTTTTCAAGTTTCTTGAAATAATCGGATGTTTTCTTCTTATCTAGATCCTTCAACATCTTCTTATCATTTTCTGTAATCCATATCACGTTTTCCAAAGAAAGACCCGTGACGATAAGCGCGCTGTGAGTTGTGACGATCAGTTGTTTTCCGGCGCATTTCGATTCAATAGATTTTATTAGCTTCCTCAGATTACCATGAGAGAGGTTATTTTCGGGTTCCTCAATCGCTATTACGTCATTGTTCTGCTTGTCGTCTAGGGAAAGATTCGTCTTGATGATTTTCTCTTCGCCTCTCCCTTTGTTCTCAATCAATATGTTATGGTCCAAAATTCCGACGATGTTTTCAAGGATGAGTTTCTTGTGGTTCAAGCCAAATTTCTTTCCAGTCTCGAAATCAGGCAAACATAAACTCGCGAATCCGGTATCCATATGTTCGTTGAAATCGGTTTTAACTTTCGGTAAAGCGTCCTCGCATTTTTTCAGGAAAAGCCTCTTGGCATAGTTATCGAATGCGTTGTAGTTAGTGCTATTTGACGAGTCAATAGGAACAAAACTGATGGTTTTTCTTAACCTATTGTAGGGCTCGTTTTTAAACGTCGTCCATGTCAAAGAATAGTATTCGTAAGGGATAATGCCCTTCATTAATAATCCGGCAATATCAGGTTTTAATTCTTTGTCAATTTGGCACTTGAACCAGATCCCATATTTTGATGTCTTTCTATCGGAATCTTTCCAGTTGACGCCATAAAATTCGCCACTGTATTTGTCTTTATCGTTCAGTTCGAATTCTCCAATTATTTCAATTGATGGGAGGGTTTCGAACGAAGGATCTTGTGTAAAGCCCTTTACACAATCAGAGTTAAAAAGTTCAGATAAAATGTACTTGTCGGAATTCTCGTAAGTTTTATTGAGAAGAACATCCAGTGACTTCGATTACTGTGCTTTTCCCGCTCTCATTCTCGCCCACAAGAATATTTACCGCCTGATTGAAATCAATCGAGAAATTCTTGAATTTCTTGAATCCAATGAGATGGAGATTTTTAATGTAACCCATTTATTCCCCTTCAACAGATAAGACATTTGGCATTTTATGTTGCATCCGACCAATTTTGACCAAATTTTGGTATTGCATAGACACATCAATCGGTTTTTGCCGTTTTCCTAAGGACGCTCTTAAGAAAAAAATCAAAGTAGGCGCACCGTTGTTCCTCTATCTAGGATTCCAAATTAACTTATTTAATATACCACATATAAACGAAGATGCTGCCGTTAGAATGTTCTTTATGTCTATTTTGCGTTATTTCCCTCGCTAAGCAAACCCCATGTTTATCGTAGTTTTCAAACCGAATACTCATGCTCGGGAAAGAGCGAAGACGCCTTCTAGATGCTCCCCCCTTTTTTGGAAAGGCTTTTTCCGTTCCATTTTTGTCTTTATTCTTTATGCACCGTTTGATACCAAGAAAATGAAAACCCCCGTTTAGGCGGGGGCGTTTTTCGTATGGAGCAGGTGACGGGAATCGGACCCGCATAATCAGCTTGGAAGGCTGATGTTCTACCACTGAACTACACCTGCGTTGGC
>Ga0065701_1000065_pt1 | contig 12852 bp, 17 predicted proteins | sample Biomet1_FD_59088 | JGI IMG/M metagenome (GOLD analysis project Ga0065701, IMG submission 59088) | Microbial communities from bioreactor (seeded with anoxic lake sediment) at LBNL, California, USA - Biofuel metagenome 1 version 3... | ecosystem: Engineered > Bioreactor > Anaerobic > Unclassified ...
TTACAAAGTAATTATATCAAACCCAAAATGCCTATACGCAAAGTTTCTAACTAGAAACAGTTATTTATAAAAAGTGTTTCTAGTTAGAAACTTTTCACCGCTTCTCTCTAGATTTGATAGAATAAATCTATTAAAGTTAGGAGGTGGACTTTTAAACCTTTGAATTATTAAATACAAAAACAATACCTCCATAGATCTATGAAGGTGTTGTTTTTACTTATAATTGGTTAAAAATATATCAATCATTCTTGCCAGTCCAAAAGCACCTAAATTTTTCAAATTTTGGAGGTCTTGGTCAATTTCTGGCAATAGTTCTGGATTTTTTTCTTGACGATATTTAAAAACTTTTTTGAAAATATGAACAGCGATTTTTTCTTCTGTGTCAGTTGATTTCAATAGGCTATTGAGTTCTTTTTCAAATTCATCTGCATAGATAAATCGACCGTGAAGAATCATATAGACATAAACATTCACCAGTGTCCTTTTTACGATATAGGCATTGTAAGGCAAGATTCTAAACTTGTCTTTTTTTGTTAATTGTTTGCCCAGTTGATAGACTAACTCAGTATCTAAAGCTTCTAAGCACATCCCAAAAACATCAATATCAAAAGCGGTCCACTCCTCATGATCTGTCAGGTACTTATCAATAAACTGGCTGTCAGCATCTGTCAGCAAATTTTGACCCGAAAGCTCACGAATAGCACATTTAATTTTTATATTAAATATTCTTTTTTCATTTGTACGTGGCTTTTGGATAATTAACCCTTTTAGTCCATCCATATCTTGCACATTGATTAAATCTTGTAACTTCTCGCCAAATGTATGTAAATTGCCAGCCTCGAAATGGCCAATAGTCAAAAAAAATTCACTCATAGTCATATTTAGCCCTGCAACAGCGTGCATAAAGCCGTCTAATAATAACATTGAGTTGCCATTTTCAAACTTCGATATTTGACTTTTACTCAAATAATGACTTGTGACATCACCAATGCTATAACCTCTTGACTGACGTACTTTTTTATAAAACGCCCCTAATTCCCTGAAATTCAATATTTATACCCCCTTACTATCTACTCCCCCTCAATTTAAATCATATCATTATATATATGTGTTTTCAAATATTTATAACATAAAAAACACATTTAGAATAGCAAATACTATTTTAAATGTGTCTATTTCATTAATTCTGTGTAAAAAGAAATNGCAGACAAAACATACAGCGGGGCTGTTTCCGCCCGCATGATGCGAGGGCCTAAACCAATCTTCACAGCACCAAGTTGTGTGAAGTTTTCTATCTCCTCTGGTGATACCCCACCTTCNGGACCAAAAATGACAAGTAAGTTTTGACCTGCCTGCAACTGCNATAATCTGTCAACAAAAGTTGCTGTTTCACCTGCTTTAGCTGATTCTTCATAGGCAATGAGGACTTGATCATATCGGTCAAACTGGTCAGTCAATGCTTTGAGACTACCTAAAATTTCAGTTTCCGGGATCATCAAGCGTTTAGACTGTTCTGCTGCACCTTTGGCAATTTTTTGTAGGCGATCTTGTTTTTTAGCGGCTTTCTTAGCATCAAGTTTAGTCACTGACCATTGCGCTGGATAGGCAAAGATAGCTTGCGCCCCAAGTTCAGTCGTTTTCTGCGTGATAAACTCTAATTTATCGCTCTTGGGAAGTCCCACAGCAATCGTCACGCTTAGAGGTAGCTCTACTGTTCTTTGCTAAAGTTTCNAGCAGAGTCAAAGTCGCCTGATCACCATTCACCTCAGCCAAGGTGAGGGTTTGATTGGAAAAGACGACCTGAACTTTTTCTTCCGCCTGCGCCCGCATGACGGTGAAAAGATGGTGGCTATCTGCTTTCTCAAGACTAAAAGTAGCGCCAATTTCTGGGCATTTTTGATTCAAAAAATACTGTTGCATCTTCGATTATCCTCCGATAACACTAGCATCGTCGTCTGCTTTCTGCAAAATAACACAGTGCCACTCGCCCTGTTGCATCCGCGTCACAAGGGCGAAACCAGCCGCATGACATTTATCCAGAATCATCTGTGATTTGCTGTCAATGATGCCGCTCATAATCAGAAATCCACCGTCATATAAGAGGTTGTAGGCATCGTCAATGACGTTCATGAGAATGTCGGCTAGGATATTAGCAACGATGACATGCGCTTTAATCGTCACGTTTTGGAGTAAGTCACCTGGTTTGACGATGATGTTCGTCATATCAGGATTGAGCTGGATATTTTCTTCAGCAACTTTCACCGCCACATCATCTAAATCGAAAGCATGGATATTTTGAGCCCCTAGGAGATGCGCAGCGATAGACAAAACACCTGAACCAGTGCCAACATCTAGCAGAGTTTCACCACCTCGCAAGATCTGCTCTAAGGCAAATAAAGAAAGTTTGGTCGTCGGGTGAGTCCCTGTCCCAAAAGCCATGCCCGGATCCAGGCGAATGATTTTTTCATCCCTAGACGCTGGCGCATAATCTGTCCAAGATGGGACAATCGTTAAGCCATGAGAGATGCGAGTTGGCAAAAAATACTGTTTCCAACTGTCCGACCAGTCATTTTCTGCCAGACTTTGTGTTGTCACTGTAAACTCACCAGGATTTAAATCAAAGGCAAGGAGACCCGAAATCTGTCCCCTGACACTCTCAGCAATCTCAATAATAGAAAGTTTTTCTGGATAATAAGCTTTAATGATAACAGTGTCTAGTTGCTCAATCTCAGGTAAAATCTCTCCAAATTTATCCAGATTATCTAGATAATCCTGTGTGTCTTCAATAGCAACGCCTTGTGCGCCAGCATCGATTAAAATATTACTGACAGNGTCCTCAGTTTCACGTGAAACTTTGACTGATAATTCATTCCAGTTATTCATTTTTTTACTCATTTCTTCAAATTGTTCAAGTCATATATTTGCCTATACCTGTTTAACTATATAAAGCATACGCAACTTTAGAGCTATTTTTTGTTAATTAGTCAACGGCTAAGCGGTACTCCAGTGACTAAGATTTTTTCAAAAATCAAGTCTACTGTATATAGCGTGGTACGTAATGCGCTGAAGCGCAAAGTGCCAATGCCAAAACCACCAAGCCACGTTGTAAGTCACTTTTCCGTAAGTCGCTAAAGTAGCAACTCCAATGCCAGAGGCAAAAAGGCAACGGCGTATAAGTATACGTCAAGACTTTTGTCTTACGCCTAAGTGGTAAAACTACCAAGGCACGTCAGACATGGCTACTTATCTAAGCGCTAAAGCGCCAATATAGTTAAAAGCAATGTTTTCAATTAACCAATAGAGGCAACATTAGTTGCCATCAGCCAAACGACGAAGTGACGGAAAATGGTTGAAAGCACTGCTTTCAACTAACCAATGGAGGCAATGAAGTTGCCATCAGAAAGTGTATGTTTTAGATAGTTAAATGAGTATAATGATACAAAAAAGCGATAGCTCGCTCTTTAATTTAAAGCACCAAAGCCTTGTGCGACCATATAAGGCCCAAATTCTTGACCTGCTGCTTGCGCTTCCAAGATGTACTTATTGATATCGGCATTTGAAAAATTACTATCGTTGATATTCAAATCGCGTAAGGTTTGTCTAGCTTCTGCAACAGTCATCACTTTGGCAGCCTCACTAGACTGCTGAGACCATTTGCTTTCCTCAGCTTCACCATGTAACTCTTCTGAGGTTGAGGTTGACTCTGATATAGACATTGACGGCTCACTGCTTATCGTTTCCGAAGATTGGCTCTTTTTCGAGACAGTCTTACTCACCTTACTTTTTGCATCGCTTGATGTTTTCTTAGGTTCCGATTTTTTACCTCCGCAAGCGGTTATCGTGATAATAACGACTAACAAAATAGCCAATAAACCTGTTATTTTTTTCATCAATCCTATTCTCCTAAATTAATATCGCGGATATGCAAAAAATGTTTCTTCTGCTAAAGATGCGCGACCTTTTTCAAAGCTTTCCAAATCAAATGTCCCTGAAAATTCTGCAGCATCCGAACTTAAAAAGTCGGTCAATGCATCTAATTCATTGTCTGCAGTATCTTGTAAAAACGCAACGAAATACATGATAAATTCTTGTGACAAGCCTTTTTTAGGCTCATAAGGAAAACTAGCCAGATAGTCTTCAACTGCAATTTTAGACTTTTCTGGGTTATAAAAGACAACAGCATCTTCAAACGAAATATTCTCACTTGAAGCCTGCGTATCATCTTCTGAATCCGTAACAGCAACACCCGGATTTTCAACATCTAATAGATAAAAAATCTCCACCGCATGGTTTTTTTTATCCCAGTTAATTTCGTAATCGTATGTAAAATCTTTTGCTAAAGCCTTGTCTAACACATCTAAAAAACCATACTTTGACATATTTCTCCTTTATATTGAACTTCTTATCTTTTATTGTTAAGCCAAACAATTTTGAACGTATGAAAAATGCCATCTAACACACTGAATTGCTTACAACTTTATAAAATGCTATGACATTATTATAACACAAATTGAGATGCCAAATGCGAGATATCTGAGGTACCTAACTTATAATCTTAAAACATTTTTGCTTGACCTAGAGTGCACTCAAGGTGTTAAACTAAAAAATGATGTCGGTCTACCACAAATCAACCAAATTGAAATCAATCCGTGGCATCAACGCGCAGAAGATTTAGAATGGCACCATAAATACAATGTTCAGCCAGAAGCATGGGCGCCATTTGCAGAAGGCCGAAACAATTTATTTACAGATCCAATCCTATTACATACAAAGTATAATTGAACATGATTTATCCTCAATATAAAGGCTTAATCTATAAAATATAAAGCAAGATGTAGCAATTGTCAAACTGATACATTTTGCTTTTTAAACTCAAAAGCAGTGTGAATTTTTGATATTAATTCTCAAACCAATGAGGAGATAAGATGGCACTTAAAAATCTAGTTATGGGATTACCTCTTTTGATACTTACTTCATCGTATTCTATAGCTAGATTAATCTAAAATAATAACCTCTCATAATAAACAAAAAACTCGAAGTATGCTATGCTTCAAGTTTTTAATACATTAAATCAAATAAAAGATATTACATCACAAATTTCTTGAGCCATACCTATTTTAGCTAAGAATCTATATCTCTTAAACTTTAAAATTGTTATCCTACATTTGTTAGCTAAATTGGATTAGAAAGAAGTCACAATAAAATCAATACCGGCAGTTAGAAAATAAAGTCCTACCAAAAAGCTTATGGTTAAAGCCGAAATAATCGGATTAAATAGCATCATGATACCTAAAATTAAACCTAAGACATTCATAATGATTTTGAACCAGTAATAACCACTACTTAATGATTTGAAAACATCTGAAACAATCAATTCACCGATTGAGTCCATGATAAACCAAATCGCGAAAATGTATGGCAAAGCAAGTAAACCGAAATTCATATTAAACAAAAGAAATAGTCCAATCAGAATATCTAAAATCCCTAATACTAAAATTGAATTTGCTTTATAGCCTGTATACTCATGTAAACGACTTCGAAAGACAAGTTGAATAATCCCTTCAAACAACGCGGCAACTGCAAAAACGACAACAATTGCAACTAAACTACTCAATGGATTAAAAAATGATACCAAGCCAGTAACTAGTAAAATCAGTCCTAAAATAAAATGTACCAAATTAAACCCTTTTTTTGATGTTGACATATAGCACCCCTTTCTTTCAAAAGCATTCCCTTCAAACTATAGTATAAACCTTTGTTAAATAAATTTCAATTTTTAATAAAAAAACAATCTCCTTACTTGATGAGACATTGTCTTGGTGACACTTTTGAACCTATAATTAAGAGTACTTACAATACAAATTATGATAAGTATGATTTTCTATCTAATACTAACCGCTAACAAATTGGGATGTCTTTAGAGCACCCAAACAGGTTCTGTTAAAAGGTAAATAGCAATAAAATGCTATAATGTAACTAAGACATATTTACTAGGAGCTTAAGATATGCAAGCAAATTTGGCGCGACGTTTAAGACCACGAACGATAGATGAGATTATCGGCCAGCGCCATCTTGTAGGCGAAGGCAAAATCATCCGTCGGATGGTTGAAACAAAACTACTGAGTTCAATGATCCTCTATGGACCGCCCGGTATTGGGAAAACTTCAATTGCCTCAGCCATTGCAGGAACTGCAGATATGGCCTTTCGGACTTTTAATGCAACATCTGACAAAAAAACAAAATTGCAAGAAATTGCAGCTGAGGCCCAATTTTCTGGACAGCTCGTTCTTCTTTTAGATGAAATCCATCGTTTGGATAAACCGAAACAAGATTTTTTGTTGCCATTACTTGAAAATGGTGAGATTATTTTAATTGGTGCGACTACTGAAAATCCTTATTTCAGTGTGGTGCCTGCCATTCGGAGTCGGGTTCAAATTTTCGAGTTAAAACCTTTAACACCTGAAGATATTGGCATTGCAATTGATCGTGCTATCTCTGATTCTGACCGTGGTTTTGATTTTGAAGTCACCCTTGATGAGGATGCCAAACAATTTCTAATTCATGCTACAAATGGAGATGTTAGGTCCACTTTAAATTCTCTAGAGCTTGCCGTTTTATCGAGTTCTGAACACCATGTTACCTTGGATGATATGGCTAACTCTTTACAAAAATCTGCGGCGACATTTGATAAGGATGGTGATGCTCATTATGATCTCTTATCCGCACTTCAAAAATCAATTCGTGGTTCGGACGTTAATGCTAGCTTGCATTATGCGGCGCGTTTGATTGAGGGTGGCGACTTGCAGAGTCTCTCTAGGCGGCTCATGGTTATTGCTTATGAAGATATTGGTCTAGCTAATCCCGATGCTGGTGCTCGTACTGTAACAGCTGTTTCAGCGGCTGAACGCCTAGGGTTTCCAGAAGCACGGATTCCATTAGCTAATGTCGTAGTAGACTTAGCCTTATCTCCTAAATCTAATGCTGCCTATAAAGCTATGGATACGGCTATCGCAGATTTACACAAACATGGTGCATTACCGATTCCTCCTCATTTACAGGATGGGCACTATTCAGGCGCCAAAAAACTGGGACGAGCTGAAAACTATCAGTACCCCCATAATTTCCCAGGCCACTGGATTGAACAACAATATCTACCCGATAAGCTAAAGGATGTTCATTATTTTCAATCTGACGGTTTAGGAAAGTACGAGCGTGCCTTACAACTTCGTCTGGATGAGATTAATCGCCACAAGAACAAATGAGTCTCTGAACACACCTATTAAATATCAACCATTTACAACTAGAGTTACAGATAAAGGAGGCAAATGACTGATCTACTTTTACAAACCAAGGACCGACTTCTAGCAGCAGAAATTGCCTATCAAAAAGCCTCTGATGCGCTTAACCTAGCAATGACTGAGCTAGAAACAGCTAAAAAAAATCGCTCTGAAGCCCAAAAAAATTTCGATTCCAAAACTTTAAATTATTCTCTCGCCATTCAAAATGCTGGCTATTTAGAAATACAACCCTATTTATCGGAAGCATCAATTATTGCAGCTAATCATAATCTGGATGTTGCCAAAAAAGAATATGATGCCGCACAAGGCATTAACCAAGAACAAGAAACGATCAGTCAGTCTGCTTTTTATACCGTCGTTCAAGCCCAAGCTGTCTACGATGCAGCAAAATTGGAATTTGATAGCGCTGATTATGATTACGCACGTATCTTGCGTGAGAGAAAATTACCTTTATTAGGAGAAAGCGACCCTCCTGAGCAACCTGAAACACCACCTGAAAATATTGATTTCTTGATGCAGTTTCTCAAGCAAACACCCTTACCTGATTATGAGGGAGCAGAAGATTTAATTGATGAGCAAGTGAAAAGTGATATTGATGACGACGCTAGCCTACCATTTGAAAGACGACCTGCCATAGAAAAGCCAGATACTATCTCTATTCAGGAAGACGAGCAGCCTACAATAAAAAAGTCAAGTACAGGACATATCACTTGGGGTTTTAAAATCCCAAACACACCCGATAACAAAAATGAAACGGAGAAAACCGATGACTAGAGAAGAACTAGAACAACGCATCCGAACTGAATTAGATTTGCCCCATTTTAAAGCACAAATTGATGAACAGCGCGATTATAGTGAGGACGACTACCAAAAATTCAAAGATAGCTTAGTCAGTTATTATAAAAATTATGTCCAAGATATTGACACTGATTTTCAAGGAGGACTTGACTAATTCAATTAAAATATGCCTTAAAAGTTGTATTTTGCCAACTTTTAAGGCATATTTTTTAATTATTCTAGAAACTTAAGATGCGAAGATAATACGTCTTGTTGTTTCATCAATGCAGGTCTGCAACACGATACGTTCACCGCCACCAATGGAAGTGATTTCACCGTACATAGACTCACCTGTCTGAACGTTGTTACCGTTTGTATCAACAACTGCAATTTTATATATGGTATAGTTAAAGGCTTGACCATTTGCATCATAAGCAGATACAACACCACCATTACTCAGATTAATCACAGGATCAAAGGCACCCCAGTGATGACCGATAAAATGTGTATTGAGCCCATCTGTACCAGAATATGGTGTTGCACCGCCCCAAGTTGATGCGATACCATTTGGATTGGCATCAATGATGGCTTGACCGCCACCCATGCCGCCATTTTGAAAAGGAATCGTCGTCCCAATCATCGATCAAAACGTTTACCGTCACTGGTACCGGTGCTGGTGTCGGCGCTGGATCTGGCGCACTAGGTGTAGGTGTAGCAACATCTGGTGACGGATCTGCAGCAACAGGAGGCGCCGGATCCGAAACGGGAGCTGGCTGAACCTCTGGTTCAACTAATTTTGGCGAGGTTTTAGCCACGTCCTCCACTTTAACAACTTGCTTTTGTTCCGTATAACGTTGATTGAAACGCAAATCAATAGCGATTTGCCGAGATTCTTTATCTTTTTTAGTATCACCCTTTTCTCTTGCTAATACCTGCGTCGTAACAGAAAAATTAGCCAGAAGTGCCAATGTGATTATTAATTTCAAACTTGTCTTAATTGTCATATCATCACCACGACCTTTCAATATTTTTGGATTACTCTTTTGCGACACCTTTGACTACTTTAAAAGTTTTATCTAAAAGTTCAAATTCCCCTGGGATATGTTCTGAGATGTATACTTTTTTATCTTTCGTAACAAAGACGGCATCAAATTCATCATGTTTATTCACAAATTTCATCCCCTTTTCCAGTCCCATGTTAAATAAGNCATTGCTATAAGCATCATCATGATATGGCGTGTCCCCTACCATAGTCACGCTCAACAAATCTGATTCTATTGGATAACCCGTCTTGGTATCAAATAAGTGAGAGTAAACTTTATCACCAACTTTAAGATAGCGACCGTAGTAGTTCGTGGTATTAAAGCTCGTATGCTGACTCGTCAGCACCCCTACTAAAGGACTGTCCTGTGTTTCACCTAGTGTTGGATTAGCAATCCCAACTTCCCAAGCACCATCTTTTCGATCTGGATTTTTACCTATCGTATAGGCATGTCCTCCTAGATTGACAACTGCAGTCGTCACCCCTCTAGCTTTAAGTGTCTTAAGTAGCTGTTCGCCAATAAACCCTTTTCCAATACCATCAGCCTCAATCACCATTCCTTTTTTCTTAAGAAAAACAGTCTGATTTTTAGTATCTAATACAATATCATCAATATTGACTTTATCTAGAGTTGCTTTGATTAACTCCTCTGAGGGAATTTGGGCATCTGAAAAACCAATATGCCAAAGATGCGTCATCACACCAACAGTTGGATTGTAGTAGCCATCAGAAGTCTTAGCATACTTATCCAGAGCTTTAACGAGTTCAAAGGTGATTTTCGATACTTTAACTGGTGCAATACCTGCTTGGGCATTGACTTTATCTAGTTCACTTTCACCTTGCTCATAAATTTCAAACTTTGCTGCCAATTCTTTGAGTTGTTTTCTGGCAACTTCAAAGTCTTCCTCACCATGCCCNTTATCATAAATTAAGATTTCAACATAGGTACCTGTTGCAAATTCTTCATTTTTATAGGGGGTTTTCATCAGTTCAGCTTTTTTTTCTGGTGCTTTTGCTTGTTTCGCTGACTGCTTACAACCAGAACTAGCAAGTAAAGCAGGAACTAGCAAAAAAATTGCACCTAACCGCCACCATAATTTTTTTCTCATTCAACTATCTCCTTTCAGTGTTAGCACACGCACATCTAGCCCCCTCTGATAAAACGCTTACAACTACTTACTACTATTTTAACGTATTCATTGTTATATCGCAAATAATACCTTATTTTTAATTAATCAAACATTCATTATTTTACGTTATTCATTCAAACATCATGGCATTGACNNAGCATGAATACTAGGTTAGACTTAAATAAGATGTATCTACTCAACTCACTATAAATCCGATCTCACAAGGAGACATCATGCGAACATTTGCAAACAAAATAGCGGAAAAAGACTACTACGAACATCAGGCAAGCGAGAAGGAGTTTCTGGCTTGGTATGCCAAACAAGATAGACAAACTTATGAAACACCTAGCGTGACAGTTGATAGCGTCATCTTTGCTTATAATCCAGTAACCAATCGAGTCAACCTCTTGTTAATCCAACGTAAAGCACATCCTGATTTACATCATTGGGCATTACCTGGTGGTTTTCTAGATAAAACCGAGGATACAACGCAAGCTGCAATTCGTGAGGTCTATGAGGAAACCCATCTCCAGATTGCTCCTAAATTTGTGGACCAACTCACAACAATTGCAACGCCGGGACGTGACCCTAGAGGTTGGGTAGTCACTGTTGCGCATTTAGTATATCTGCCTCATTTTCCAGAGACCCAAGCCAGTGACGATGCTGAACGCGCGCAATGGTTTGATTTCACAATAGANCCTGAGACGCATCAGCTNCACATTATTGGTNTNCTAGATCAGTTGNTCGCCTTTGATCATGCTAATATTCTCAAAAAGGCTAGTCAAATCATTCAGGAAAGTTTTGAAGTCAAACCTAAATGGCTAAATCTGCTGCCTCCAGTTTTTAGTTGGCAAGCAGTCGAAACAATCGCTGAACAGTTTAGCGGACGAAAAATAAGTGAGCAAATCGCCCATTATCGTGAGCTGTATATGATTCCAGTCAATACTGAAAAACATGATGATACTGATCAACCACACGCATTTTTCAGATTAAAGAAACCTATCTAAACTCTTGATTTAGGCTATAAAATAAGTCAAAAAATACAGGTTCTGGCGGATAGGCCAAAACCTGTATTTTTTTATATTAAGTTGATAATTAATTAATTTTATCAGAAACGTAGTCGACAACTTGCCCCAAGGTCAAGATGTGTTCTGCATCTTCGTCAGAAATTTCGATACCAAATTCGTCTTCTAAAGCCAAAGTGAATTCCATCAAACTAATCGAATCTGCGCCTAAATCTTCGACAATATTCGTTTCTAGCGTGACATGATCTGCATCAAGCTCCAATGTCTCCACTAAGTTTTCTTTTATCTTAGCAAAAAGATCTTCTTTACTCATCGCCATTTATTTGTCCTCCTGATAATGTTGCACTAATTTCCCAACCACGTCAGTTTCTAACATTTTATGCGTTTGTTTAAGTGTCGCAAAAATCGCGTCAGCATTTGAAGAGCCATGACTCTTGATGACAGGTGCTTTTAAGCCAAACAAGACGGCGCCTCCTGCTTTTTCGTAATCTAGCGCATCTTTTAAACTGTATAAAGATTTTTTCATCAGCAACGCACCAAGTTTTGATGTCATGCCGCCATCTTTAATAGACGTTTTCAGTAATTTCATCAAGCTCGATGCTGTCCCCTCAATTGATTTGAGAACAGCATTACCAGTGAAACCATCCACAACGACGACGTCAGCCACACCGCTCATTAAATCACGCGCCTCGACATTACCGATAAAGTTCAGTTGCTCGTCAGCTGCAAGTAACTCATACGTCTCCTTTTGTAATGGTGCACCCTTACTAGCTTCAGAGCCGTTGTTTAAAAGCCCAATACGCGGAGATGTCACACCTCTGACATTTGACGCATAAAATGACCCTAGAATTGCAAAGTTATAGAGATGGTGGGCGGTATTCTCTGCATTCGCACCGAGGTCCAACATATCGAATCCTTTACCATCCAAAGTTGGTAAGGTTGATAGCAAACCAGGTCGATCGACTTGCTTGATACGGCCAACTGTAAAGATACCACTCGCAAGTAAAGCACCTGTATTTCCTGCAGAAACAAGTGCATCTGCCTCACCGTTTCTAACTGCTGTCGCAGCTAAAACCATGCTTGCAGTTTTCTTACGACGAATCGCTTTAACTGGATCAGCTTCCCCAGAATCAATCTTCTCAGTCGTGTGGACAATGGTAATATTGGTATCATCGCTTAATAATGGTCGAATCTTCGTTTCATCACCAAATAAAATAAACTCAGTGTCTGGAAATTCTGCTCTCGCCAATAGACACCCTTCGACAACAGATTTGGGTGCAAAATCTCCACCCATTGCGTCAATCGCTAATTTCTTTTTCATTCTAACAATATACCACATTTTAGTTTTTTTTCAATTTTCTAACAAATGTGGTATGTTTCACAAATTAAAAAAATGTAGGCTACTCATTTTAACTCCAAGTTTGTAATAAAATTTACAAGCGTAAACAAAGCAATTACTAATTTTTTTATATAAAATAGTATGGTAATTAAAAATATTTAGAAATTATGAGGTCTTACCATTGTCTAATACACTTATTATTAAAGGGCATCCCCTTACATCTGAAACATCATTCTCACTC
>Ga0065701_1040545_pt1 | contig 12699 bp, 11 predicted proteins | sample Biomet1_FD_59088 | JGI IMG/M metagenome (GOLD analysis project Ga0065701, IMG submission 59088) | Microbial communities from bioreactor (seeded with anoxic lake sediment) at LBNL, California, USA - Biofuel metagenome 1 version 3... | ecosystem: Engineered > Bioreactor > Anaerobic > Unclassified ...
AAAAACGATGCATAAAGTAAACCCCTCCTGCCGTTGTGTTATTTCAACGGCTTTGGTTTATTTGTTTGATAGTTCAAACGTTTAAGAACTTAAACGCAAGAACTTATAAACGGAATATACTGCAAACAGCGCTAAAGGTCAACGTTTTTTGACGGATTTTGCAGAATGTGTGTAATAATTTATTTGACAATACCTCAACCTGCTTATATGATTAAACATATGAACAGAGTCAGTCAGTTTGAAAAAAGCACAGGAAAATGTTATGATAGAAGAAATGATACGTGATGAAATAAAGAAGATAAGGGAAAAGTTTCTTATATGCGGCCCGTATATGCTTACGCTCGGTGACGAGATGCGCCAGCGTATTCTGCTCATTCTGGCAGAGGCGGGGACGGACGGTATGGACGTTGCCGATATCACCGCAAAGACACATCTTTCCCGTCCTGCTATTTCCCACCATCTCAAGATACTTAAGGATACCGGGATGATCACGAGCCACAAGAAAGGTACGCAGGTGTATTACTTTATTTATATACAGAATGTGCTCGACAAACTCAAGGATCTGCTTGCGTCCGTACAGAATCTTGTTTCCGGTATCGATATGGAATCTATCAAAGAAAAGGCACCGTGGATGATAAGAACGGAAGCCGGCCTGTAACGTACCGGTCAGCGATGTCATTTCTTTGCTAGTGACACTTTTGTCTTAATATGGTACGATATGGGTATGAAATTCGCGAGAAGAAGTGGAATATTGTTTCATCCGACATCTTTTGCCGGAACTCCGGGGATCGGAACGCTCGGAACGGGCGCGTATCAGTTTGCCGACTGGCTGCACGAAGCACGCCAGACGCTGTGGCAGATGCTGCCGCTCGGTCCCACCGGGTACGGGGATTCCCCGTATGCGTCTTTCTCAACGTTCGCCGGTAATCCCCTGCTGATCGACCTTGACATGCTGGCCGCAAAAGGCTGGGCGGATGCGGCAGCCGTCGTGCCCCCCGAATATATCAGCCGGACGGGAGCTGTTGATTTCGGTTCCGTCGTCTGGTGGAAACTTCCGCTGCTCTTCGAGTGCGCGGACTATTTTCTTTCCCATCGCCAGCCGGATGACCGCGCCGCGTACGAAGCGTTTAAAAACGATAACGCGGCCTGGCTCGACCGGTATGCGGATTTTACGAGCATCAAGCAGTATTACGATGCGCTGGCCCGGAAAAGCGGGATCAGCGGTACGAAAGGAATGTGGAACGCGTTCTGGCCGTCGGAACTTGCCTCGTGTGATCCGTCAGCCGTTTCCGCATGGGACGGCGCTCATGCAGGTGAAATTGAACGGATAAAAGTAGTTCAGTTTTTCTTCTCGGAACAGTGGACTGCGCTGAAACGCTACGTTAATTCGCTTGGTATTCAGATAATCGGAGACATTCCGATCTTTGTCGCGCCCGATTCCGCTGACGTGTGGGCAAACCAGAAATTCTTCCAGCTTAACGGTCACGGCGTTCCGAAAAACGTCGCGGGTGTTCCGCCTGATTATTTCTCCGCTACGGGACAGCTGTGGGGTAATCCGCTGTACGATTGGGATGCGATGAAGTCCGATAAGTATTCGTGGTGGATCGCCCGCATACAGCGCACTCTGCAGCTTGTCGACTGTGTCAGGATCGACCATTTCAGAGGGTTTGAGGCATACTGGTCCATTCCGTACGGGGAGCCGACTGCGGTAAAAGGAAAATGGGTAAAAGGGCCGGGGCTTGATCTGTTCAGGGCAATAAAAGCCGCGCTCGGCGATATTCCCGTTATTGCCGAAGACCTCGGCGTTATTACCGACGAAGTACGCGCGCTCCGCGACGGATGTGCGTTTCCCGGAATGAAAGTTCTTCAGTTTGCCTTTGATCCCGGAGAAGCGGGAAAGGACGGAATGGTGAACGCGTTCCTGCCGCACGAGTACAGTACGTCCGACTGCGTGGTATATACGGGCACGCACGACAACGACACGATGCAGGGCTGGCTTCTGCGCGCGTCCGTAAAAACCGTGCAGCTTGTGGCCGGATACGTAACGGGAGAGGAAGTGACTGAAAACGACGCGCTCGGCATGGTAAAAAGCGGAGAGCTGTGCCGGCGTATGGTGCAGACCGCCGTAGCGTCGACCGCCGGGTACGCCGTTATCCCGATGCAGGACGTGCTCTGCCTTGACAACAGCGCCCGCATGAACGTCCCGTCAACGACGGGAACGAACTGGACGTGGCGCATGGATCAGGGCGCGCTCACCCGTGAAAATGCCGCGCGCCTTGCGTTCCTCAGCGGCATGTACGGACGGAACCTGAAATAACAGTCCGCGCATCCGGAAGCGGACTGTTCCGGATGCGCGTCCGTCATTCTCTTGTTAATATCCTGATGTTTCCTTCCAGCGTTACGTTTCTCGTGTATCCGTCGTCTTCGTACAGGCTGTACGAAGATCCGTCCCCGATAAACGTGAATTCCGACGTGTCAAGCTCCTGCGTGGAGAGGGCAGGCCTGCACAGCGGAACGGTGTGTCCTTTCTTTATGAAAAAGACGACGGCGTTCAGCGGAACGTGTACGTAATGGTCGCCTTTCGCCGCATGCTCCTGCCGGGCGCGTCCGTCCTGCCACGTTATCTGCGTCATGTCGCACGGAAGATACACGTACCGTCCCTCGGCGTTCTGTTCGTATACGGGCGCGACGAGCAGGCTTTCACCGAGCAGCAGTTCGTCTTCAACGCGTGCCGCGCGTTCGTCGTCCGGGTAATCAAACGCGAGCGGGCGGAAATACATGGAACCGGAGAGCGCCGCTTTAATAAATTCACTGTACATAAAAGGCAGAAGCGCGTATCGCAGCCGGAGAACGCTGCGGAAATCTTCGATGTGTTCAAACTGGTAACATTCCTGCCTGCGGGTGTTCCACGCCGAGTGGTTCCGCATGAGCGGGGTAAAAATGCCGAACTCGGTCCAGCGCAGCACAAGGTCGCGGGACGTGTCTTCGCCGAATCCGCCTATGTCGGCGCCCGAGTACAGAAAGCCGCACATGTTCAAACCGCTCATCATCTGTATTTCCTGTTTCAGGTGCGACCACCAGGAATTATTATCACCCGTCCAGATGCCGCCGTAGCGGTGCGCGCCTATGCACGACGCCCGCGAGTAGAGCAGCACGCGCTTGTCCGGGGAAAGCTTCCTGAGTCCGTCTCCCGCCGCGCGCGTCATGTGCGCGCCGTACAGATTGTGCACAGCGTCGTGCCGCTGCACGTCCGTGCTTCCGTCCTTGAGCTGCGCGCGGTTGTAAAAGCGCTCGTAGTCGTCCTGCCTGTTGAACGTGCTTCCCGCAAGACCTGAAAATGCAAAGAACGAATCTATGTCCAGATTTTTTCCTTCAAACGATTTTATCTGTCTGAACGTTTCCGCAAGACTCTCGTCCGAATAGAACATCGCCGGTTCGTTCATGTCGTTCCAGAATCCGTCTATACCGAGCGAAGTAAGCTTTTCGTACTGTGCGCCGAACCACTCCCGTACTGCGGGGTCAAGAAAGTCCGGAAAGTGGGAACGCCCCGGCCACACGCCCGCCGCATAGGGAGATCCGTCTTTTTTTGCGCAGAAATACGAACGCGATATGCCTTCGTCGTACACGTCGTATCCCTTCTGGATTTTAACGCCTGCGTCGATGATCGGTACGAGATGAACTCCTCCGGTTTTAAGATCGGCGGCCAACTGTTTCATGTCGGGAAATTTTACAGCGTCGACGGTAAAATCTTCATAGTCCTTCATGTAATCGATGTCAAGGCATACGGCGTCGAGCGGGAGCTCCGCCGTGCGGTATGTCCGCACAACGTCCCTGACGTCCTGTTCCGTGCGGTATCCCCAGCGGCTCTGCTGAAAACCGAACGCCCACCGCGGCGGAATGTAGCTCTGCCCGATAAGCGTTCTGAACTGGCGCACGATATTGGTCAGTACGGAGTCACTGCTTCCTTTTTCCGGCGTGATCACGTAGAAATCAACGCCTGTGCTGCTCCCTTCGGCTGACAGCGTATCAGGCGACGTCCATCCTGTGTCGAAGACGATCCGTGACGACGTGTCAAAAAAGACGCCGAACGTGCACGTTCCGGAAATGAGCATGAAGTTGTGGGCGCCGTAGAGGGAAGCCGCCGACTCGGTCTGATGGCTCTGGTCGGAGCACCAGCTGATATACCTGAAGCCGCGTTTGTTAATACCGCGCATATTTTCGCCTAAACCGTAGATAATATCGTCCTTACCCATCTGATACCGCCATGAGAACGGAATATCCGAAGTTACCGTGCCGAACGGGGGAATGCCAGCTTCCGTTCGCACCGTCGTGACGACCGCGTTAGTTTCTATAACCGCACCGTATGTAAATCTCTGTATCATGGGGCTATTATAGTGTTGATTTTTTCACATTTCTAGTGATATAGTAGATAAAAGTACAATAAAAGTCACTTTTGGAGGCTTACACGCATGATTAATTCACGCAAACAGGAATCTGTTCAGCGCGGCAACGCTTTTTTCCCGATACAATACTATCTGATCGACACAACAAACCCGCTGTACAATCTGCCCCTTCACTGGCATCTTGAATTTGAGCTTATCCACATACTCAGGGGAGCGTATACGATGTTCATAGGAAACAGCGAACAGGAACTGCGTGAAGGGGACGTGTGTTTTCTGACGGGCGGCATACTCCACGGAGACGGAAAAAACGTCGGAAAGTGTATATACGAATCGGTCGTGTTCGATCCTGACATGCTGCGCGTTAAAAATTACAGTTCCGACGAGTTTATAGGAAAAATGATCGAACGCCAGATCTACGCGCAGGCTGTGATTTCCCGTGACCCGGATAGTGCGGATGTCATGGCCGTCGTAGAAAAACTGTATAAAGCGATGAAGGATAAGCCCGACGGATACGAACTTTTTACGACAGGGTATCTGTATCTGTTTCTCGGGCAGCTGAAACAGAAAAAATATTATTATGAAAAACAGACGGCGGCGGCAACCGGGAAAAAGCTCAGAACAGAACAGCTTAAAGCAGTCCTGAACCTTGTGGAAACGAATTATAACAATCCGCTTTCGCTCGAACAGATGGCAGATACTGCCGGACTGTCTCCGAAATATTTCTGCCGGGTTTTCCGGGAAATGACGCATCACACTCCTGTCGAATACCTGAATCTGTACCGCGTGAACTGCGCGTGCGACAAACTGCGCACCACCGACGATCCGATCATTGACGTCGCGTACGGCTGCGGATTCAACGACTTCAGTTACTTTATAAAAATGTTCAAGCGGTATAAAGGCATGACTCCGTTCAAATACCGGAACTACGACGAGTCAAAACATACGGCAGATATGATAAAAGTATCCTAACGGTAGAAAAACTATAATAAAAATGCAATGAACCGTTAAAAAATTGACATGCGTTTTTTCCGTGCTTAGAATTATATAGTGACGGGTTGCAGACCCGTCCGAAAAGAACAAGTTGGAGGAAACCATGAAAAAAATCATTGCGGCGGCATCCGCTCTGGCGATGCTTTCGTGCGGCGTAGTGTTTTCGCAGAACGCGAAGAAAGACGATTCCGGCAAGATCAAACTGGAAATGTATTATTACAAGCAGGAGAATCAGGAAGGCCTTAAGAATATTGTTAAGGCTTTTGAAAAAGACAATCCCGGCGTTACGATCGACATGCTTATCATTCCGAACGACGCTGACGCGGCAATGTCCGCGCGCGCCGCTCAGGGCGCGCTGCCGGACATCATGCAGATGCAGTCGTATTCCCGCGTAAAGGAATATGCGGAAAAAGGGTACCTTGTTGACCTGACAAAAGAGAGCGCTCTTTCAAAAGTGGTCCCGAGTTCGCTCCCGTCCGTCACGTACAACGGAAAACAGTACGCGCTGCCGATGGATTTTGCAGGCATCGGTATAATCTACAATAAAGATCTGTTCAAAAAATACAACATAAAAACGCCGGAAACGTACCGCGATCTGGAACAGGCGTGCCGCACGCTCAAAGCGAACAAAATAGTTCCGTTTGCAGCCCTGCTCAAGGAAAACTGGTCTGTCGGTCATTTTATCACGATGATCCATACGGCCCTGCTCCAGGAGAAGAACATTTCTCCCGATAAGTTCATCGCGGATATGAACGCCGGAAAATCGTCGTACGGTGTCGTTGATACGGCAAAACTGTTCAAGATCATGGACTTCTACCGCGCGAACATGAACGACAACGCTGCTGAAATGGGCGGCGGAGAACAGCAGCAGTCTTTCGCAAAAGGCGAATCTGCGATGATGGTAAACGGACTGTGGGCGTATGTGGACGCAAAAAAACTGAATCCCAGTCTGAACGCCGGATTTATCCCGTTCCCCGTGTACAACGACGCTAAACTTAACAAACTGTACGCCGACGTCGATTCAACGTTCGGCGTTTCGTCGCAGTCGACGAAAGAAAAGCAGGCAGCTGCCGTTAAGTTTATCAACTGGCTTTCTACTCCGAAAGCCCAGAAACTCTGGGTCTCGGAATATAAACTCACCAACTCGTTCAAGGGCGGAGATTTCACCGCGCTCGGCGGACCGTTCAACGATCTGATGAAATCTGTGGGAGCGAAAGGTTCTCTTCCGTGGGCATTCTCACAGTATCCGACTGAAGTGTTCGAAGACGCCTGCAAGAACGGCGCCCAGCAGTACATGATGAAGACCCGCTCTGCCGACGACGTCATAAAGACCATAGACGCGAAGTGGCAGGCAGCCGCTAAAAAATAACGCCTGAGAGACGGTTTCTAACCGGATGAATCGGGAGAAACAGCGCGGAACGCCGGGCAGTACCGGCGTTCCGTTCCGCTGTTCTTGTCCGGTTTATGCAAGCTATAAAAAAATATAAGGACAGAATCATGGTGGAGCCAAAAAGAAAGACGGCTTTCTATTTTACGGTTTTCATACTTCCCTGCCTGGTGTTGTACGTGCTTTTTTTCATCGCACCGTTCATCAGGGGAATCGGCATTTCCCTAACGAACTGGGACGGACTCACGCCGAAGACGCCGATAATCATGGAAAAGACCCAGTTTGAATCGCTCGTTCTTTCAAAGCTGGAAAAAAAATCAGACCGCGACTTCGTGCTCAAAATCTACAGCCTCGATCCCGAAGATAATTCATACAAGCGCATCGCCTTGAACGGCGTTGACCGGACGAGGCTGGAGCGTATTTTACGGAAAACAGGATACGAACCTGCACAGAATAAATTCGTCGGGCTCGATAATTATAAAAAGGTATTCACCGGAAAGGTTGACGCAGATTTTTATCCGCGGGTGTATACTCAGAAAAAATATACGGCTACATCCGATCTGCCGGCTTCGATCGGAAAAAAAGAATTCGACAATGAGATTCTAAAAAACTGCCGGACCAATGAGGAGCGGACAATTCTGAAGGACGCGTACGTTCCGGCCGGCGGCGGAGACCGCCGCACGCTTGATCCGAAGTACGACGCTTTTGAAATCACGACTCCGCTGTACGACATGACGGGAAGCGACGGCTCCAGCCTGTTCGACGCGGACAAGCTGGACAGTTTGATAACCGGGCTGGAACAGGATTCTCTGTCCCGCGACCGTTCCGCGCTTGAGTCTGCGGTACAGTCGTTTATTCAAGAAAACGCGCTCGGTGCGGATAAAGCGGTAGTGATAAAAAAGACGGGAGACGCCCTGTACGCGGCGGGAGGGCTTCGCGCCGTTCTTGCGGACGTGTGGGTTGTAAAACAGTTCAACATGGGTGTTACGGGATTTACTGTCTTTTTCGCCATTTTTTCGGTTATAGGCATAAACCTTCTGGCGTTCGGCCTGGCACTCGCGCTCGATACGGGCGTGCACGGACAGAAAGTGCTGCGCTCCATATTTTTTCTGCCGAACGTCCTCTCAATGGTCATCGTCGCGCTCATATGGTCGCTGCTGTTCGTTCAGCTGCTGCCGGCAGTGTCGGGCGTAAAGGAGTGGATAAGCGATCCGCACAAGACTCCGTGGCTGCTTGTGCTCGTTTCGGTGTGGCAGGGCTGCGGTTATTATATGATCGTCTATCTAGCCGGTCTCCAGAACATTCCGACAGATATAGTAGAAGCGGCAAAAATCGACGGCGCGTCGGTGTTTCAGCGCTTTCACTTTATCACCATGCCCATGATCATGCCCGCGGTCACCATATCGCTCTTTCTGAGCATTGCGAACGCGCTGAAAAGTTTCGACCTCATATACGCCATGATCGGCCCGACGGGATACGCGACGGGAACCGTGCCGTTCGTTATGGATATTTATTTTGACGCGTTCGCGCAGAAACAGGCGGGAATGGCGACCGCTAAAGCGATGGTGCTGTTCGTCGTGATATTTATTATCACGGGATTACAGTTGTTCACAATGAAACGCAGGGAGATAGAAGCATGAACCGTTCTGTTCAGACTGTTACGGAAATTAACAAGAAACCGGTGAATCCGAACCTTATCGCGCTGTTCGTTATTCTGCTTTTTTTTGCAGCAGCGTTCATCTATCCGATGCTTTTCGTCGTCATAAACTCGTTCCGTCCGAACGCAGACATTATCCTGAATCCGGCGGGGCTGCCGGGAAAAGCCTTTTTCGGAAACTACGCGCAGGCGTGGAACGAACTTGAGTTTCCAAAGGTTTTTCTGAATACCGTGTCTGTGACTGTTTTCGGCACGCTCGGCATCCTTTTTACGAGCGCCATGTGCGCGTACGCGCTGGCCAGGTCGGATACGAAAATTTCCTGGCTCCTGTACGGATTTTTTTCGTTTTCGCTCGTGATCCCGTTTCAGATAATCATGGTACCGATCGGCGTCCTTGCTTCCGACCTCCATCTTATGAACATACCGGGCATTATTCCCATGTACTGGGGCCTCGGATGTCCGACCGCGATCTTCATGATACACGGATTTATCAAGAGCGTGCCCAAAGAACTTGAAGAATCGGCTGCGATCGACGGTGCGGGAAGATTCTACATATTTTTCCGCATCGTTCTGCCGCTTGTGAAAACGATCCTTGCAACTGTCGCGGTCATAGACGCGCTGTGGCTCTGGAACGATTTCCTGCTGCCGCTCATCGTCGTAAAGCAGGGGACGATACAGCTTGCCCAGATGAAATTCAACGGACAGTTCATGAAAGAATACGGTCCCATGTGCGCGTCCCTTACGATTTCATCGGTGCCGATAATCGTTTTCTACCTTTCGCTGCAGAAGTACATTATAAAGGGAATTGCGGCGGGCGCCGTAAAAGGGTGACCCCTGAGCGGGGAAAGCTCATTGAGTTTTCCCCGCAATGCATTTATACTACGGCGTATGAGTACACATATCAACGCGCCAGAAGGCGCCATTGCAGAAGCAGTTCTCCTTCCCGGTGACCCGCTGCGGGCCAGATATATTGCAGAAAATTTCCTTGAAAACGCAAAGTGCTACAACGAAGTGCGCGGTATGTACGGATTTACCGGAACATACCGCGGAAAGAGCGTGTCCGTTCAGGGAACGGGTATGGGGCAGCCGTCCCTTTCCATCTATGTGAACGAACTGTTCCGGTTTTACAACGTGCAGCGTGCTATCCGCGTCGGAACGTGCGGCGGAATTCAGGAGTCGGTCAAAGTTCGCGACACGCTGCTTGTGAACGCCGCGTGTACGGATTCGTCGCTCATTACACAGAGGTTCGGCAGTCTGCATTTTGCTCCTGCCGCTGACTTTGCGCTCCTTAACGCCGCGTACCAGAACGCCCGGAAACTCGGCATCGAAGTGAAAGTTGGTGAATGTGCATCGAGCGATATGTTCTATGACGATAAGAGCAACTGGAAAACGTGGGCTGCGTACGGCGTGCTCGGAATTGAAATGGAGTCGGCAGAACTGTATACGCTGGCCGCTAAATTCGGGCGAAGAGCGCTTTCCGTCCTTACCGTGAGCGATCACCTTGTTACGGGTGGCAACACGACTTCAGAGGAACGTGAAAAGACATTTTCCGATATGATGCGCATTGCGCTTGAAACGGCTGTTGCGGAACTTTAGATAAAAGGCTTGCCGAACGGCCCGGGAATCAGTATATTCAAAGTAAGCACATGCTTATTTTGGAGGTGTATCGATGAAAAAAACTGTTCTGGCAGCCGGTGCCGTGTTTGCAGTTTTCTTGTTTTCAGCTGCTGCTCAGAAGGCAACAATTGACTATCGTTTCAATACCGTAAAAGATGACGGGAAAAACTATTTTAACTGGTCCGCAGACGGCAAGTCTGTTAAGGACGGATACGATGCGGCTTCAGGAGCGTCAAAGTTAAAATCTACGTCGGGATTCGACGTTGTACGCTACGATTCAACGGGGAAAAAACAGGCTGTCCCCGGCGGACTGCGGGCTCTCGTTCTCTTTCCCGTAGCTGTCCGTGCAATTGCGGACGCAGACGCGTTTACCGCATCATCAGAAGGAAAAGCCGTAACGATCACGTTCATTCACCGCGGAACGGCGTATAAGATCACAAGCAGCGATAAAGGCGTGATCGATCTTTCAACGAGTTTTCAGATTGCAAAAGACGTCGGAACGAATCTGGGCGGCAATTTTATTCTGAAAGACGAATATGTCAAGGCCGGCGGCAATAAAGCCAGAATGGCGGACATAGACTGGTCAAAAGTCACGTTCATGCCTGACACGGCAGATAAGAGCGCCGATTATACATACACCGGTACGCTCGCAGCTGCGGTAAAAGACGGTGTCCTTACCGTAAAGGGAAGTCTTAATAAGGTAAAATAAGCGTATACGTACGCTGATTCACCGCGGAGCGCAGCATGATGCTCCGCGGTTTTTTTATTTATTCCGACTTTTTTCTGAAAAAAAGGCACATCCGTTCATGCTGTTGAACTGATACCCCGTTTGTGGTATGGTATGCCCTGAGTTATAGTAACGAAAACTGATATAGTTAGGGGTTAACATGAAACCGACACTTTTAGTTCTGGCAGCAGGTATGGGAAGCCGTTACGGAGGCGTAAAACAGATCGACAGCGTAGGGCTGCATAATGAATGCCTCCTGGATTACGCGACATACGACGCGAAAAAGAGCGGATTCGGAAACGTTGTGTACATAATCCGCAGGGATATAGAAAAGGATTTCCGCGAGCGGCTGTTCGACCGCGTCGCGCGGAATTTTGACGCGCAGTACGTGTTCCAGACACACGAAAGTCTGCTCACGCCGGAACAGGAGGCGCTGTCAGCGGGACGTACCAAACCGTGGGGAACAGTTCACGCAGTTCTTTGCGCGCAGAACGCCGTAAAAGCACCGTTCGCAGTTATAAACGCGGACGACTATTACGGACGTGACGCAGTGCGGACACTTGCAGGCTACCTGTCTACCATGGAAGAGGGAAGTACCGATCACGCGATGGTGGGCTATGTACTCGGAAATACGATGAGCAGAAGCGGTTCAGTATCGCGCGGCGTCTGTACGGTAAAGGACGGCTGCCTTGATACGATCGTAGAAAACCTTAAGATATATTACGAAGGCGACTCGATCATCAGCGAAATTGACGGACAGAAAAAAACGCTCACAGGCAAAGAATGGGTGAGCATGAATCTGTTCGGATTCGGCCCTTCTGCGTTCGGGCGCTTCCGCGCGTACTGGGATGCATTCATCGCCGGTAACGCCGCGAGTGAAAAAGCAGAAGCTCTGTTACCCGTTGCTGCGAGCGAGATCGTGCAGAATGGAGAGGGGAGCATACACTTCTTTACTTCAACCGAAAGCTGGTTCGGTATGACCTATCCTCAGGACCGGGTGATCGTACGCTCGGAAATTGCAAAAAAAATCGCGGAAGGATATTACCCGGAACAGCTCTGGGAAAAATGATTTCTGCGCCGGGTGTTTCACACACCCGGTTTTTTATTGTATAAAATTTGACAAATCAGAAAAACCGTCATATCCTCATTCTGATAGTACTGCTATCACTGAGATAGTATCCGTAGTGGAAAACAAAAAGGACACGACGATGACACTGAAGGAAAAACGGCAGCAGGAAGCAGACCTGCTTAAACATTCCCGTATCGCCCGCATACTTGATGCTTCAAAAGCCTTATTTGCTGAAAACGGAATAGACGCGGTGACTATGGACGACATTGCAGAGGCATCAGAAACTGGAGTCGCTTCTCTGTACCGGTATTTTAAAACAAAGGAAGAACTTGCCGTGCAGTGTGTGGCGCGCGCGTGGTCGCTCAGAGCAGCGTATTTTACTGCAAAATTCAACACTGACGCATACCGGACTAAAACGGGACTTGAACAGATAGAACAGATACTTTCCGTTTTTATCATGCAGTTTCAGGAAGACCAGTCCTTTTACCGCCTGATCTGCAATTTTGATTCCTTTATCCAGAGAAAGGGCGTAACCTGCGCGCAGCTGTCAGAGTATGAAGCGCAGATACTGGCCGTTAAATGCATCGTTACGGACGCACTGCGAAGGGGGGCTTCAGACGGAAGCATACTCGCCGGATACGCGGAAGACGCGCTGTATTATACGGTCATGCACAGCATGTTTTCCCTGGCGCAGAAATTATCGCTGTCGGGGGATATGCTTGAAAGCGACAGGACTGTGCCGCCGGAAGAACAGCTGCGGATCCTTGCAGGCCTGCTTATAAAATCACTGAGAAAATAACAAATTCCGGAGGAATCATGAAAACATTAACAAGAGGGCGGATGTGGCTG
>Ga0065701_1013046_pt1 | contig 12697 bp, 10 predicted proteins | sample Biomet1_FD_59088 | JGI IMG/M metagenome (GOLD analysis project Ga0065701, IMG submission 59088) | Microbial communities from bioreactor (seeded with anoxic lake sediment) at LBNL, California, USA - Biofuel metagenome 1 version 3... | ecosystem: Engineered > Bioreactor > Anaerobic > Unclassified ...
GTTGTAAAGCATTCTTTTTATCGAATACACAACTTAAGAATAGATACACTCATTATATATATACGCGCGCGTGCGAGAGAGAGAAAAGTTGTAGAGAAAGTTAAAGAAATCAAGAACAAATCACAAAATATTTCTTATTTCACTGTTATTCTTTTATAATAGCTACCTTTGCAAAAAAATAATTTATGAGATCAAAAGACTTAAAATCGGCACAACCAGCCAAAGTATTAGTTATTGGTGAAGACTCTAACCTGCAATGGTCGGACACAGCGACCGGATATGCAATGTTCGCCGACTATTACTTTCGTAGTTTCCCTGAAGATCACGGCGAACGTAGCAGAAATGTAGAAGCACGTAATTTGTTTAACCACCTTACGTATGTCACTCTTAATACTATTAAGCCTGATGAGATATACATTACTAACTTATGCAACGATTATGTCGATCCAGCTCCCAAAGGAAAAAGAGTACTTATTCCAGAGGAAAAAGCAATCAAGGGAGTGGAGCATATCAAGTGGGTTTTGGAACAGAATCCATCTATAGAAATAATTTTGTCGATGTCATTACAAACCAACTACTGGTTACAGAAATTAGGTCTTTATGGCGGCGATGAAACTTTCTTGCATGGTGCTCAGCCACGCCGCATAGGTTTAGAATCTATCGAACCTTATTATCAACCGGTTGATGGAAAATCATTCAGAACAATCTGCGGAAATATCTATGAAGCTATTAACTATCCTGTAAAAGTCATTCCGATTCTTCCAGCAAAAGACTATCCATTAAAAGATAAGAATCTTGAGCTGTTCAGTGCCGCTTACGAAAATATCCGGGCATACTTTCGCAAATAATCACTGCAACGCAGTTGAATAAATTAAAACACTCTGCCACCTGCCACTAAAATGTATAAAAAGCCCTAACAAAAGGGCTTTTAGGTAGTGGCAGATAAAAAATCATCTGCCACTAAAGTCCATTTATCTGCCACTAAATTCTACGTTCTACAACATTATAGTTGGTGTTACCGCTTAACATATTGGTCAGAAAACCAGCATAACAATTTTAAGCGATGATAGATGCATCACACAGCTAAGTACTTACACAGCAACCTTGCAGGATTTATTGAAATATCAAATAGATCAGAGAATAATTGCTTTCGTATACACCTCTAATAAGCAACTGAAATAAAAGATATTAGTGAGTTCACAGATGAAGGCTAATGGGTTCACAGATGAAAGCCCGTGAGTCCTCAATTGAGGGCTCATCGGTTCTCAGTTGAAGTCTTACTTAGTTTTACTGAAAGACATCAATAACAAACGGATTGAGATGCTATAGCCTCAACACATAATTTACATCGCTCATAGGGATTACACAACCTTACCCGCCTGCTAAAAAGTAAAGCAACGAGTTACTTTACTTTTTAGCAGACTATAGATCAGAGCATTTTAATATCAAACAGCCGCCTTAACAAGATGGTTTTTCTATGGGTTACAAAGAATAAATAGTCCAAGAAATGGTGGCAGATAGCCCTGGCTAGTAGCAGATCTAGTGGAAGATAAATTAGCTAAAATTGGATCTGCCACTAAAATATAAAGCTAACAATCAATGTCTTAACATTTTTTTTAGTGGCAGATGTTTAGCTAGATCGGCAACAATTTTTTGTTGATCTTCATAAGTACCGGCAATTTGAACTGTAACTCCGTGAGGTACATCTCTCTTCGGTCTGAATGCCACTATAAAAAAACAAAATAGTAATAACACACAGCATTTTTTTCCTATCAGACATTTCTTTTTATTCATCTTTTCCATAGCTTAAATCTGTCTTGATATCTTCATTTTTCTATTCTCTGTAATTTCTAATAAAACTTTCCAATATATTCTGTCCCTTTTCAGTTAATATTCCACGTAGAAACGTAAACACAATTGACTCATAAACTTCAATAAAAGAAAATGTTCTAAAGATTTCCGCTTTTAGCAGAAAATTAACTTGTTCCCTAACAAGAATATTCACAATTTCAAAATTAATATCATCTCTAAAAAGTCCCTGATCAACTCCTTTCATAAAAAAAGCAATAACATTACTCCGATTTTTTTCACCGTTTTGCCTGAGAAGTTCATTAACTTTAGGATATTTCTTAATATCCTCAAAAAAACGAATGTTTACCTTATGATAAACCTCAATAGTTGCTTTATAAAATTTCAATATAACCTCAAGTACATTTTCTGATTCAGACAATATCTTGGCAGATAAAATTTCTTTTTCTGCTTCCTGTTGTCTTACACATTCTAACAATAAAGTTTCCTTATCTGTAAACGTTTCATAAAGTGTACGCTTTGAGATTCCAAGGTCGGAGGCAATATCATCCATTGTGACTCCTTTTATTCCCTTTGTGGTAAAAGATTTCATTGCTTCCGCAATAATACGAGCTTTAAACCCGAGCTTTACAGTATTCTGTTTTTTTTCACTTTCAAGCATTCTTTATTTGTTGATTTTTGTCTATTTATTAGTTCACTCTGTTAAGGTTACAAATATAGTATGAAAACTTTAATCACAAAATAAGTTTTCGTACTTTCATTCATTATTTTTTATCTTTATTATTGATTGATGCTGAATTATTACAAGACCAGCTAATATTCTTCTGCAGGATTTATGTACTTTTGTAGCTAGTTTATTAAGAACCACCTAAAATATTATATAAAATGACTAGGAAAATTAAACCGGAAACAATATGCGTACAGGCAGGATGGGAGCCTAAAAAAGGCGAACCACGTGTGCTTCCAATTTATCAAAGTACAACTTTCAGGTACGAAACCAGCGATCAAATGGCAAAACTGTTCGACCTGGAAGAAAGCGGATATTTCTATACACGTTTACAGAATCCAACAAACGATGCAGTGGCTGCAAAAATAGCAGCTCTAGAAGGTGGAGTGGCTGCAATGCTCACTTCATCGGGACAATCAGCTAATTTTTACGCTATATTTAATATCTGTTCAGCTGGAGATCATTTCGTCAGCGCTTCTACAATTTACGGAGGAACATTTAATTTATTTGGCGTTACATTGAAAAAGTTAGGCATTGAGGTTACTTTTGTTGACCCAGATGCAAGCGAAGAAGAAATTTCTACTGCGTTCAGACCAAATACTAAAGCTCTGTTTGGAGAAACAATTTCCAACCCAGGCTTAAATGTCTTAGATATTGAGAAATTTGCACGAATAGCACATAATAATGGAGTGCCTTTACTTGTTGATAACACCTTTGCGACTCCTATAAATTGTCGTCCATTTGAATGGGGAGCAGATATCGTAATTCATTCTACTACTAAATATATGGACGGACATGCTACTTCAGTAGGAGGAGCAGTTGTTGACAGTGGCAACTTTGACTGGGATGCTTATGCAGATAAGTTCCCAGGACTAACTAAGCCCGATGAATCTTATCACGGATTAACTTATACTGGAAGTTTCGGAAAGAATGCATATATTACAAAAGCTACAGTTCAACTAATGCGTGATTTAGGTTCTGTACAATCACCATTCAACGCTTTCTTACTTAATATTGGGCTAGAAACGCTTCATTTACGTATGCCACAACATTGCCGTAATGCTCAAAAGATTGCTGAATATTTAGAGAAAAACGAGAAAGTGGCTTGGGTAAATTATAGCGGACTTAAAAACAATAAATATTATGAGTTAGCACAAAAATACCTTCCTAATGGCTCTTGCGGTGTTATTGCTTTTGGTTTGAAAGGCGGACGAGATGTTGCTATTAAATTTATGGACAGTTTACAACTTGCAGCTATTGTAACTCACGTAGCCGATGCACGTACTTGTGTACTTCACCCAGCCAGTCACACTCACCGCCAACTAAGCGATGAACAATTGATTGAGGCTGGAGTTGCTCCTGATTTGATTCGTTTCTCAGTAGGTATTGAAAATTTAGATGATATTATTGCAGATATTGAACAAGCATTAGCTCAATAAAAACAAAAACTATATAAAAAGTAATTCCCCGTTGTCCTTAACAAGACGCTGGGGAATTATTTTTTAACCATATATCCTAAGAGATCAATTCATATTTGAAGCATGGTAGATAAGAAAAACTTAATTCATTGTTTTATACCAGTCAAGTAGCTCTTTTTCTTTCTTTACTGCCAAGTCTTCAAATTCTTCTGATTTCTTTGTCAACTCATTCACAACCTGTTTACTATTCAACAGAAGTATATTTTCTTTTACAATAAGTGATGCACTAATCACTGCACTACGGGCAAAAAACATAGCCGTACAAACATCTGTCGCGGTCTTTTTATCAGCCAGCTTTGCAACATCAAAAATAAAATCCATCATCCGCATCGCCATCTCAGCCACATCAAAAGGCCCCATCGCANCAATTAAAACAGATTTTTGTACCTGCTCGTCACGAGAAGCCTTTTCTTCCTCTGTCTCATTGGGCATTTTATATGCGGCAAGAAGTTCCTGATAGTCATCCGCATCGCGGTCAATACATTGTGTAAATTCCTCACGCAATGCATTCATACGTTCTGCAAGATTTTCTATTTGCGCTTTATTCTCCACATCGTCCAGTTTCGTGGCTATAAGATTTGCTATTTTTTCAGTTAATGAGGCTGCAAGGGCTGCACTGAGGGCAGATGCACTACCACCTGCAGGTACAGAATTTCCGCCTGCTGTCTCTGCTAAATATTCTCTTATTGTTAAGTCTACTAACATATTATTCTTTCTTTTCTAGTTTCTTAAAAAAACGAAGATAATCGTTTCACTTGCAAAGAACAATAGTTTCTAAGATTTTATTTCATTTTCATAAAGAATCTGGCATAAAGGTTCCAAGTATTCTGAAAAAAGAGGTTACTTTGCATCGTATTCATTATTAATAAGTGACATTTATGAAACTTAGGATCCTTCTTTGCGATACATCTCCAGGGCTTCTCCCTTCATATATAGAATCTTACCCTGCCATGTTTTATCATTTATTCGATTCTAAATCATGCTCAAGATGAGCTTCAGAAGGTAAAAGATGCGGGCCTCAAAAGCATTGATTCTTTAATGGCCATGGGTAGAGAAGCTGCATACTAGATGATTAATTTGATATAAAAAACACAAAACTATGAACAAAGTACTTATTATAGACGACGAAAACCAAATACGCAAGTTACTCACTAGAATGATGGAACTGGAAGGATACGACGTCTATCAGGCAATAGATTGTCAATCAGGACTAAAACTGATTGAAGTAAACAATCCCGAAGTGGTACTTTGTGATGTGCGTTTACCAGATGGAAACGGTGTAGATTTAGTCTTAAAGATAAAAAAGTTATTCCCACAAACAGAAGTGGTTTTACTCACTGCCCATGGGAATATACCCGATGGTGTACAGGCCATAAAAAACGGAGCATACGATTATATTACCAAAGGCGACGACAACAATAAGATTATTCCATTAATCAGCAGGGCTATTGAGAAAGCCTTGATAAATAAGCGATTGGAAAAGCTTGAGCAACAAGTGGGCAAACAATATTCTTTCCAAAGTATTCAAGGCAACAGCAAACTTATAAAAGAGGCTGTTTCTCTGGCTCAGAAAGTGTCGGCTACAGATGTCCCTGTACTACTTACAGGAGAAACAGGGACCGGCAAAGAAGTCTTTGCACAAGCAATTCATGGAAGAAGTTCCAGATGCGGTAAATCTTTTGTAGCTATAAATTGCTCTTCATTTAGTAAAGAATTACTAGAAAGTGAAATGTTCGGATATAAAGCCGGGGCTTTTACTGGTGCAGCAAAAGATAAAAAAGGATTATTTGAAGAGGCGAATAATGGAACAATCTTCCTTGATGAGATTGGAGAAATGGCCTTTGATCTTCAAGCCAAACTATTGCGCATTCTTGAAATGGGTGAATTTATAAAAGTAGGTGAAACCAAACCTACTAAAGTAAATGTGCGCATCATTGCAGCAACAAATCGCAATCTTGCAAAAGAAATAGAAGAAAACAACTTCCGGGAAGATTTATTCTATCGCCTTTCTGTTTTTCAGATTCACTTACCTGCATTACGTGAGCGCAGAGAAGATATTGAATTAATAGCTCATTCTTTTATAGAAAAATTCGGTACAAAACTATCCAGACAAACCATAAAAGTAAGTGACGAATTTATTGATGCACTGAATCAGCATAGCTGGAAAGGAAACATTCGTGAACTTCGCAACATTATTGAGCGAAGCCTCATCGTTTGTAACGGGGATGAATTAACCCTTCAGGATCTTCCGATAGAAATCCAGAATACTCATTTTGAAGAAATTGCCGGAAAAAGTTATTCAAACTTCGAATTGGCAGCAATGGAACGCAGGCACATCACCCGTGTACTTGAATATACCAAGAGAAACAAAACAGAAGCTGCACGACTGCTAAAAATTGGGCTGACTACATTATACAGAAAAATAGAAGAATACAAACTATAAATTTCTCAATGGTCTTTTATTTCGGTCATCAATACCTACCAAACTTTCAGAATCGTAAAACAGTAAAACAGTCACGCAAAAGCCACTTAAGCATTAGATTATGAATAAACTATAAGAGTATGCTATATTAATCTGCGAACAAATAAATATCCACTATCTCAGCTAAGCAACAATTCTGACATAAAAAGAATCATCTTACCACATTACCAAAACAACATACTACCCTACTAAAATGGAAAGGTCTGCCTTCTCACTATAAAAAAACTTTATCATTTAATTAATTGTTTTACTGGAAGATATATTAATAATCAATTCTTTGGCACACTATTGGCACTCTGCTAAATAATTAATAAAAGGTATAGTAATAACCCTAAAAGTAAAAAAATGAGTACATTATTATTTATTGTAAGTTGCCTTGTAGGCTGCATCTGCTTCTGGCTTTTCTTTATATGTATAGAGTGGTTTGAACAAATATAAAATTTAAAAGAACATGTATACAATATTATTTATTCTCGGATTAGCCGTCTTCGTTTATATGATTTACGTACTTATCAAACCAGAAAAGTTCTAATAAAATGGATACAGAATTACTTGGCAGCGGGATACAGGTTATCTTGATGATTACATTGAGTTATCCGCTGGGTAAACACATTGCAAAAGTTTATAAAGGAGAAAAAAGTTGGTCGGACTTCATTTCTCCTGTAGAAAATGCAATATATAGAATATGTAATATTGATCCTACAGAAGAAATGAGTTGGAAAAAGTTTCTGGGAACACTACTCACTCTAAACTTCTTCTGGTTTTTCTGGGGAATGATTTTACTGGTTTTCCAGCATTGGCTTCCACTAAACCCGGATGGAAACGGATCTCAAAGTGCAGATCAGGCTTTTAATACTTGCATCAGTTTTTTAGTAAACTGCAACTTACAGCATTACAGTGGTGAAAGCGGACTGACTTACTTCACCCAATTATTTGTTGTTATGCTTTTCCAATTCATTACCGCGGCAACCGGAATGGCAGCCATGGCAGGTATTATGAAAGCTATGACAGCAAAGACAACCCAAACTATTGGTAACTTTTGGTTCTTTCTGGTAAGAAGTTGCACAAGAATTCTGCTCCCCTTATCTTTAGTTGTTGGCCTTGTTCTGATTCTTCAGGGAGTCCCAATGGGATTTGAAGGAAAAGCTACTATTCCTACATTAGAAGGAACAGGGCAAACTGTTTCCCAGGGACCTGCCGCAGCAATAGTTGCCATCAAGCAATTGGGTACTAACGGAGGTGGATACTTTGGAGCCAATTCTGCTCACCCATTGGAAAACCCTTCTTATTTAACCAATATGGTTGAAAATATTTCAATCCTTCTCATCCCAATGGCTATGATCTTTGCCCTTGGTTTCTATCTTAAGCGTAAAAAAATGGCTTACAGTATCTTTAGCATAATGCTACTAGCTTATCTTATCGGCATAGGAATCAATACTTGGCAAGAAACCGGAGGCAATCCCCAAATAGCCGGCATCGACCAGAGCGGAGGTGCAATGGAAGGGAAAGAAGTTCGGATAGGATCAGCAGCTACTGCCCTATGGAGTGTTAGTACTACTGCAACTTCCAACGGGTCAATTAACGGCATGCACGATAGCATGACGCCACTTTCCGGAATGGTAGAAATGCTTAATATGCAAATCAATACTTGGTTTGGTGGTGTAGGTGTTGGCTTCATGAATTATTATATTTTCATCATTATAGCCGTATTTATAAGTGGGCTAATGGTTGGCCGCACTCCTGAATTCCTAGGTAAAAAAGTAGAAGCACGAGAAATGAAAATAGCTACGATTATCGCATTATTTCATCCGTTTATGATTCTAGTGGGTACAGCTATAGCTGCTTATTTATATACTTATCATCCGGGATTTGTCTCTTCTGAAGGAGGTTGGCTCAATAATTCTTCTTACCACGGGCTGAGTGAAATATTTTATGAATTTACTTCCTGCTCAGCTAATAATGGATCCGGATTTGAAGGACTGAAAGATAACACTCCGTTCTGGAACTATTCTTGCGGACTAATTCTTTTACTTAGCCGGTATTTACCCATCATAGGGCAAGTAGCCATCGCGGGTTTGCTGGCAAAAAAGAAATTCATTCCTGAAAGTGCAGGAACATTGAAAACAGATACTGCCACATTCGGTTTCATGACCTTTGCGGTAATCTGTATTATTGCAGCTTTGGCGTTCTTCCCGGCACATGCGTTAAGCACTATCGCAGAACAGTTAAGTTTATAATTGAAAAAGAAATATGAAAGAAAATAAACCAGCCTCTTTATTTCCTAAAGAGCAAGTAATGGAAAGTCTTAAACAATCATTCGTGAAGTTAAACCCTGCGCGAATGATTAAGAACCCGATAATGTTCACTGTAGAAGTTGCAACGGTTGTGATGCTTCTGGTCACAATCTATTCAATCTTTAACAAGACACAAGGATCATTCGGATATAACGTCACCGTATTTATCATTTTACTTATCACCTTATTATTTGCCAACTTTGCCGAAGCCATAGCCGAAGCACGGGGGAAAGCGCAGGCGGACAGCTTGAGAAAAACCAGAGAAGAGACTCCTGCCAAACAAATAATAAACGGAAAAACACACGTTATAAGTAGCTCCCAGTTAAAGAAAGGAGATATTTTTGAGTGTGAAGCCGGAGATATTATTCCTTCTGACGGTGAAATCATTGAGGGCTTGGCGTCCATTGACGAAAGTGCTATAACAGGAGAGAGTGCTCCGGTAATTCGTGAAGTAGGAGGTGATAAAAGTTCAGTAACCGGAGGTACAAAAATTCTGTCTGATACTATTAAGGTTATGGTTACAACCCAGCCAGGAGAAAGTTTTCTTGATAAAATGATTGCTCTGGTTGAAGGAGCATCACGTCAGAAAACTCCAAACGAAATTGCTTTAACTATTCTATTGGCTGGTTTCACCTTAGTCTTTGTAATTGTATGTATTACCTTAAAACCATTAGCTGATTATAGTAATGCAACTCTTACTATTGCTTCTTTAATCTCGCTTTTTGTTTGTCTGATCCCAACCACAATCGGCGGATTACTTTCTACTATCGGAATTGCAGGAATGGACCGTGCCTTGCGGGCAAATGTAATTACTAAATCAGGGAAAGCTGTAGAAACTGCTGGAGACGTGGACACACTGCTACTTGATAAAACCGGAACTATTACTATTGGTAACCGTAAAGCTACAAAGTTTTATCCGGTTACCGGCATGGAAGAACGAGCCTTTATTGAATTTTGCATGCTTTCCTCCATGTCAGATGAAACTCCTGAAGGTAAATCTATTGTTGAATTAGGAAGAGAATCCGGTCTGCGAATGAGAAATCTAAATACAACAGGTTCTAAAATGATTCAGTTTACAGCAGAGACTAAATGCTCCGGCGTTAACTTACAAGATGGGACACAAATACGCAAAGGAGCTTTCGATTCCATTCGTAGAATTTCTGAAACGGCAGGGAATATATTTCCCAAAGAAACGGAAGAAATTACTGCCGCTATTGCAAATAATGGAGGAACTCCTCTGGTTGTTTGTGTTAATGAAGAAGTTATTGGAGTCATTGAATTACAAGACATTATTAAGCCAGGTATACAGGAACGCTTTGAACGTTTAAGAAAGATGGGCGTTAAAACAGTTATGGTTACGGGAGATAACCCACTTACTGCAAAATATATTGCAGAAAAAGCCGGGGTAGATGATTTCATTGCCGAAGCCAAACCGGAAGATAAAATGGAATATATAAAGAAAGAACAGGAATCAGGCAAACTGGTGGCAATGATGGGCGACGGAACAAATGATGCACCAGCACTGGCCCAGGCAAATGTAGGAGTAGCCATGAACAGTGGAACGCAAGCTGCCAAAGAAGCGGGAAATATGGTGGACCTTGATAATGATCCAACCAAACTGATTGAAATTGTAGAAATCGGGAAACAATTATTGATGACCCGAGGCACACTAACAACTTTCTCCATAGCCAATGATGTGGCCAAATATTTTGCTATTGTACCGGCTTTGTTTATGGCATCCATACCACAATTGGCAGTATTAAACATTATGGGGTTGCATAGCCCGGAAAGTGCTATATTATCTGCTATTATCTTTAATGCACTTATTATTCCGGCATTAATTCCATTAGCTTTAAAAGGAGTAAAATACAAACCGATAGGTGCTTCCGCACTGCTTCGCCGCAATTTATTAGTTTATGGAGGCGGAGGAATTATCGTTCCTTTCATCGGAATTAAGATTGTTGATCTCATCGTTGGTTTATTTATTTAATTCATAGGAAAAATGAAAACAACTCTTATAAAATCAGTAAAAATTACCCTAATGTTTTGTTTACTTTTAGGGGTCAGTTACGTGTTTCTTCTTTGGATATTTGCTCAGGTAGCTTCTCCTAACAAGGGAAATGCTGAACTTATTACGCTAAACGGTAGAGTGGTTGGGGCAGCTAATGTAGGACAACAGTTCACAAAAGATATTTATTTCTGGGGGCGTCCTTCAGCTGTTAATTATGCTGCTGATGCTTCGGGAGGCAGCAATAAAAGTATTACGAATAAAAAGTATCTGGAGAGTGTAGAAGCTAAGATTAAAGCTTTTTTAGTTCACCATCCCTACCTGAAACGTAATGAGGTTCCTGTGGAAATGGTTACTGCCAGTGGATCCGGTCTGGATCCGGATATTACTCCTCAATGTGCTTATGTACAAATAAAGCGTGTGGCCCAGGCACGTGGGATAAGTGAAGATACAGTAAAAGAAATAGTAGAGAAACAAATACAGAAACCTTTTTTAGGTATATTTGGAACAGCTAAGATAAATGTCCTGAAACTGAATGTAGCTTTGGAAGAAGCTCATAAGTAAACGAATATAAGACGGCATGAACAACGAAAAGAATGTGCAACATTTTCTTGATTTAATTAAAAAGTCACGCAGGGGAAAATTCAAGATATACATCGGCATGATTGCCGGTGTAGGGAAAACTTATCGAATGTTATTGGAAGCTCATGACCTTCTTAAAAGTGGAGTAGATGTGCAGATTGGATATATTGAAGCACATGGCAGAGCAGAAACTGAAGCTCTTACTGTTGGTTTGCCCATTATCCCCCGAAAAAAGATTTTCTATAAAGGAAAAGAAATTGAGGAAATGGATTTGCAAAGTATTCTCCTTATTCACCCTGAAATTGTTATTGTCGATGAACTGGCACACACAAATGTGGAAGGAAGCATGAATGAAAAAAGATGGCAGGATGTTATCACTCTTCTTGATGCGGGAATTAATGTAATCAGCGCAGTGAACATTCAGCACATTGAAAGTCTGAATGAGGAAATTCATGATATCTCGGGCATAGAGGTAAAAGAACGGATTCCTGACAGCGTGCTGGAGCAAGCAGATGAAGTGGTAAATATTGACTTAACAGCAGAAGAGCTGGTTACCAGACTGAAAACAGGAAAGATTTACCAACCTGAAAAGATCCAAATAGCTCTGAACAACTTCTTTAAAACGGAAAATATTCTTCAGTTGCGAGAACTAGCCTTGAAAGAAGTAGCATTACGGGTAGAGAAACAGGTGGAGAATGAGTTTATTTTGGATGTTTCCCGCATTCGTCATGAGAGATTTCTAGCTTGCATCAGTGCTAATGAAAAAACTCCCCGCAAGATTATCCGGAAAACAGCTCGTTTAGCAACCCACTATAATACAAAATTCATTGTTCTTTATGTACAGACTCCAAAGGAATCTCCTGATCGCATACCTTTGGCCAATCAACGTTATTTACTTAATCATTTTAAAATGGCTACAGAGTTGGGAGGTGAAGTGGTGCAGGAACAATCAACTGATGTTATTGAAACCATCATTAGAGTATGTAAAGAGAGACAAATAACAACGGTTTGTATTGGAAGCCCCTCTTTCAAAATTCCAATGGTGTTTTTTTCCATTACCCGTTATAAGAAATTTATTGATTCACTTTCCCGGGCTAATATAGATTTAATTATCTTAGCCTGAGATTAAAAAGTTACTGATATGAGAATAAAGACTAAACTCACTTACGGCATCGGTCTACTTTTTGCCATGATCGTTCTCTTAGGCATGCTTTCGTTGGGATACATAGATAAGTTAAATAAGGAAACCCATAAAATCTATACGAATAATAACTATTCGTTGGATTATTGCAGAAATATGCTCGCTGTTCTAGACGA
>Ga0065701_1000179_pt1 | contig 12688 bp, 11 predicted proteins | sample Biomet1_FD_59088 | JGI IMG/M metagenome (GOLD analysis project Ga0065701, IMG submission 59088) | Microbial communities from bioreactor (seeded with anoxic lake sediment) at LBNL, California, USA - Biofuel metagenome 1 version 3... | ecosystem: Engineered > Bioreactor > Anaerobic > Unclassified ...
CCTTCATCAGACATAAATTTCATGCCATACGAAAAAGAGGATCTGAATATATATTGAATAACGCAGAAAATGCTTTTTCGTTGCCTCCTCTGAAATCATCCCATAATAGCGACGGATTTTTTTATATTTCTCTAAATTACTCATTCTAGAAAAGTTAATTTACGCAAATATAAAAAAATATATTGCAAATATGGAAAAATCAAGCTATCAATTGCAATTTTATAAAAGAGAGAAAAATATCAAAAAAACATATTGAAAGATTAACATCATCAATACAAGATTCTCTTTGCCAGTTCTATGTTGAGCTTTATTATTTTACAGATAATAATACTTATTTACCTGGCATAAATATCTTCTCGATTTCATCGAATTTAGTATTAATTTTATCACAATTATAAACATCCACAATAAATTAAAAATCAATATTCTGACGAAAATATTATAATTAGTCAACTAAAATTTAACATATTTTTAAGATGTAATTTATTAAGAAAATAACATCTTAAAAAAGTAATATAGATAGACTACTATAGATTTTGAGTTCTGAAATTATTATTAAAAATTATTTCTTGAGAGAAACCGAATAGAAAGAAAGTTAATTTTTCTACGTTTATTATCCCGGCAGATTCCATCAAATCCTCTTCCAGAAAATAAAATTTCCACTTTCTGTTTCTGAAAAACTATACCGGCTTTTTCCCAAAGCTGGTACACTCCGAGTGCGCGCTGATAAGATGTTTGATAAGCTAAGCTAGGATCTCCAGATATATTATCATACCCATTTCCCATATATCCTTCTATGATTAATATGAAAGAGGGAGTCCACTCGTCCTTGTCAATTTTATTAAGATAAGATTCAATTACATGGCCCGATGTTAATATTTCCTTCAAATATTTATCTTTTAGATCAGATTTATTAGCTACAAAAATGTCTTTACCTCTTAACGATTTAATTATATATTTATCACAAGAAGGTAAATATTCAAACACTGTATCAGACCTAAATGATTCTGTTTGTCTGTTTCTTCTCTTTATATACACATACTCCTTCTCTATACCTCTTAGTCTTGTATTTTGTTCTACCATTACTTTTGTTTTCTCAGTATAAACTTTAAAACTTAAGCCAAAAAGAACTAACATGATAACAAACATGATTGTTAACAGTCCAACAAAACCCGGCCAAAAAAGGTCTTTACTCTTCATTATTACTATAAATTATTCTTCAGCATCCCCTTCATAAGAATCTTCTATATTAGTTCCATCCGATTTTAGAGATTTAACATCATTACGAATTGTTGAGACAATATCCATAAACTCTTCTTCTTTTTGTGTATACAAAAACAATGTTTCATTGAGTTGTTTTATCTCTTCAGAAATCACCTCCAGATTAGCCAACTTCTGGAATGGGCTTTCCTGATTGGTAATCTCAAAAGCATTTTTTATCGCAGTCTCAAAATTATCTACCAAAGAACGAACACTTTTCAAATTCACTTTCAGGTATTCTTCTACAACTTCATTACTTTGATTCGTATAATTTTCAACTAATGACTGCTTCTGATCCAAATCAGTTAAATGTCTTTGAACAAGATTCAGCTGCTTACTACCTAATAGTTGGCTTTCGTTTATTGATTCACCCAACTCATTAATACTACTTTCAAATGTAGAAACACGATCCAAGAGTTTATGCATACTAGCAATAAACTGTGAATTTTTTTCCTATCACTTCATTAAGATTCTTCTGCTTCTGTACAAAATCATCCATTGCTGGCAGCATCTTTTCAGTCCGGTCAATTATATCCATATTGACTTTTATGAGGTTCTGATATTTACTGCTATACAGTTCATTTAAGATTTCTTTCTGAGTACCTATTCCATCGGCTATTGTCTGCATATTCTCTGCAAGATTAACTACTATATTGTTAATATTGCCAATATTATCAGAGAAAACTGTATTGAAGTTATCAAGGGTACCTTTCAATCGACCTAATGCATCAACAATATTACTACCCATTCCCGGCAAGAGCTTTGTCTGAACAAATGCATAATATTTATTTTTTTGTGATCTCTGCACTTAATTGCATAAGCTAGTTTGTAATTAGCAATTGTTGATAAAAGGAGCCCTACAAAGCTTGTTACCATAGCTATCACCACTCCCCATAGAAAATAATTAATTCCTTGTTCACTGTAGATTCCAATAACGTTCAAAGAAAATAGTCCTACAGCAACTCCCACAAACGTACCCATTAACCCTACATACAAAGGTATTGAAATACCGGATGCAGCTTCTGATTCTTTTGAAGTAGAAACCCTTTCCGATAAATTCTGAATAACATAAAAATCATCTGTACCTTGATTTTCTCTAAGATAAGAGTTGGTTGAATCTATAATGGAAGTAAAATCTAGCAACACCTTCTTACTATTCACACTGATCACTTGGGTACCATTCTCTTTAATAATACTCAAAGTGCTCACTGAAGGATATAAGTTCTTCAGGGTTCTTATACCAACAACTGTCTTGAAAAAGAAAGCTATTTGAATCCAGATTACAANTACTACTATAGTAATAATTAAACTTATATCCATGGTCCTATTAAATTCATTTATTTAAAGACTACTTTTCCTTTTGTCTGAACCTCCCATTTATTTTCATTCAAATGCAATCGNGCCGGTTCTATTTCTTTCACAATCTTGCAATCCGATGTAGGATACTCTTCAAAATCAAGAAAAGGCTTAATCCAGTTTTCTACATTCGGAATCATTTTAGAAGAAATATTGTCACTTGTTATTAATGACAAAGATGCCACAGTAGGCTTTTCTGTTTCCACCATAATTCTGTAAATTGAATCCAGGCGTTGCTCTTTCGATAAATTCTTATGAAAGAAAAATCCATTCCCGTCCATATTTTTAGCATAATACACTTCCTTATTGATAAACAGATCCAGATCATCTTTGGTAAATCCGGTCATAAAATCAATGAGGCCTACAATTGGATAGAAAAACAATGTCTCAGAAAGTTCAGCCTCATCAGCCTGACCTTTTGTGTATTTCGAGAAACCATTATTATAGTATCCCTCAACTTTACTTATCAGTATACCTTCAAAAGCTTTCAGGTTAATATTTTCATTAAACTCTCTTCCCAGATGCAATTCCACAAACATCTTACAATACAATTGAATAAACTCTTTCACATTTTCAATAATACTGTTCTTTAGTTCATCTCTCTTCTCACCACGTACGTCCTTATAAGTATGGAAACGATACTTATCCTCATAACTAATTTCACACCCCACAAATAGTGAGTTAGAAAGTCTTACAGAGTTATCTTTATATAATCCGCCATAGCAGGTTGATTCTTTACGATCCGTTTCTGGCAAAACAATCTGTACCTTGCGTCCCTTTTCACCGAATATTGACTGGAAAATATAGCTGCAGTATTCTCCTATAATATTCTTATTCCGGCTCAAAAGATCAATATACTTACTTCCATTTCCACTAAATATGATGCAGGAAGGATAATCCTCTCCAGCATCTTTCATAAACTGGGCTGCATGANACATTAAGGCTGAAAGATGGAAAAGAAAGACTTTCTTATAAACGCCATTAGANAAAAGATCGCTTATCCTGGATGCATTTTCATTNGCAAACCAAAAATTTATAATCTCGGCGGAACTATATTTCTCATTCGTCTGATATTGTTTGTTTAGTCCATTCAGATTGGTTGACTTGAAATTATCGGTAATTCTCTTTTGGATACTTTTATAGATGCCATTTTCTTTCACATTAGAGAAACTGTTATATCCATTTCGCCACAAATCATTGCAGGCAAAATTCACAGAAGTACCCCTTACCGGTATTTCATTCTTAAAAATCATAAAGTCTGTAGAACCACCTCCAATATCAACAGTAAGTACTGAGTTATTATTATCCAGCATACCAGCATTCTTGTAATAATAATACGGAGCCTCAGACTCTGTTACATTAAATAGTTCTGCTTTCTCGCCAAAAAGAGTTGTNTAGTTATTCTTCCACATCTGCTTATAGTTCTCCTTCGCTGTCTGAGAAAAGCTCAGCGGATTGAACCAAGTCATTTTAGTTAGCTCTGGATTTCCTCCGTTTAGTATAATCTTATACTTCACCATCCTTAATATCTCATTGATAAAGATGGAAACCCTTTCCTTATCCTTATCCTCTTCACTCCATTTGATATTAGATACAATTACTTGATCTTTCCGTATTTCCCTTTTCTCATATGTGAAAGATATATTGCTATTATCAAGTAACTTCAGTTCACCACTTTCATTATTCTTCTCACACAATGCTGTACGAATGGGAAAATTATATTTTTCATTCCCTCTGCTCATTATCACAGAAGGTATAAATTCCGAAGCTTGAACATCGAGTGTAGACTCATCAAAGCCAAAGAATTCCTCATACAACGACGTAATCTTTTTATCATTCCCTTCATTATCGGCCGGACTATGCAGCATTACCACTTGCCGGTCATCAGGAGTTATCTCAAAAGGTTTGGGCTTTATGCCATTATCCCCCGTAAATGCAATGAATGTATTTGTTGTACCAAAATCNACAGCAATATGAAAATCTCTGGGACCAATTTTCTTCTTGTTCCACTTCGGAATCACCAAGCCATCTGCTTTATGGGTAAAATCGACTGGGAATGATAAGCGAATCAAAGAGAACGTGGTATTNTTTACCTGATAATATATAGAACCAAGATCACTGTTTTCATCAATCATTCTTCTTTCATAGCGTGTGCAATAAATGTTCATGGATTCATTTTTATCAACTTCCTGAATGGGTTGATAGAAATCATTCACCTTCCTGAAGAAAGTAAGATTGTATAAGGATACAGGCTATTTTTTTATTTGCATCTGCAATGGTAAGCATCACCTTAAAGTAATCATTCTCAGAAGTGGGCTTATCATCTGCGTCTATCACCTGCAAGAATGGGAAAATGCCTAAATTCACATTAGCCACATACTCTTCCAAAGCAATAATGGTATATTTCTCTTCTGCATCTCCGGTGCTTATCTGTTTTCTATAGATTTGCGATTTCTGTTTATTTTCACCCGGCAATGTCAACATTACCTTTACCTCTTTAGCTGATTCCTGGAATTCCACTTTCAGGTTCTGATAATCCACGCTATTGAGAGCCTCAACTCTTAACGGTAACAGATAATCATAGTTTCGTTCTTCCTTATCATTCACGTAAGATCCACAAACAAAGTTCTCAGTGTCTATTTTAAAGCGAACTTTTATCAAATGATCTGTAAAAAAATTCATCGAATTTATTCCGGTGCTTTTACAAATCTCTACTCCGTTAATATGAACATTACTGTTATCTTCACTCAACACAGGCTTAGTCTGAACCATATCAATAGTGCTCAGATTAACCCTCTGTGCCCAGTATTTTATGTAATTTCTAAAATTGACTATATGATCAGAAGCACATTGTTCCACAATGCTCAATACATACTTCTGAAACAATGCATCTCTGTCCTCGAACAGACGAATACCTGTAAAATATTTCTTTTTTGTATTCGGGTTTATCAGGTTAAAATGTTCCTGATAACCAGGATTCATAAAACTTCGATCCTCATATTTATCCAGATTGGGAGTTGTGAATAAAAACGTAAAAGGTGATGACCCGGCTAATATCTGATTTTTATATTTTATAAGTATAAACTCATCCATTTCCCCAAAAGAATTATCAGTAAGATAACCCTCCAAAGAATCTGCTAAATTCTGTGAATCGACACTTCGCAGTTCCTTTAGTCCCTTTTGCTTATTCCACACTCTTACTTTTACTTCCTCCTTTTTATCTTCATGATACTTCAGGTTAAACAATAGTTCAAAAACATCCAGGCAATCGGACACTATAAACTTATAACATTCTCCACAATTACTTGTCTTATTCAACAAATCATAGGTAAGCATGGAAAACGCATCGTTCACCACATAAAGTCGGGCCAATGGAGAAGGAACAGCATTTAGTGCCTTGCCGTTTTTCGTAGTCTTATCCTTCACCTTACCGGCAATCATCCCCTGATTAATCNGTCCGCATGAGCTCCATTCATTTTTTGAAGCACCGGTTTCGCATATATTCAGTTCTTTCATATAGCCTCTACTTTATAAACTTATTCATATTATCTATTGCTTCATACATCATTTCTGTGTACATTTCATACACATTATCCATATTCTGGCTTTTGTATTTCTTTTCAAGAAGAATCATCTCATGCAAATAGTAGGACAAGCCATACGGTATTTTTGCCCATAAACAGCTCTTTGTATTTGAAAATTCGTGTCCTTGAAGCGGAAAATCATTCAGTNTATTATTCTCACTCAAACGGAACGGAGCAAAAGCTCTGTCATTGTCACTAAGTTCTTTCAGCCACTTATAAAAATCCTTATTAAACTCATCCAATAACTGAAAGAACCCACTATTATAAAAGGCATCATTAAAACCTGATGTTTTTCTCAGCGGAAAATCTTTTTCCTTCTTCACTAACTCATTGACCATAGTAAAGGTGTAATAGTTCAATAGCGAGTAAACAATCTCCTGATGAGCCAAACCAATATTATCCCAGTTCAGCACTTCTTCATTTTTATCAATGCAGATGCTGTAATATTCAGTTTTACGGCTATCAGGCTTCTTATTTTGTTCAGCGGGTGTGTTCTTAATATAATGTAGCACAGATGTNGCCGACATAAATTCAATAAAATGGGTTCCGTTCTGTTGCAACTCCTCATCATTGGTATATGGTTTTTGTTGCTTATCATCGGCAATGTAATACAANGCATCCACTTTTAACTCCTTATCATAATAGCTTAAAGCAGCTTTCGTTTTTGTTATAAAACAGTTGGAATTAATATCATTATTAGGATCCTCCTTTTTAGGTGGAGTCAATTCAAAATAAGGCATTACGGCAATAGCACCTATACTTGCATTTTGTAGATATGTATTCCCGCACGAGCGGATTTTCTTTACCAACAAAGGGAAACCACTAGCACCGGTACCTCCAAATACTGATGCCACAACAAANACCTTATCACCCTGACCAAATTTTGATGTAAAATCCTGAAACCAGTTCTGACTCTCAAAATTATTCAGCACCACACACCCCACGTTCGGACTTCCTTTAAAACCCACAGCAAGCGATCTATTAATGTTCGACTCAGAATAAAGCAGATTAATTAAATCCTGGCTTACAGAATCAGTAGGAAGTTTGCTCTTCTTAATAAACTCACCAAAACTGCAATCCAGACGAAGATCATAATCAAAGTTCGGATTGCCGTCATCATTCAATCCTAGATTATCNAAAGAAACCAGCCGGGTATGAAAGAAATTATCCCCAGAAATAGAGCTTCTTGTTATCATACTCCTGATCTCACAATATTTATCAAGCGTTCTCTTACAGTTTGTAAACTCATCCAAAGATTTGTGAGGATCAATTAATACCGGAATGATATCTTCATTTTCACCTTTCTCATTACAGGCCTTATAACCTGATGCCAAAAGCATTGTCAGAGATTTCATTACCCTGAGCCCGGTTCCACCAATACAAAATAAGAATGTACTCATAATCAGAATAATTTAAATGGAGTCGTCTTTGCATTTGTAAAGCCATTAAAAAAGATAGATAGAAAGAAATAAGCAATCATGCTATACAAACAATTAATAATCACAATGCCAATAATATATCTATCAAAAGGAATATTAATATTAATCTGAAACTTCATAATACAGAAAGTTGCTATTCCGGTTAATAGAGTACAGAATATCCCTGCCGTAATCCAATACTTACTTTTATAAAAAAGTCCCGGTAAGTTATTTAACCAAAGATAATAAACAGCCCATATAACGGCTACCAATAAAAACATCACCGAACCAATAATCAGATATTGATTTTCGAACAACACTTGCACCTTCTTAGCAGCTTCCATCTCCACTTCATCAGGAGAAAAACTGTTTATAAAATCAGCCCACCTCCCTATTAATAATTCCAGCATGTAATTGTACATAATTCATATTTTTAGAGTTATCTTTTCCCTTCAGAAATTAAAACCACAAAAGGATCCTTATAATAAGATTTATTTTGTTTATCAACATTATAAGCACCCTTTAGTCCAGCGAGTAATTGTTCAAAACTAACTGTTTTATCATATTCTGCTTCATTTTTTGCGCCACATACGGAAGGAATCCAATTGGCTTCCTTTCTGTTTACAGTGACACTTACCTGAGTTGTCCCGTCTAAGATATCAGAGACCTTGATCTTGATAAAATGAGTGGCATGCACTTTGGTAGCAGCTTNCCGGCTTCCATTCCCAAAATCAAAAGCAGCACTATCNGTCACATCTTCAATCACAGCTTTTGCATTNTCTGCTTTCACCTCCAATTGTTGCATCAGTTGTTTCCCATCTGCTAAAAGGTACTGAGGCAGTTTACTCAAATNCGCTGCCAGATAGAATGTAACAGGAGATTTCTTATTGATATCCCCTATCGTATAATATAAGTTATTGTTTGATTCGTAAGTAACGCCATTCACAATCCCCTTATTAGCCAATAAGGTATACATCGGTCTGCTAAACTCTTTTCTGTAAAATGACAATTCACCTAACAAATTTCCTTTTGGAATACTCTGCACAATCTTTTGCTTCATTTTATTGACTGAAAGATCATTACCAATCAGAATGATATAGTATGGACTTTTCTCTATCTCATCGCCCTTGCCTGNNATATAAGAAGAAGTCACCCCAATAATAGAGAAGGCATACGGAGTATTTTTGATTACGTTTTTCACATCTGTGCCATATTGGGTAAGCAACACATCTGCCTGGCTGCCCGTAGGAGAATATTTCATATCAGAAATAAACATTCCCACATCATTCTTGCCAAGTGACTGAACAATTTCTTTCAGCATCTGCGGAATATGAGTAGAGCCGGAAAAACGGAAATTTCCCGCATTCATATCTCTCCTGAAATCCGCCAATGCCATCTTAGCTACAGGTTCACTGGCATCCCTGAAAAGATGTACAGAATCTATCTTATCATAAAATTCATTCAGTACCGCCCACACNTCCATCTTGAATCCTGTGCTCTTGTTGGCCTGAAAGAAACCGCTCATACTTCCTGAACTTTCTATGAAACATTTTATTTTGTTTATTTTGTAAACTGGGTCGGGCTCAGCAAATTCTTTTAAGTTCCCTCTATCGTCAAATAAACCGTAATTATCAGGGTTGATATTTTTATTATGCCCACAGCTAAGAAACAGGATTAGNGCCAAACAGTTAAATATTATTTTTTTCATAGTAATTATATTATAAATGAACAGATTCTGTTATTTATTTAGGATAACTGCTTAATAACTACAAAAATATAAAAAAAAAGAAATGGTGCAACTTTTTTATCGAATAAATTCAAAGGTAGTCATATATTTTATACGTGTCATCTTTCCCAACAAAAAGCAGGTCATTATGGAACAAAAAAAANNCTGAAGGTTCCCCTAAAGCTTTTTTCCTATCTATCATTAATAAAAAGAGTTCTAATTACTAACTTCTTCATTTTCAAAATATTTCCAGACAAGCGCCGAGCAAGCAGCCCCTACAAACGGAGCCACTATAAAAAGCCATAACTGCGACAAAGCAATTCCTTGTGCAAAAAGAGCAGGAGCAATGCTTCTTGCNGGATTCACAGATGTTCCAGTAATAGGAATACATACAATGTGAATAAGAACTAATGTAAGACCAATAGCAATTCCCGCGAATCCTGAAGGAGCCTTTGAACTAGTAGAGCCTAGCACCACAAATACAAAAATAAAAGAGAAGAACGCTTCCGCGAGAAATGCAGAGACTTCNGACGTGCTTGCCGCATACGAATTTGCACCAGCTATGTTACCAGGAAATCCCATNCCTGTAGCAATAAAATAAAGAACAGTTGATCCTATCAATGCTCCAAGTACTTGAAAAAGCATATACATTGCAGCATCCTTACCATTCATTCTTCCAGTGAGATACATACCCAGTGTAATAGCCGGATTAATATGACAACCTGATATACTACCAATAGTATAAACCATAGCAATTACAGATAAACCGAAAGCCATTGCCACACCAAATGTTCCTACGCCAGTACCTACAGCACCAGCAGCACTACCGGCAATAACAGCACTACCACAGCCCATTAGCACCAATACCATTGTACCAATCATTTCTGCAAAAATATTTTTTCATATCTCAAATTATTTAGAATTTGTAACCTAAAGTAACAGCATAGTTTATATTCTATGAATAGAGCCACTCACATGGCTAAGAGTACCAATCCAGAAACAATTACATTTTTGAATCCAAATTTTTTCCTTTTTCAATATGTTCAAAATTAACAAGAAATTTCTTTACAATACTTACTATTTCACTTTTTTTTGTATATGGTGAAGCAAATGCAGCATTTAGTGANGTAAATAATATTTCTGTCTCCTTTGTTTTACGACGATGACCATTTTTTACAACTCCTAGCGAAACATATTCATCCAATGATATTACATCACCATTTGTATAAAACTCTTCAACTGACTTTTCACCTGTAGTATCAGAATTAGAATAATAAACCGGATAATTCATATCGCCATCTTTCATTTCAAAAGCCATCCTGCGAGCCTCTTCTTCTGAGCTGCATTCATAAGCATTATAACCTAGTTCTTTTAGGAAGCTAGTTGCTATCTCAGAAAAAGTAAGCATTTGGTTCCGTCCTAATTTAGGGAAATAGATCTCTCCTGTTTGCCCTAGCATACAAGCTAGCATGCAAATCTGCCCACTTTCATCAGGAGAAACGAAATAACGNCGCACATCCGCTGGTGCACTTAAAGGTTGCCGTTTCATTACACGTTCAATAAAACCAGCTAAAAGGGAACCATTCGAAAAAGCCACATTTGCAAAACGAGCAGTAGTAATATTAAATTGATTTGAGAAACTCATAATCATATCTTCCATAATTTTCTTACTCCCTCCCATTAAATTAACAGGATTCGCAGCTTTATCAGTGGAAACACAAAAGAATTTCCGCGGTGGTATTTCAGTAAGTAATTTCAGTAATTTACAAGCATGCAACACATTGTTTTCAAGCAATGCCTGTACAGAGAACTCATCTTTTTCACTTCTCACATGTTTATGAGCGGAGAAATTAGCTACAATATCAAATCCACGTTCGCTACGAAACATCTTCTTAAACACCGGATCTGCATAATTAATAGGGTATGTTATAAAATCCTTTGGTACATAAGTTCCATACGAACTGTGCAAATCTCTTGATAGCTCTGCTAATCCATTTTCTGAGATATCCACAACGGTTAGTTTAGCAGGTTTAAACTTCAAAACAGCCCTGATAAAAGAAGAACCTATTGTACCTGCGCCACCTATCACCAGAATACTTTTTCCTTCAATTTCCTCTTGAAGTTTCTCTGCATTGGCATAAATATCTTTCTGAAACATACTTCCATTGCGATATGTCACATTCCTTTCAATAAAACGATTAATATCAATCATTTTGATCTTTATTTTCAGTTATGCTATTATTGATTAATTCCGGATTTACAGTTAAATTATTTAAAGACTCATGAGTNAGAATATTCTCCTTAGAAGACATCCATTCAGGTTTTGATGGCAAATTTTCAAACCACCTATGAGGCAAATTGCTTTCAGAAAAAACAATTACCCAAGCTGTTAAAAAAATAAGTTTTAAATCTAAACACACAGATGCATTATTCTGGTACCATATTTCAAGAGCACCTTTGTAAGGCGCAATCTCCTCTTTGTAGAATTTAATAGGATCTATATCTGGAGCAGAAAGATATTTCTCCTCATCACGGAATATAATAGATCCTATCCCTGTAATACCAGGCTTTGAATTATAAATAACCTGTTGCACCNGCTCTGGATACCGATGAAAATCCACTTCCATTTGTGGACGAGGACCTACTATACTCATTGTTCCATTGAAAACATTAAATATTTGAGGGAATTCATTAATCTTTGTTTTTCTAAGGAAGCGACCAAATGGCAATACCCGTGGATCATTACGTAAAGTAATACTTCCCGTACCCAAATTGGGCGAATTATTTACCATTGTAACAAATTTAAAGATATTAAAAAGTTTATTTTTACGTCCAACTCTTTTTTGTAAATACCAAATCTCATGCTCACCTGTGCAAACAAGAACTATAATACAAATAATAAAAACAGGAAATAAAATTAGTAATGCAATAGTAGATATAAAAATATCTATTGCTCTTTTCCATAATTTATACATAAATATTAAAGATTTAAGTTAACAAAAAATCAACAGTGATTATATAAAAACAAAGAAGTAAACTAAAAGTTCATATTATTTTCCAATTACAAATTCACACATCACACCAGTTAATCTCAAGAATCGTTTGCCTTCAACAAGGTCTAATTGTAATTACATTTTAGCTCTTACATTATTATATAAATCTTCTATTGTCTGACAACTTNAAATATCGCTTCCATTTAAACGGACACCATATTCTTCATCAACCATTCCAACTATAGAAATAGCCAATAATGAGCTCCATTCTTCTAATTCCTTAAACACTGTTTCTTTTTTTAGTTCTGAAGTATCTGTATCATCAAACTTTGCAGTGAATTTTTCAATAAA